>Ga0315902_10012687_pt1 | contig 10942 bp, 6 predicted proteins | sample LakEriMetagenome_9_FD_203523 | JGI IMG/M metagenome (GOLD analysis project Ga0315902, IMG submission 203523) | Freshwater fungal communities from buoy surface, Lake Erie, Ohio, United States - Buoy 12 MA117 | ecosystem: Environmental > Aquatic > Freshwater > Lake > Lake biofilm | place: USA...
TACATGAGCACGAACCCCTGGGGCATCACCTTCGACGACTGGGGCTTCCACGTCGGCAGCCATCCCGTCTTCGCCAGCGCCGTGCACGCGCTCAATGCGCCCTACCCCGACATCCACATCCCCGCCGGCAACTACTTCCCCGCTTACAGCGGCACCTGCGGCCAGGAATTCCTCACCAGCAGCCACTGGCCCAAAGACCTGCGCGACAAAAAACACTTCATGCGCGTCCGCTACAAGCCCACCAACGAAGTCGAGCTGCACGAGTGGGTGGAGCACGACACGCACTTCGAGGAAAAGAAAGTCGGCATCGTCTTCCAAAGCACCAACCTCAGCTTCATCCCCGTGGATATCCAGCAAGGCCCCGACGGCGCAATGTACATCGCCGACTGGTACAACCCCGTCAAAGGCCACGCCCAATACTCCCTCCGCGACACCCGCCGCGACAAGAAGAGCGGCCGCATCTGGCGCATCACCGCGAAGGATCAAAAACTCGAAGAAGCACCGAAGATCGCCGGAGCGAGCATCCCCGAGCTGCTCGACCTGCTGAAGAGCGAAAACTACCGCACCCGGTATCGCGCGAAGGTGGAGTTGAGGGAGAAATCCACCCCGCAAAGTAGAAAAGAGATATGGGATGGCCTGTGCCAGCTTTTAAATAGCTACTTGCGAGAGTACCCTGGAGACACTCGGGAACCCATGCTGATGGGGCGTTGGCTTGAAACGTTTCCAGACCAACCAAGCGAGCAAACCGTCCAGGACATAATGGGAGCTTGGATCGTCGAGACTCTCGTTTACAAACAGAAAAATAAAAACTCGACCTGGAGAGATTGGAGTCATTTAGAAAGAGCGGTAGCAACTCGGTTACTACGTTGGTTTGACAGAGACCCCCCCTTTGTTGATCCAGCGAACAAGACTCCGCTAGGTCGTGTGGCCCTCCATCGCAAATCCTGCAACGACCCCAGCGGCCTCGTCCGCCTCGAGGCGGCCATCGCGGCGAGTTACATCGGCACGCCGGAGGCCTTGGAGGCCGCGCTCGATCTGCTGAAGCACCCGATGGACCCTTACCTCACCTACGCGCTGCGCACCTCGCTCGACAGCCACACGCTGCAGCCGCTTTGGAAGGGCAACACCGCCTTCCTGCAGAAGCATCCCGAACTCGAAAAGTTCCTCAAAGACAGCGAGCCGACCAAACCCGCCCTCATGGCGAAAAAGAAGAAGCCCGAGCCGCCGAACCCCTTCGACGCGCAGCCCGGCCTGCAAACCATCACCATCAAGACCATCCCCGAGCGCCTGCTCTACGACCTGCGCGAGTTCAAAGTGGCCCCCGGAGCCCCGGTGAAGCTCGTTTTCGAAAATCCCGACGTCACCCCGCACAATCTCCTCATCGTCCAGCCCGGCGCCGCGGACGAAGTCGGCATGGCCGGCAACGAAATGGCCAAAACGCCCGACGGCTTCGCCAAAGGCTTCATCCCCGACTCCCCGAAGATCCTGCACAATACCAAGATGCTCAACCAAGGCGATAGAGAGACCCTCCGCTTCACCGCCCCCACCGCCAAAGGCAAATACCCCTACATCTGTACCTTCCCCGGCCACTGGCTCGTCATGAAGGGCGAGATGATCGTCGAGTAACGTCGTAGCATCGCCTTTCTCGGCTACTCGGTTGGCATCTTTGAAGGCTCGCGCTGAAGCTCCGGAAAGCGACGCTGCATCAGCGCGGCGTATTTCTCCGCCAGCTCGTCGTCACCGACTTGGCGGGCCACTTCGATCAATTCCACATAGGCATCCCGCTCCAGAGGGTGGAATTCGATGATGTTCTCGTATTGCGCCACGGCCTCCTCGAAACGTCGCTCCGCCCGGTAGCGCCGAGCCAGCAGGTAGGAGACCGGGGGCTTCTTGAAGCTTTCGGAAGGGAAGAAGAGATTCGCGAACGGTTTGGCGATCTGCTCCGCCAGCCAGAACGCCGTTTCCGGGGAGATCAGCAGCGCAGCGGTCAGAAATGATACCATGCTTAAAATCACCGGCCCCGCGGCACCCATGCCCTGCATCTTCAAAGCGGCCTTCATCAGCCAAATGCTGGCCGCCAGAGCCAGCAGCGCCAGAAACCAGCGTGTGCGCAAAAACTTCATGCAAAGAGGGTAAGAGGCACCCACGCCCGTGCAACCCGCATGATCCAAGGCGGGCTGCGCCGACGGCTTCGATTCTGCGACTATTCCCGCCCGGCATCAAAAGCATTTCCAGCGCGCATTTGCCCGCATGGAGCGTCTCGCTAGCCTCGCCGTCCCCATGGCAAAGAAAACCGCCCGCAAACTCATCGCCGACTCCATCCGCATTCGCGGCGCACGGCAGAACAACCTCAAGGGCATCGACCTCGACCTGCCGCTCGGCCAGTTGAGCGTCATCACCGGTCCCAGCGGCAGCGGCAAGTCCTCGCTCGCCTTTGATACCATCTACGCGGAAGGCCAGCGCCGCTATGTGGAGACCTTTTCGCCTTACACGCGGCAGTTCTTCGAGCGCATGGACAAACCGAAGGTGGACAGCATCGAAGGCATCCCGCCCGCCATCGCCATCGAGCAGGTGAACAACATGCGCAGCACGCGCAGCACCGTCGGCACCATCACGGAGATCAATGACTACCTCAAAATGATCTTCCCGCGTCTCGCCGAGGCCACCTGCCCCGGCTGCAAACGCCCCGTGAAGCCCGAGACGCCCGAAACCATCCTTCACGACCTCCTCACGCATCACACCGGCTCGCAGGCGCTGATCCTCTTTCCCGTTCCCGTGCCGAAAAACGCCGTCACCGCCGACTTCGCCGCCTTTCTGCAATCCCAGGGCTTTCTCCGCCTCCATCTCTACGGTCAAACCCTCCGCCTCGACGAACTCGGCACCCGCAAACTCCCCGCCCAAGTCCTCGTCGTCCAAGACCGTCTCACCCTCGAAGCCAAAACCAAATCCCGCCTCTCCGAGAGCCTCGAAGCCGCCCTCCGGCATGGCAAAGGCCACTGCGCCGTTTCCTTCGAAAATGGAATCAAGAATCAGGACTCTCAAATCAGGAATTTCTCCACCGACTGGTCCTGCGCCGATTGCGGCATCACCCTCCCCACGCCCACCCCCGGCCTCTTCAGCTTCAACTCTCCCCTCGGCGCGTGCCCGACCTGCCGCGGTTTTGGCCGCACGCTCGGCATCGACATCGGTAAAGCCATACCGGATGAGTCGTTGAGCATCAATCTCGGCCTCGTGCGCCCTTTCCAGAGCAGCAGCCACGGCGAATCGCAGCTCGATCTCGAACGCGCCGCCCGCAAGCGCGGCATCGACATCCACAAGCCATTCGACGACTACACCGCCGACGAACGCGATTGGCTCCTCAACGGCACCTGCGACGACCCCGAGCTCGCCTACAATCGCGGCGAGTGGTATGGTGTGCGCGGCTTCTTCAAGTGGATGGAATCCCGCAGCTACAAGATGCACGTCCGCGTCTTCCTCAGCCGCTACCGCGCCTACACCGAGTGCGCCGCGTGTGATGGAGGCCGCCTCAAAAAAGAAGCCTACGCCTTCCGCATCGGCCCGCACACGATTGCCGATCTCTGGCGCATGCCGGTCAGTGATCTGCATCCGCTCGTGCAAAGCTGGCCGCTCAAAGAAGGCGACCACGCCGCCACCATGCTGCGCGATGAAATCGCCAGCCGCGTCAGCTACATGGACCGCGCCGGTCTCGGCTACCTGAATCTCGATCGCCAAACGCGCACCCTCAGCGGCGGCGAGCTGCAACGCGTCAATCTCACCACCTGCCTCGGTGCTTCGTTGGTGAACACCCTCTTCGTCCTCGACGAGCCCAGCATCGGCCTGCACCCGCGTGACATCGGCCGCCTTATCGGCGTCATGCACGGCCTCCGCGACAAAGGCAACACACTCCTCGTCGTCGAACACGAAGAAGCCGTCATGCACGCCGCCGACAACCTCATCGACATCGGCCCCGGCCGCGGCGAAAAAGGCGGCGAACTCGTCTTCAACGGACCGCTGGACAAGCTCTCGAAGACGAAGGGCTCGCTGACGGGGGATTATCTTTTTGGCCGGAAGTCGATCCCCGTCCCAACAAAGCGAAGATCGGTCCCATCCGTCGGATCAGCCCGCCCAAATCCTAAATCAAAAATCGTAAATCATCAATTCTTGGCGATCCGCTCCGCCCGCCAAAACAACCTCCGCAAACTCGACGCCGACATCCCGCTGAACGCCTTTGTCTGCATCACCGGCGTCAGCGGCTCCGGCAAATCGACGCTCGTGCACGACGTACTCTACCGGAACCTGCAAAAGCTTCGCGGCGAGGTTTGCGAAGAAGAACCGGGCCGCGTGGGCAGCATCAGCGGCTGGGAGCAACTCGGCAGCGTGGTCATGGTCGATCAATCACCGCTCGCACGCACACCGCGCTCGACGCCGGCGGTGTTTGTCGGCGCTTTTGATCACATTCGCACGCTTTTCGCCGCCTGCGACGATGCGGCCACGCAGGGCATCATGCCCGGCTTCTTCAGCTTCAACAGCGGCGAGGGCCGCTGCGAGCGCTGCATGGGAAATGGCTTCGAAAAGATCGAGATGCAGTTCCTCAGCGATCTCTTCGTCACCTGCCCCGAGTGCGAGGGGAAGCGCTACAAGCCGCACGCGCTCAAAATCTTGCTCCACGGCAAATCCATCCACGATGTGCTCAGCATGACCATCGACGACGCCGTGCCGTGGTTCGCCACCCTCGAGCATCGCGCCGTCGCGGCGATCAATCGCAGCCTGCAACTCGTCATCGACGCCGGACTCGGCTACTTGAAGCTCGGCCAGCCGCTCAACACCCTCAGCGGTGGTGAAGCGCAGCGCCTCAAACTCGTCGGTCACCTCCTCGAACCTCAAACCCCCGGCAAAAGCAGCCTCCTCCTCCTCGACGAGCCCACCACCGGCCTTCACTTCGACGACATCGCGCTTTTAATAAAGCTGCTCCAGCGCCTCGTCGATGAAGGCAACAGCCTCGTCGTCATCGAACACAATTTGGAGGTCATCAAATGCGCCGACTGGGTCCTCGACCTCGGCCCCGAAGGCGGCGCTGCTGGAGGCAACCTCGTCATTGCCGGCACGCCGGAGGACGTGGCGGAGTGCAGTGCGTCGCACACCGGGCGGTATCTCCAAAGCGTGCTCGGTTCTAAGTTCGTAGTTCGGGCTTCAGCCCGCTCTGCGCCGCCAGAACGGGCTAAAGCCCGAACTACAAACACGATCTCCATCCGAGGCGCACGCGAGCATAACCTCAAAAACATCTCCCTCGACATCCCGCGCGACGAATTCGTGGTGGTGACAGGTTTGAGCGGATCAGGAAAATCTTCTTTGGCCTTCGATCTCATCTTCGCGGAAGGCCAGCGGCGCTTCCTCGACTCGATGTCCGTCTATGCACGCACCTTTGTCGAGCAGATGGAGAAGCCGGAGGTCGATCTCATCACCGGTGTGCCGCCCACCGTCGCCATTGAGCAGCGCATCTCACGCGGCGGCGGCAAATCGACCGTCGCCACCGTCACGGAGGTGTATCACTTTTTGCGACTGCTCTTCGCGAAGCTCGGCACGCAGCACTGCCCGCAATGCGCCGTTCCCGTCAAAAAACAAAGTGCGGAAGCCATTCTCAAAACCATCCAGGGCCACCTGCGCACCAGCGGCGGCCATTTGCTCGCGCCGCTCATCAAGGCACGAAAAGGCTTCCACACCGATGTCGCCGAAAACGCGGCCAAACACGGCATCGAGACGCTTTGGGTCGATGGCGAGTTCCGCGACACGATGGGCTTCAAACGCCTCGAACGCTTCAAAGAGCACAGTATCGACGCCGTCATCGCGAAGGTCGCCAAAGGCGAAAATGCCGATGTGTTGCGTCCACACATCGAAACGGCCCTCAAGATGGGCAAAGGCACCATCAAGCTGCGTCTCGCCGACAAAACGATGCATGTGCTCAGCACCGAGATGAGCTGCCCGAGCTGCGGTTTGAGCTTTGAAGAGCTCGATCCGCGCCTCTTCAGCTTCAACAGCCCGCACGGCTGGTGCAAAGACTGCCGTGGCTTCGGCTACGTCGGAGCCAAACGCGATCTCCACGACCGCAACGCCGACGTCTCGATGCTGGAAGCCGAGTTGGAAGAAGAACGCCGCTTCAACAGCGACGACGACGAAAACGCCGCGCCACGTCAGCTCTGCCCCACCTGCAACGGCAGCCGCATCAACGAGATCGGCCGCGCCGTGCAGCTTCAAAAGAGCACCATTCAAGACTTCGCCAATCTCACCGCGGGCGATGCCTCCAAACTCATTGCGAAGCTCAAATTCGACGGCACCGAGGCCATCATCGCCCGCGACATCGTCACGGAGATCACGCAGCGCCTCAAATTCATGCAGGAGGTCGGTCTCGGCTACCTGCAGCTCAATCGCAGCGCCGACACGCTCAGCGGCGGCGAGGCCCAGCGCATTCGTTTGAGCGCCCAGCTCGGCAGCAACCTCCGTGGCGTGCTTTACGTCCTCGATGAGCCCACCATCGGCCTGCATCCCCGCGACAACGAAAAGCTTCTCAACACCCTCGTCGCCCTCCGCGACAAAGGAAACAGCCTCCTCGTCGTCGAGCACGATGACGAGACGATGAAGCGCGCCGATACCATCCTCGACCTCGGCCCAGGCGCAGGCAAATTCGGCGGCGAAATCGTCGCCCAAGGCACGCTGGCGCATCTCTTGAAGTCCAAGCAAAGCGTCACCGGCCAAAGCCTCAAACATCCGCTCAAGCATCCCTCACGCGGTAGTCGCAGGCCTTTGCCATCTGCGAAATCGAAAGACGGCTGGCTCCGCGTCACCGGTGCTACCGCGAACAACCTTCAAAACATCGACGTCAGCATTCCGCTCGCTCGTTTGACCGTGCTCACCGGCGTCAGCGGCAGTGGAAAGAGCAGCTTCATGCACGGCGCACTCTCACCTGCGGTGCGTGAGAAAATCAGCAAAGCCAAGATCAAGGTCACCAAGGCCTGGAAGAGCGTCAGCGGCTTCGAAAACCTCCAAACCGTCCACGAAGTCGATCAAAGCCCCATCGGTAAAACCAGCCGTTCCTGCCCCGCTACCTATGTCGGCATCCTCGACGACATCCGCGCCCTGTTTGCTCAGGTGCCGCTCGCCCGCACACGCGGCTACACGGCGAGCCGTTTCTCCTTCAACACCGAAGGCGGCCGTTGCGAAACCTGCGGCGGCAATGGCGAGATCAAAGTAGAGATGGCCTTCCTGCCCACCACGCGAGTCCACTGCGAAACCTGCCACGGCCTGCGCTTCAACGCCGCCACACTCGAAATCGAATACAATAATAAACACATCGGCGACGTGCTCCGCATGAGCATCACCGAGGCCGCCGAGTTCTTCGCGCCCGTGCAAAAGATCGCGAGACCGCTCAAACTGCTCGCCGACACCGGCCTCGGCTACCTCCAACTCGGCCAGCCCAGCCCCACCCTCAGCGGCGGCGAGGCCCAGCGCATCAAACTCGTCACCGAACTCCGCAGCGGCGACGGCAAAACGATCAAAGAGCAGCTCAAAGGCATTCAAAAAGCCGGCAAGCGCAATCTCTACCTCATCGAAGAGCCCACCATCGGCCTCCACATTCGCGACGTCGCCCGTTTGATCGACGTCTTGCACCGTCTCGTCGATGAAGGCCACACCGTCGTCGTCATCGAGCACCACCCCGACGTCTATGCCGAAGCCGACTACCTCATCGACATCGGCCCCGAAGCCGGCCCCGAAGGCGGCCAACTCGTCGCTGCGGGAACGCCTGAGGAGGTGAAGAAGAGCAAGGTGAGCCGGACGGCGCAGTTTTTATGATGTGGTTATAGTCTCAAAACCTCAGAAGCGGCCAAAGTAGCTTCAAACCGGCCATTACGGCCAATCCATTCAGCAGCAGCGATACACTGCTCATGCCGTGTGCTTGTTCTCCTCTCCAATGAGCCACGGCGAGCAACACCAATCCGACGGCAGCGCCAATGACGCCGCTGATGAAAGCGCCGCCAATCACTGCGAATCCAGCCATCCTTCCAGCATCTTCCTGTGCGTCGGCTGAGTTATAGGAAGCTTCGGAAAGCTGTTCGGAGACGGAATAGCGGAGAAGGGGAAACGACAGCACAAAAAATGTCAGGCAGGTAGCCAACGATAAAATGGTGCAGACAGGACGAGCTCGATTCATGACGGAAGTGATCGTCGATTCCATACCATCGTAAACTTGAGGCGTGTGAAATGCTCGTGAACGACCATGCACCATCAATGCACGCGAAGCGTCGTGGAGTGCGGTGGCAAGCCTTGGCGCGACACCGCTGTCGTGTGCCGGAGGGTATTCTTCCCGCGCTCGACGGCGGTGTCGCCGGGGCAAGAGGCTTGCGCCTTGCCCCTTTGCCACCGCACTCCAAGACGCTGTCGCGAAAGACGTGAAGGCCAGATGGCCGGGACAGCAGCCATTTGATGGCTTGAAGAGGCTGCTGCTTTTGCTAGTCCTACCTCATGCCCGCCGTCCTCCAGCGCAAACCAAGCTCCAGCCTCGCCGAGTTCCCTGAACTGGCCCGCTTGTCGAAAGCACGGCGTTTGAAACTGGCGGATGAACTTTGGATGTCGGGCATCGGCGATGAGACGCCCGTGCCGCAGTGGCATCAGGAGGCCTTGGATCAGCGCTGGAAGGACTATCAGGCAGGCAAAACGAAGCGGCTGACGCTCAAGCAGCTCGAACAACGCCTCGCCAAACGGTGAAAAGCCAGCCCGTCGAGTTCCTGGAGCCGGTGGAGCACGATCTCCGCTATGCGCGGGATTTTTATGAGTCGTGGAAATGGCGTGGCGCGGAGGATTTCATGCTTCGCTTCCGTGAAAGCGTGGCGTGGATTGAGTGGAACCCGGAGATGTTTCCTCGCAAATACCGCCAGTTCCGCCGTGCGATCATCCGCCGGTCCTACTTCGGCATCTACTACGCCATCGAGCCAGAAGTGACCACCGTGGTCGCCGTGCTGGACATGCGGCGTGATCCGAGAGCGATCCAAGACATCCTTCAGTGGAGAAAGTAACGAGCTACCACTCGCTAAACGGCCTCTCCGACAAACTGGCGTTCGAGTAGCGAAAATCGTGCGAGACTTCCTCGCCGAGCCAGTCGGGGCGGGCGAAGGCGGTGTCTTCGGCCTCCAGCTCGATTTCGGCGACGATGAGGCCGGTGTTGGAGCCGTGAAATTCGTCGATCTCCCAAAGATGGCCGTCGAGGGGCACGAGATGGCGGATTTTGTCGATGAGGGGCTGAAAACAGAGAGGGAGGAGGTTTTGCGCGGTTTCGAGCGGGAGGGGAAATTCGATCTCGGTTCGCGAAATGCCCTCGGTTTTGCCTTTGATGGTCATGAAGGCGTTTTCTCCCGTGATGCGCACCCGCACGGTGCGCTCGAGATCACGCGAGAGGTAGCCTTGGGCGATGCGGCGGCTTTCGGTGACGTTTGAGCGCCACTCGTCGGAGCGGAGGAGAAATTTGCGTTCGATTTCGTGGGGCATGAGCGGGGAGTTGGGTCTTGAGCGGCGATTTTTCACGCTCTTGCATTTCCAGCGGCCTGCTCTTCCATGGCGGGCACTTTTTCAACCACACACAGACACATCACATGGGCGCACAATGGAAACAGAAATGGCGGGAACTGGCGGCAGACCAGAAGGGAAAGATCGTGGGCAAGCTGGTGCGCGAAATCCAGGTCTCGGTGAGGCTGGGCGGCGCGCATCCGGAATTCAACCCGCGGCTGGCGGCGGCGCTGGTGAATGCGCGAAAGCAGAGCGTGTCGAAGGACACCATCGACCGTGCGATTGCCAAGGGCAGCGGCACGGGAGCGGATGCGGTGCAGTATGAGACGGTGATTTATGAGGGATTTACGCCACACCGCGTGCCGGTGGTGGTGGAGTGCCTGACGGAGAATAACAATCGCACGTCTTCGGATGTGAAGGTGCTCTTCCGGGCGGGCAGCATGGGGAAGGTGTTGTGGATGTTTGACCACGTGGGCCAGATCGAGGCGCATCACACGGACAAGTCGCTCGACATCGAGGTGGCGGCCCTAGAGGCGGAGGCGGACAACGTGGAGCCGATGGAGATCGAGGACGAGGAACATGCCGGGCATCTGGGTGCGCGTTTTTTCACCCAGCTGACGAGTTTGGACGCGGTAACCAAGGCGCTGAAGGCCGCGGGATGGCAGGTGACGAGTTCGGAGTTCAGCTATGTGCCCAAAGAGTACCCGGAGATCACCGACGAGCAGCGTGAGGAGATCACGACCTTCCTGCAGGCGCTCGACGGTCACGATGATGTGCGCCGGGTGTATGCGGCGCTGAGATAAGACGGCACCGCGCACTCAATAGCGAAGAAAAGCACGGCGACGCTCCTCAAAGGCGGCGGTCTCCGGCTGATACTGCGCGGCGATGTCCCGCCAGCTTTTCCCGGCGCGGATCTTTGCGAGCAGCGCGGTGGAATTGAGCAGGGTATTGACCTTGGCGAGGTCAAAACGGTCCGCATGAAGAAGCTGGAGCGTGCAAATAAGCGCGATGCCGAGGTGCACGGGCCGCAGGACCTCGCGCTGCGTGATGCTGATGCGCACGCCTTTGCAGAGCTCGTTTTTGAAGACGCTGGTCGTGGGGGTGAACTGCACCGGCGTGAACTGCACGCCAGCGAGGCCGAGTTTGTTCAGCTCATGTGCAAGACGCAGGTCGTCGATGTAGGGCGCGCCGACGATCTCGAACGGCGTGTCCGTGCCGCGGCCGACGCTGATGCTGAATTCCGAGAGGCCGATGCCGGGATAGAGCAGCGCGGCATTGAGCGAGCGCATGTTTGGCGAGGGATTGATCCACGGCAGACCGGTTTGATCGAAGAGTTGCTCACGACGCCAGCCCTCGCACGCGATGACCTTCAAATCGCAGCCCAACGTGC
>Ga0315902_10012688_pt1 | contig 10942 bp, 10 predicted proteins | sample LakEriMetagenome_9_FD_203523 | JGI IMG/M metagenome (GOLD analysis project Ga0315902, IMG submission 203523) | Freshwater fungal communities from buoy surface, Lake Erie, Ohio, United States - Buoy 12 MA117 | ecosystem: Environmental > Aquatic > Freshwater > Lake > Lake biofilm | place: USA...
CGCGCTCGGCGTCATCGATGCCCGGCAACTCGACGATGATGCGCTCGTCACCGGCCTTCTGCACCACCGGTTCCGCCACACCGAATTCGTCGATACGCTGACGGACGACCTTGAGCGCCCGATCGAGGGCCTCGGACTTGTTGGCAACAGTCTGCTTCGACTCGTCGATTTCGAGCGTCAGATGCATGCCGCCCTGCAGGTCCAGCCCGCGCTTGAGCGGGACGCGCTGAACGGTGTCGTATACGAACACCCCGTTGCGCTTGACACGCTCAACGACTGTGCGCGGGAAGAGAGCCCAGACGGAAGCCGCCAGGAGCCCGACAATAAGCAGGACGCGGTACTTCAGGTTCGCCATCGATGCCGGTGGCCAGAGGGAATGACGATGCGCCAGAGGCGCCGGAGGGGGGCGCAGTGCGCCAAGCCTCATAACTTAGAGATGGGTCCGTCAGCAGGGAAGCCGGTCACCCCGTCGAGTCCAGATGAAGCAGGTGACGGGCAACCCGTTCATCATGTGCCAGTTGGGCCCGAAGGGCATCCAGGCTATCAAATCGCTGGACACCGCGCAGGCGCCCGACGAAGGACAACCGCACCGTGGCCCCATACCAGTCACCGTGCGCATCGAACACATGGGTCTCGATCCGACGTCCAGTATCGCCGACGGTCGGCCGAGGACCGAGATTCAGCATACCGCCGAAGGTTCCTTCGGGGAGATCGACCCGTACGGCGTAGACCCCCTCCGGGGGGAGCAGCTTCCGCTCGGAGATCGGCCCGAGGTTGAGCGTCGGATATCCAATGGTCCGTCCGCGCTGATCGCCCCGTACGACGATGCCGGAAACGGAGTACGGACGCCCCAACCCATGCGCCGCGCGATCCAGATCCCCGCCCGCGACCGCGCGGCGTATCGCGGTGGAGCTCACCGCCTGCCCATCACCAGTCTGAACCGGGGGCAACACCGACACCATGAATCCGCGGGTCGTGCCCAGCTGCCTCAGGACCTCAAGATCGCCCAGACGACCGCGGCCGAAACCATGATCGTACCCGACCAGCAATTCGCACATCCCGAACCGCCCGATCAGGATGTCGTCAACGAACGCTTCGGCCTCCATGACGGCGAATGCCGGAGTAAACGGGACCACCACCACCTGATCCACCCCCGCCATCGCCAACCGCTCGAGCTTCTCGTCGCGGGTGGTCAGCATCGGGGGTGCCGCCGCCGGATTGACGACATCCAGCGGATGGGGATCGAAGGTTACGACCAGCGCGGGGCGCCCGCTCGCCCTGGCACGCTGGACCAGCTGCGCCAACACATCCTGGTGGCCGCGGTGGACGCCGTCAAAGGTCCCGACGGTAACGACCGTTCGCTCGTCGCCGCCGGCGCGGCGCATCGGATCGCGCTCGATCACGACTCAGCGTCCAGCAGCACCACTCGGGGCTGCCACTGCGCGTCCGCCGTCCGTTCAGCGATGGCGACCACTTCGCCATCCACCAAAAGCGCAGCCCGCGTTCCCGGCTGGGTTGCAGAGATTCGCCGCCCGAACCGGAGCGCGTGACGCTGCGCGTCATCGAGCACCTCTGTTGCGATCGGCTCAAGGAGTGGCCGCGGCGACATCAGCGACACCTCCCCCTCGGCCACACTGCCGGGCGCGAGCGCCGAGAGCGGCACCGCATCCTCGACGCGCGCGGCACCGCTCGCCACACGGCGGAGCACGTCGCAGTGCGCCGCGCTGCCGAGCAACCGTCCGAGGTCGCGCGCGAGTGCACGAATGTATGTGCCGCCGCCGCACGTTATTCGCACAGTCAGCGATGAGGACGTCGCCCCCAGCCACTCCCACTGATGCACAACGATCGGCACCGGCTTGAGTACGATCTCGCGCCCGCGGCGGGCCAGATCGTAGGCGCGCTGCCCGTCGACATGCTTGGCGGAAAACGCTGGAGGCACCTGTTCGATCGCCCCGGTCAACTGCCGCTCAGCTGCGAGGCGACTCGGCGCGTGCGGATCGAGTAACGCGTCAGGCGACGGACATGGTGCGGACCGGATGACCGTTCCGGTTCGGTCGTCCGTATCCGTTTCACTACCGAATGCAAACGTGGCCTCGTAGACCTTGGGCTCGCCCCCGATATACGGCAACAGGCGCGTCACCTTGCCGACGGCCAACACCAGAAGCCCCGTCGCAAACGGATCGAGCGTTCCCGCATGGCCAACACGCCGATGACGCACGGCACGGCGTACCACACCGACCACATCGTGCGAGGACATGCCCGCCGGCTTGTCCACGAAGAGGAGCCCCGCGAGTTCATGGCGGGTACTCACCGGCATACTCAGCTCAGGACGCGCCCGACGTGTCCGATTCGCCACCCGACGAAGCCTCGGGATTGGCGGCGCGCTCGGCATCCTCCCGCTCCGTCCGGATCTGTGCGAGCAGCAGCTCGATCCGGCTGGCATGGGCGACGCTCTGGTCGGTACGGAAGTGGATTTCCGGTGCATTCCGCAGCCGGAGCGACTTCCCCAGACGCGACCTGAGGTGGCTGGCCACACTGGCCAGCCCCTCGATCGTTGACTGCTTGTCGGCGTCGTCACCCAACAAGCTGACGAACACCGTCGCGTGCCGAAGATCGCGCGTTACATCCACGGCCGTGACCGTGACGAACGAGCGGATCCGCGGATCCTTCGCGCCTTCCGCCAGGAAGGTCGCGACCTCTTCGCGGATCGCTTCGGCGACGCGGTCAGGACGCCGCGGTTCGCCCATGTTCCCTCCTCAGGACCGGTTGGCCTGATCGAGCGTACGCGCCACTTCCTCCGTGCGGTAGCACTCGAACACATCGCCGACCTTGAGGTCGTTGAAGTTCTCGATGCCGATACCGCACTCGTAGCCTTCCTTGACCTCGTTGACGTCGTCCTTGAAACGACGCAGCGAAGCGATGCCGCCGTCGTAGATCTCGATGCCATCCCGGATGACGCGAATCCGTCCCTTCCGATTCATGATGCCCGAGCGCACGATGCAGCCGGCGATCGTACCGATACGCGCCACCTTGAACGTTTCGCGCACCTCGGCCTCGCCGTACACGACTTCGCGTTCTTCCGGTCGCAGCATCCCTTCAAGCGCCGCCTTCACGTCGGCGACCGCCTCGTAGATGATGCGGTAGAGCTTGATCTCGACGCCTTCGCGCTCCGCGGCGTTGCGCGCGTTGTTGTCGGGGCGAACGTGGAAGCCCACGATGATCGCTCCCGCCGCCTTGGCGAGGAGAATGTCGCTTTCGGCAATCGCGCCGACCGCGCGGTGGATGATTTCCACCTGCACTTCCTCGTTGGACAGCTGCTGCAGCGCGTCCGCGAGCGCTTCCGCCGGACCACCCTGATCGGCCTTGATGACCAGGCGGAGCTGGCGCTTCTGGCCAGCGCTCGCCTGCGACATGAAGTCTTCGAGGGACACGACGCCGCGCGTCGTCCGCCGGCTCTTGGCTTCGCGATCAAGACGCTCACGACGCTGCGCGATTTCGCGGGCCGCCGTGGCGTCTTCCACCACCAACAGCTGGTCGCCCGCCATCGGCACGCCCGTCAAGCCGAGGATCTGCACCGGGATCGCCGGCCCCGCTTCCTTGACCTGCTTGCCACGCTCATCGAGCATGGCGCGCACACGGCCGGAGTGAATGCCGCAGATGTAGTCGTCGCCCACGCGGAGCGTCCCGTTCTGCACGAGCACCGTGGCGACCGGCCCCTTGCCCTGATCGAGCTGGGCCTCGACAACCGAGCCTGTGGCCCGACGCGACGGGTTCGCGGTCAGTTCGAGGATATCCGCTTGCAGCAGAATCTGATCCAGCAGCTCGTTGATGCCCGTCCCCTTCTTGGCGGAGATCTCCGAGTGCAGCGTCGTACCGCCGAACTCCTCGAGCACCACCTCATGCTGCAGCAGGTCCTGCTTCACCTTCGGGATGTTCGCCGTCGGCAGGTCGCACTTGTTGATGGCAATGATGATCGGCACACCGGCGCTCTTGGCGTGCGAAATCGCCTCGATCGTCTGTGGCATCACCTGGTCGTCCGCCGCGATCACGATGACCACGATGTCCGTGACCTGTGCACCGCGCGCACGCATGGCGGTGAAGGCCTCGTGACCCGGAGTATCGAGGAAGGTGATCGTGCGCTTGCCCGCCACCTCCACGTGATACGCGCCGATATGCTGCGTGATCCCACCGGCTTCACCCGCCACGACATTCGCCTTGCGGATGTAGTCCAGCAGCGACGTCTTGCCGTGGTCGACGTGACCCATGATGGTCACGACCGGAGGCCGCGGACGGCGATCTTCGTCGCGATCCTCCTCCTCCGTGTCCGGCAGGTCGGCGGCGTAGTCGCTTTCCTTGACGGCCTGGAAGCCGAATTCGCCAGCGATCAGTTCAATCTGGTCGAAGTCGAGGCGCTGATTGATGGTGACCATCAAACCCAGCGACTTGAAGGCGAAGCCGACGATCTGTGTGGCCGAGATCCCGAGAATCTGCGCGAGTTCCGAGACGGTGATGAACTCGTTGACGCGCACGGTCTTCCGCTCGCGCTCGGCAGCGGCGGCGCGCTGCGCCTCCATTTCCTCGCGCGCTTCAACGCCAAAGCGACGCCCCGGGCGGCCGCGCGTGGGCGCGCCGCGCATCGCGGTCATCGTCTTGGAGATGTTCGCGGACACCGCTTCCTGATCGACAGCCCCACGCTTCCCCTTCTTGCCGCGGCGCGGCCCTTGGGCCCCACCACCACCCTGCCCCATGCCTCCACCCATCCCACTACCTACGCCGCCACCCATCCCGGTGCCGGCGCCGCCGCCCATTCCCGGACGACGATCATCACGACGCTGTCCCTGATTGAGCCCGCCACCCGGAACCGCTGACGCGACAGGACGAGGGCCACCGAAGGAGGGCGAAGCGGATGCGATGGGACGTGGACGCGGAGCGCCTGGCACCACGGGGCGCGGACGCGGACGATCCGGCGGCAATTGCAGCGGCGGCGCAACCGGGGTCTCCGGTGCCGTCGGCGCCGATGCCGTCGGCGCCGATGCCGTCGACGCCGAAGTGGTCGGTACTGATGCGTCAGCCGCAGGCTCAGCGGGCACCGACGCCACCGGAACGGCGGGCTCGGCAGCTGCCTTGGGCGTACTTGCTACGGCGACCGGCGCGGCCTCAGCGGAACGCTCAGCCTCGACTGGCGTCGAGGTGGGCGCCGCCGTTTCCTCACTGGCCGCGATCTCTCGGGACGGCTCGGACTTCACCGCCGGCGACACACTCTTGGCCGGCTTTGGTGCCGAAGTGGTGGGCGCGACGGCGGTTTCCACCGCCGGCTCACTCACGATGGCGACCGGGGGCTCCTCGGCGTGCACCACGACCGGCGAGACGGCCACAGGCGCGACATCGGCCGCAACAACCTCGACCGGCGACGGGGTGTCAAGCTCCGCATCAGCCGCCGTGGGCATGTCGGCCGCCCGACGCCGGCGCACCGATGGCGCGGGCGCAGGCGCTTCGTCCACGACCGGCGCGGCTGGCTCCGCCGCGGCTGTCCGACGACGGCGCGGCGCGGCCGCCGGCGCGGGCTGCGCCTTTTCGGCGCGCACGCGCTTCTCGCGCTCCCAACGGGCGCGGATTCGGGACACCTGATCGTCGGTCAACAGCGACAAATGGCTGCGAACCGGCACGTCCATCTGACGCAACAGGGCGATCACCTCGTCCGCCGAGATGCCGAACTCACCTGCCATGTCATGCACACGAAGCTTGCTCAACCCGTCCTCCTACCGCGAACCGCGCGTCGCGTCGCCTGCCGGGGGGGCCCCGGCTACGGCGCCACGGATTCCGCGCGCCAGCCCCTGATCCACGATTCCGATTGCCGCCGTTGACTCCCGTCCCACGGCGCCACCCAGCTCGGCCGCACTCGGCCACTCCACCATCTCGACGCGTCGTGCTCGCAGAACCGGAACCACCTTGTCCAACGAATGCCGCGACGCGTCACCAGCCACCAGCGCCAACACCACCTTGCCCTTCTGTGCCGAGAGGCGCACCTGCTCGGTTCCCACCACGATCAGTCGCCCACGTGCCCCAAGCCCGATCAACCCGAGCACCTTGCGGCGCCACTCCTCGCCCGGGACGTCGGGCCCGGCATCACCACGCATCAACGACTCACGCGCCGTCTTCGGTGGTCAGTTCATCGATGAAGGCCATGATCCGGTCCGCCTCTTCCGGCGCAATGCCCGGCAGTCTGAGCAGATCGTCACGGTCAAGATCCAGAATATCGTTCAACGTCCGATACCCCGCTTCGGCCAGAACGGCCACCGTGGCCGTCTCCAGCCCCTTGATGTCCGTGAGCGGTACATCGGCCTCTTCCTGCTCGGCAGGCAGCGGCGCGAAGAGCGAGCCGTCACCCCCCTTCTCGATCCATTCGCGGCTCGAGAAGAGATCGATCTTCCACCCAGTCAACTCGGAGGCCAATCGGACATTTTGTCCGTTGCGCCCGATCGCCAGCGAGAGCTGGTCTTCATCCACAACCGCTTCGATGGTCCGGCTGATCGGATCGCTGAACACGCGGGCCACGCGGGCCGGCGCGAGCGCCAACTTGGCAAAGCGCTCCGGATCCGGGGACCACGGCACGATGTCGATGCGCTCGCCACCCAGTTCATTGACGACGGCCTGCACGCGCGCGCCCTTGAGACCGACGCAGGCGCCGATCGGGTCGATGGCGTCGTCGCGCGAGGTCACCGCGATCTTGGTTCGGCTGCCGACCTCACGCGCCGCCGCCTTGATCTCGACGATCCCCTGTTGAATTTCCGGGACTTCGAGCTTGAAGAGCGCCTGGACAAAGAGCGCGTCGGAACGGCTCAAAATGAGACGGGGACCCTTCGGGGTGTCCTCGACGCGCTTGAGCACCGCGCGCACCGGCTCACCCTGATGGTAGTGCTCGCGATGATTCTGTTCGCGATACGGAATGATGGCTTCCGCCTCGCGGAACTTGTTGAGCATGACGACCAGCTTGCCGCGTTCGATCTGCTGCACTTCGCCCGACAGCAGATCGCCCACGCGTCCGGCGAATTCATCGCGGATGCGGGTCCGTTCCCCTTCGCGCACGCGCTGGATGATCCGCTGCTTGGCCGCCTGCACCGCACCACGGCCAAACTCCGCGAAGTCCACGGGGATTTCCATGACGTCGCCGACTTGGAATTCCGGGTCCTCGAAACGCGCCTCCTCGAGCAGCATCTCACGCGACGCATCCGTCACCTCTTCGACCACCGTCTTGAGCAGCACGATGCGAATGGTGCCTTTGTCTTCATCGATCTCGACCTCGGCCTGCACATTGGCCCCATGCTTTTTGGCCAGGGCGGCATGAATGCCATCCTGGAGCAGGCCATGCAGTTCCGAACGATCGAGCTGCTTCGAATTGGACAGTTCGCGGAACGCTGCAAGTATCTCGGCCGATCCGACCATCCGTCTCCCCTATCGTTTCCAGTGAAACGCCAGACGCGCCTGCGTGACGTCGGCGAGCGGCACATCGACCTCCCGCCCCTTCCCGTCACGCACCCGCGCCACCTCATGTCCAGCCTCGCCATCTACCGCGAGGATCTCCACTTCCTGCTTGCCACCCGCGAGCAGCCCGCTGGTCACGGTTGCCCGCCTGCCAACGAACCGACGCCAATCCGCCGCGTGCCGCAGGGGCCGATCAGCCCCCGGGGACGACACCTCCAACACATACTGTTCACCAACGAGCGCCGAGGCTTCCAGCATCGCCTCAAGCGCCCGCGACACCTTCGTGCAATCGTCGATCGAGACCTTCTCGCCGTCTCGACGATCCATCCGAATTTCCAGAACCGGACGCGAACGCGACCCGCCGCGCCGAAGCTCGACGAGATCGAACCCCAGCCCGTCCAGTTCCCGCGCGATCACGCCGTCGATCGAGTCGCCCACGCCACGTCTCCACCTGCCACTACAGGTCCACGCTTGGAAACCTGCGGCAGACCGACCCCCCGAAGAACAAAAAAGTGTGGGGGCCATCCCCACACTTCAGCAGCCCGCGGGCGGGCAAGGTCGCGAAGGTTTCCTACTCAGAATGACAAGTTACCGGTCTATCGCACCCCGGTCAAGATGAGCAGAGGGTAATGATGCCAAGTTGGCGCCCGGCATCTCCGCCACGATGGCTGTAAAACCGATCCTGGTCGCATCGCGTACACGCATTATCGATCGTCACCTTCGCCGCCCCACGTCGTTCGGCTTGGGCCGCCAGCACCGCCCGGACATCCAACATCCCTTTTCCCGAGGCTGGCGTCCCGAACATGGCCTCCAGCACTTCCGGCCCGACCTCGTAACAGCTGCCGCAAATGGCCGGCCCCAGATGGACTCGACATTCCTCAACAGGGAATCCGAGTGCCTCCATCGCATCGAACCCGCGGTCCAGAATACCCGACGCCGTACCGCGCCATCCCGCATGAAGAGCCGCAACGGCCCCACGGGGGTGCCACACGAGCACGGGGGTGCAATCGGCAATCGTCACCGCCAACGCCGTCCCACAGGCTACGGTCACATGCCCGTCGCCTTCCGGGAAACGCCGCCAGCCCGACCACTGCCCACTGTGCGTGAGCACGTCCGCACCGTGCACCTGATGGGCACTGGCCAGCCGAACGACTCCCAATGTCCGCAGATCGTCTTCGAGCGCCCGCCAGTTCGCGAGGACCTCGGGGGCGGCGGTGCCGTCCGATTGAAATCCGAAGGAGCCGCAGGCACGGGTGGTGGTCCAACCCCGCATCTCATCGGGGAGCCCCAGGATTCGCTCCGCCCTCTCCAGCACAGGACTCCCGACCTCAGTGCGCGCTCAGGACCACCCGCTGGATCGACGCGCCGAGCGCCCCGAGCCGCTGCTCGATTCGCTCGTAGCCACGCTCGATCTGCTGGGCGTTGTTGATCACACTGGTCCCCTCGGCGCACAGGGCCGCCAACAGCATCGCCATCCCGGCGCGAATATCCGGCGACTCCACCGTCCCGCCCCGCAAGCGCGTTGGACCGGACACGATCGCACGATGCGGATCGCACAACACGATGCGCGCACCCATCCCCACGAGCTTGTCCGTGAAATACAGGCGAGACTCAAACATCTTTTCGTGGAACAGGATCATGCCTTCGCACTGCGTGGCCGCGACAATCGCGATCGACATCACGTCAGCCGGAAATGCCGGCCACGGCTGATCCTCCAGCTTGGGCACGTGGCCGCCCAGGTCGCTCTGAATCGTTCGCGACTGTTCCGCCGGAACAATGAGATCATCGCCGTCAATCTGACAACTGATCCCCAAGCGCTCGAACCCCATCAAGGTGCTACGCAGATGCCCAACGCCGGCGCGCTCGATCCGCAACGTCGAGCGCGTAACGGCCGCCAACCCGATGAACGAGCCGACTTCGATGTGGTCCGGACCGATCTCATGCGTGGCCCCACCGAGCGGGAGGCCTCCCTCGATCGTGTACACGTTCGACCCAATCCCCTCGATGCGAGCCCCTAGCGCCACGAGGAAACGCGCCAGATCCTGCACGTGCGGCTCGCTGGCGGCGTTGCGCAGGATCGTCCGGCCCTTGGCCGCCACGGCAGCGACCAGGGCATTCTCGGTCGCCGTCACGCTGGGTTCGTCGAGGAACACGTCGGCGCCGACCAACCCGCGCGTATCGAATCGGAATCGATCGCCGAGCTCATAGGTGGCGCCGAGCGCTTGCAGCACATGAAAGTGCGTGTCGAGACGACGACGTCCGATCACGTCGCCCCCGGGTGGCGAGAGCGTCACCGTGCCACAGCGGGCGAGCAGCGGGGCCGCCAGGAGGATCGATGCCCGAATCCGCGCGCACATCTGCGGATCGAGATCAGCGGCCGTCACCGATTTTGCATGAATCCGGAGCGCATTCTCACCGGTCCACTCACATTCGGCCCCAGTGGTACGGATCAGTTCGACCAGCGTTTCGATATCGCGGATCCGCGGCACATTCAGCAGCTGCACCGGCTGATCAGTGATCAGTGCGGCTGCCACGATGGGGAGCGCGGCGTTCTTGTTCCCCGCCGGGCGAATGGTACCCTGGAGACGCTGACCACCTTCAACGATGAACTGAACGGCCGACATGCCTGTGGGATTGGAGGAACATCCAAATTATCGGCGCAGGACGATGCACCGGTGGTCACACTTGGGTGAAGAATAGTCGGGCCACGCCACGCGTGCCTCCCCCGGAACGCCGCCCCTTCCCGGTCCATCGAGGAGGGCTTAGATCACGGAGATGAGCCCAGGACCGATCCATGCCCTGATCCCGCAGGTGGCCGCGCTCCCTGATACCATCGTCGCGCGCATCGTGCCCACGCGAGATCTCCTCGATTGGAGCACGGGCATCCTCGAGCTCGTGGTGCTCCTGCTCGGCGCGGCCGTTCTCACGGCGCTCATCCTGCTGCTACTCGCGGCCCGACAGGGGGTGCGGCGGGTGTCGGCCGCCGCCGAGCGACTGGCCGATGATACGCGCCCCATGCTGCAAGAAGCGTCGGCCACCGTCGCGGAAGCGCGCGCCATGGTCGCGACCGTGCGTGAGGACGTGAGCAAAGTGTCCGGTGCTGCCGGTGCCGTTGGTGATCAGTTGCGGGAGGCGACCGAAGCGACGGCGCAACGCATCCGTGAGGTCGGTGCGGTACTCGACGTGGTGCAAGAGGAATTGGAGGAAACCGCCCTCGCCGGCGCGCAGGCGTTACGCGGTCTTCGGCTTGGTGGGCTGGCACTGCTCAACCGACGTCGGAAGCGTCGACGGTCCGCCCCGTCGACGTCCCGAGATGCGCCGGATGTCCGGCCTAGGGACGCTGACGATCAGGCAGACCGCGATGGATAAGGCGTGCCCACGCGGGCGTTGGATCTGGTCTGTCATGGCGGCCATTCTGGTGCTCGGTTTTCCCCGGAGTGCGTGGGCTTGGACCCCCGGC
>Ga0315902_10012689_pt1 | contig 10941 bp, 9 predicted proteins | sample LakEriMetagenome_9_FD_203523 | JGI IMG/M metagenome (GOLD analysis project Ga0315902, IMG submission 203523) | Freshwater fungal communities from buoy surface, Lake Erie, Ohio, United States - Buoy 12 MA117 | ecosystem: Environmental > Aquatic > Freshwater > Lake > Lake biofilm | place: USA...
GGGCTTTTCGGGCGCGCGGATTGTAGCCACGGGTCGCCTGCCCGGCGGGGCCCCGTGGCCGGGGGTTCTCGACAGAGTTGCCGGGGCTCAGGCCAGGCACTGCTCGAGCCCCTGCATGAGGACGTCGCGCGGCAGGTCGATGCCGATGAAGACCATCTTGCTCTGCTTCTTCTCGCCCGGCTCCCACTTGGGCCCAAGGTCGCTGCCCATGAGCTGGTGCACGCCCTGGAAGACCACCTTGCGGTCGCTGCCCTTCATGTGCAGCACGCCCTTGTAGCGCAGCATCTTCGGCCCGTAGACCTGGACGATGGCGCCCAGGAAGTCCTCCAGCTTGGCCGGGTTGAAGGGCTTGTCGGCGCGGAAGACGAAGGACTTCACGTCGTCGTCGTGGTGATGGTGGTGCGGGTGGTCGCAGGCTTCGCCGTGATCATGGTCGTGATGCTCGTGGCCATGCGCGTGCCCGTGGTCATGGTCGTGCGGGTCATCCGCCTTCAGGAAGTCCGGGTCGATCTCCAGCTTGGCGTTGAGGTTGAAGCCGCGCAGGTCGAAGACCTCGGAGATCGGCACCTCGCCAAAGTGCACCGGGCGCTGCGGGGCCCGCGGGTTCATGTGCTTGACGCGGTGGATCAGCGCGTCCACGTCAGCAGGGGTCACCAGATCGGTCTTGCTGATGAAGATCTGGTCGGCAAAACCGATCTGGCGCCTGGCTTCCTGTCGGGTGTCCAGCTGCGCGCCGGCATGCTTGGCGTCCACCAGCGTGACGATGGAATCCAGCAGGTAGGCGCCGGCGACCTCGTCGTCCATGAAGAAGGTCTGGGCCACCGGCCCCGGGTCGGCCAGGCCGGTGGTCTCGATGACCACCCGGTCGAAGTTCAGCTCGCCCTTGCGGCGCTTGTCGGCCAGATCGGCCAGCGTGGTGCGCAGGTCCTCCCGGATGGTGCAGCAGACGCAGCCGTTGCTCATCTGGATGATCTGCTCCTCGGTGTTCACCGACAGGATGTCGGTGTCGATGTTCTCCTCGCCGAACTCGTTCTCGATCACCGCGATCTTCTGGCCGTGGGCCTCGGTGAGCACGCGCTTGAGCAGGGTGGTCTTGCCCGAGCCAAGGAAGCCGGTGAGGATGGTGACGGGAATCAGTGACATGACGTGGTGGGGAAGCTGGAGAGTCGCAACCCCCTCAGGTGGGGGCCGTGGACTTTGGTTCAAGCAGGCGCCCCCGTCAAGCGGCTCGGGTATTCTTCGCTTTGTCCAGACTTCCGGCACCGACGTGTCAGAACCCCATCCAGGCAAGGCCGCGCGCTCGCCATCCCCGCGCGCGGCCGATCGCCAGGCCGACCGGCGCAGCCTCTTCGAGCGGTTGGTCGAGTTCATCTCGCCAGGCCCCGACTCGCGTGACGAACTCATCGAGACCCTCGCCGCCGCCGAGGACCGCGAGCTGATCGAGCCCGAGTCACGGGCCATGCTCGAGGGCGTGCTGCGCATGGCCGACATGACGGCCGGCGACGTCATGGTTGCGGCGCCGCGGATGGACCTGCTGGACATCAACGCCGACTACGACGAGTTGCTGGCCGTGGTCATCGACACCGGCCACTCGCGCTTTCCGGTCCACGACGGCGAGCGCGACAACATCATCGGCATCCTGATGGCCAAGGACCTGCTGAAGCTGCAGCGGGCCCCCGAGTTGAACCTGCGCACCCTGCTGCGGCCGGCGGTCTTCGTGCCCGAGAGCAAGCGCCTGAATGAACTGCTGCGCGACTTCCGCTCCAACCGCAACCACCTGGCCATCGTGATCGACGAGTTCGGCGCCACCGCCGGCCTGATCACCATCGAGGACGTGCTCGAGGAGATCGTCGGCGAGATCGAGGACGAGTTCGACGAGCGCGATGGCGACAGCGGCGTGGTGTCGCTGGCCGACGGGACCCACCGGGTGGCGGGTGACGCGGCCATCGGCGCAGTCAACGAGGTCTTCGGCACCCGCTTGCCTGACGAGGCCTTCGACACCATCGGTGGCCTGGTCGCCGACCAGATGGGCCGGGTGCCGCGGCGCGGCGAGTCGGTCGACGCGGGCGGGCTGCGCTTCAGCGTGATGCTCACACGGGGCGGCGCGGTGCGCTGGTTCCGCGTGGCCAGGGCGCCAGCGGCGGCGTCTGGGCAGGCCGACGGCGCCGCACGCACTTGACCGGGGCTCCCCGCCGGGGCCGACCCGTGGCCGAGGCGGCTGCGCTGGCCGCGGCCGGGGCCCTGCAGTCGGTGGCCTGTGTCCACACCGGCCTGTGGTGGCTGTCCTGGCTCGCGGTGGCGGGCCTGGTGCTGGCGCTGCACCGCGTGCGTCCTGCCCGCGCCGCAGGTGCCGGGCTGGCCTTCGGCACGGGCTGGCTGCTGGGCGGGGTCTGGTGGCTGTTCATCAGCCTGCACCGCTATGGCGGTTTGCCGGCCCCGCTGGCCGTGGCCGCGGTGCTGCTGCTGTGCGTGGCGCTGTCGCTGTACCTGGCGGTGGCCTGCGCGGTCTACGCCCGATGGCGCAGTGGCCGTGCAGGGCCGGACATCGCCCTGTTCGCGGCCTGCTGGGCCCTGGCCGAGTGGGCCCGGGGCGTGCTCTTCACGGGCTTTCCGTGGGCGGCCAGCGGCTACACCCAGATCGACGGACCGCTGGCCCCGCTGGCGCCCTGGGTCGGCGTGTACGGCATCGGCGCAGCCATGGCAGCGCTGGCGGCTGGCCTGGCCTGGGCGGTGACGGGGGGACGCAAGACCGGAGCGCTGCCCGCGGCCGTGGCGCTGTGCGCGGTGATCGGCCTGTGGGCGGCCGGCCCGGCGCAATTCACCCGGCCCGTCGGCGTGTCCCTGGGCGTGACCTTGCTGCAGACCAACGTGCCTCAGGACGAGAAGTTCCTCGCCGAGCGCACGCCCGAGGTGTTGCAGACCCTGGCCGAGGGCCTGAGGGCGGCCCGTGGGCCGCTGGTGGTGGCTCCCGAGACCGCGGTGCCGCTGCTGCCCTCGCAGCTGGAGGCGGCCGCCCCTGATTGGTGGCCCGAACTGGCCGCTCACTTCGCCCAGCCCGGCCGCGCCTTGCTGGTGGGCCGACCGCTGGGCGGCTACGAGGAGGGCTACACGAACTCGGTGGTCGGCCTGGCGGCGGGTGCTGCCGCCTATCGCTACGACAAGGCGCACCTGGTGCCCTTCGGCGAGTTCATTCCGCGGGGCTTCCGCTGGTTCACCGAGCTGATGAACATCCCCCTGGGCGATTTCGCCCGGGGCCCACTCAACGCCGCCTCGTTTGGCGCCCTGGGCCAGCGGCTTGCGCCCAACGTCTGCTACGAAGATCTCTTCGGCGAGGAGCTGGCGCAGCGATTCGTCGAGGAGAGCAGTGCGCCGACCGTGCTGGTCAACGTGAGCAACATCGCCTGGTTCGGCGACTCGATCGCCATCCCGCAGCACCTGAACATCTCGCGCATGCGCGCGCTTGAGCTGCAGCGGCCGATGCTGCGCGCCACCAATACCGGCGCCACCGCCGTGGTGGACCATGGCGGGCGTGTCACCCATGCCCTTGCGCCCTTCACCCGTGCCGCGCTCGACGCCCAGGTGCAGGGTCGTCAGGGCACCACCGCCTACGCGGCCTGGGCCGGGCGCTTCGGACTGTGGCCCCTGGCGGTGCTGGCGCTGGCGGTCATCGCCTGGCGCGTGGCGGCGCACCGGCGCGGGCTTGCCGCCGGCGCTTCCGGCCGGGCGGCCCCGTAAACTCGGAGGCTTTTCGCACCGGGCCCGAGGGCCCCGCCGAGCGCCTCCATGCTGAGCTTCCAGCAGATCATCCTCAAGCTCCAGTCCTACTGGGACGCCCAGGGCTGTGCCCTGCTGCAGCCCTACGACATGGAGGTCGGCGCGGGCACCAGCCACACCGCCACCTTCCTGCGGGCGCTGGGCCCCGAGCCCTGGAAGGCGGCCTATGTGCAGCCCAGCCGTCGCCCCAAGGACGGGCGCTACGGCGACAACCCCAACCGCCTGCAGCACTACTACCAGTACCAGGTGGTGCTCAAGCCCGCGCCCAAGGACATCCTTGAGCTCTACCTGGGCTCGCTGGAGGCCCTGGGCTTCGACCTGAAGAGCAACGACATCCGCTTCGTCGAGGACGACTGGGAGAACCCGACCCTGGGCGCCTGGGGCCTGGGCTGGGAGGTGTGGCTCAACGGCATGGAGGTCACCCAGTTCACCTACTTCCAGCAGGTGGGCGGCATCGACTGCAAGCCCATCACCGGCGAGATCACCTACGGCCTGGAGCGGCTGGCCATGTACCTGCAGGGCGTGGACAACATCTACGACCTGGTGTGGACCGACAGCGCGCCGGCGCCGGGCCGCTCCCAAGCCGGCGCAGCCCCCTCGGGGGGTGGCGAGCCGCGCAGCGGTGAGCCTGCGGGGCGACTGATGTACAGAGATGTCTACCACCAGAACGAGGTCGAGCAGAGCACCTACAACTTCGAGCACAGCGACGTGGACTTCCTGCTGCAGGCCTTCGGCGCCCACGAGAAGATGGCCCGCCACCTGGTGGAGCAGCATCTGGCGCTGCCCGCCTACGAGCAGGTGCTGAAGGCGGCGCATTCCTTCAACCTGCTGGACGCGCGCGGTGCCATCAGCGTGACCGAGCGCGCCGCCTACATCGGCCGCATCCGCAACCTGGCCCGCGCGGTGGCCGCCAGCTATGTGGAGAGCCGGGCGCGACTGGGCTTCCCCATGGCGCCGCCGGCCTGGGCTGAAGAGGCGATGGCCCAGCGCGAGGCCGCCAGGGCCACGGCCGCCGCTCGGGAGGCGGCGCGATGAGCGCCGCGGTCCGCAGCCTGCTGGTGGAGCTCTTCGTCGAGGAGCTCCCACCCAAGGCGCTGCGCGCGCTGGGCGAGGCCTTCGGTGAGGGGCTTTCCCGGTCGCTGCGCCAGCAAGGTCTGGCTTCGCCCACCTCGGCGCTCACCTGCTTCGCCTCGCCCCGGCGGCTGGCGGCGCATTTGAGCGGCGTGCCGGCCCAGGCGCCGGACGAGCCGGTGTCGCACAAGCTCATGCCCGCCTCGGTGGCTTTCGATGCTGCCGGCGCCCCGAGCGCCGCCCTGATGAAGAAGCTGGCTGCCGTCGGGGCTGGCCCCGAGGCGGTGCCCACGCTGCGGCGGCAGGGCGAGGGCAAGGCCGAGACAGTCTTCCTCGACGCCGTGCAGCGCGGCGCGGCGCTGGCCGCCGGCCTGCAGCGTGCGCTGGAGGAGACGCTGGCCCGCTTGCCCATCCCCAAGGTGATGCAGTACCAGCTCGATGACGGCTGGACCAGCGTCAACTTCGTGCGCCCCGCTCACGGCCTGGTGGCGCTGCACGGGGCCGAGGTCGTACCGGTGTCCGCGCTCGGGCTGCACGCCGGCCGCCAGACCCGCGGCCACCGTTTCGAGGCGGCGATGGACCCGGTGGTGCTGCGCGACGCCGACCACTACGAGAGCCAGATGGCTGAGCAGGGCGCGGTGATCGCCCGCTTCTCGGCCCGCCGATCGGAGATCGCGCGCCAGCTGCAGGCGGCGGCCAGCCCGCTGGGTCTGCGGTCGGTGCAGGACGAGGCCTTGCTGGACGAGGTGACGGCGCTGGTCGAGCGTCCCCACGTCCTGGCCTGCCAGTTCGACCCGGAGTTCCTGGCGGTGCCGCCGGAGTGCCTCATCCTGACGATGAAGGCCAATCAGAAGTACTTCCCGCTGCTCGACGCCGCGGGGGCTTTGACCCACCGCTTTCTGGTGGTCAGCAACATCCGGCCGGAAGACCCGTCCAGGGTGGTGGGCGGCAACGAGCGCGTGGTGCGTCCGCGCCTGGCCGACGCGAAGTTCTTCTTCGACCAGGACCGCAAGCGCACCCTGGCCTCGCGCGTGCCGGGCCTGGCCAAGGTGGTCTATCACGGCAAGCTGGGCACGCAGGGCGAGCGGGTGGAGCGGGTGCGCACCATCGCGCGCGCCATCGGTCAGCAGCTGGGCGGGCTGGCCCTGGCCGATCTGGCCGACGAGGCCGCCACCCTGGCCAAGGCCGACCTGCTCACCGACATGGTGGGCGAGTTCCCCGAGCTGCAGGGCATCATGGGGGCGTACTACGCCCGCCACGACGGCCTGCGCGAGGCGGTGGCCGACGCGATCGAGGACCACTACCGCCCGCGCTTTGCCGGCGACGCGCTGCCTCGCGGCGATGTGGGGCTGGTGGTGGCGATGGCCGACAAGCTCGAGACCCTGGCAGGCCTGTTCGGCATTGGCCAGCTGCCCACCGGCGACAAGGACCCCTTCGCCCTGCGCCGCCACGCCCTGGGCGTGGTGCGCATGCTGGTGGAGCGCCACCTCGACCTGCGCGTGCCCCAGCTGGTGGACACCGCCTTCGCCGCCTTCCCCGCCGGCCACGGCGCGGCGCAAGCCGAGGTGCTGCGCTTCCTCGATGAGCGGCTGGCCGGTTACCTGCGTGAGCAGGACTACACCGCCCACGAGGTTGACGCCGTGCTGGCGCTGCGCATGCCGGTCTGGGCCAGCCTGCCGCAGCGTCTGGCGGCGGTGCGCGCTTTCGCCGCGCTGCCCGAGGCGCCAGCGCTGGCGGCGGCCAACAAGCGCGTGGCCAACATCCTGAAAAAGAGCGAGGACGCCCCCGAGGCCGAGGTGAATCCCGCCCGCTTCGTGGAGACCGCCGAGGGCACCCTCTGGACCGCCTTGGGTGCGGCAGGGGCGCAGGCCGACGCCGCCCTGCGCGCCGGCGACATGACCGCCTCGCTGCAGGCCCTGGCCGCGCTGAAGGCGCCGGTGGACGCCTTCTTCGACGCGGTGATGGTCAATGCCGACGACCCCGCCCTGCGTGCCAATCGCCTGGCCCTGCTGCGTGCCCTGCACGCGGCGATGAACCCGGTGGCCGACCTGTCCCGCCTGGCCGCCTAGCCGCGCAGCGCCGTGAAGCTCATCATCCTCGGCCGTGACGGCATCCTCAACCGCTACCGCGAGGACCACGTCAAGTCGGCCGCCGAGTGGCAGCCGCTGGAGGGCGCGCTGGAGGCAGTGGCCCGACTCAACCACGCCGGCTGGCACGTGGTGGTGGCCACCAACCAGGCCGGCATCGGCCGGGGCATGATCGACATGGCCTCGGTCAATGCCATCCACGCCCACATGACCAAGCTGGCGCAGGCCCGCGGCGGGCGCATCGATGCCGTCTTCTTCTGCCCGCACACGCCCGAGGACGGCTGCGATTGCCGCAAGCCCTTGCCGGGCATGCTGCTGGAAGTCGGCCGGCGCTACGGCGTGGACCTGTCCCAGGTGCCGATGGTCTCTGACACTTTGCGCGACCTGCGCGCCGCCCAGGCGGCGGGCTGCGAGCCGCATCTGGTGCTTTCCGGCCGCGCGGCCAGCTTGGACGAGGCGGCGCGGCGGTCCTTGCTCGCGCAGGTGCCGCAGGCCCGGGTGCACGACAGCCTGGGCGCCTTCGTCGAGCATCTGCTGCTGCGCGCCCCGGTGGCGACGCCCACCTCAGCCCATGCTGGAGGGCGTGGCTGATGCGGCTGCTGTGGGCGCTGCGCTCGGCGCTGTACGTCGTGTTCCTGGCGGTCACGGTGGTGCCCTGGGCCCTGGTGGTGCTGGTCGCCTCGATCTTCTGGCGCGGGCCGCGCCTGTACTGGCTGGCCGTGCAGTGGCTGCGCGCGTCGATCTGGGGTGCGCGCGTGATCTGCGGCGTGCGCGCCCGGATCAGTGGGCTTGAGCACGTACCCACGGCCGAGCAGTCGCGCTCGGCCGTGATGCTGGCGCCCAAGCACCAGTCCACCTGGGAGACCTTCTTCTTTCCCACTCTCATGCCGCATCCGCTGGCCTATGTGTTCAAGCGCGAGCTGCTGCGCATCCCCTTCTTCGGCTGGGCCATGGGCCGGCTGGACATGGTGCACATCGACCGCAGCCGCCGCACCGAGGCCTGGAACAAGGTGGCCGAGCAGGGGCGCAGGCTGTTTTCCGAAGGCGTATGGGTGATCATGTTCCCTGAGGGGACACGCACGCCCCGCGGCGACCAGGGGGTCTACAAGACCGGCGCCTCGCGGCTGGCCATCGCCACAGGCGTGCCCGTGGTGCCCATCGCCGTGACCTCTGCCAAGTGCTGGCCGCGCAAGAGCTTCCTGCTGCGGCCGGGGGTGATCGATGTGTCCATCGGGCAGCCCATCGCGTCCACCGGCCGAGAGCCCGAAGAGTTGATGCGTGAGGTGGAGGCCTGGATCGAGGCCGAGATGCGACGGCTGGACCCCGCCGCTTATCCCGCTGCCGGCCCCGGCGATCGCGCCGCCGCCGCCGAGTAGACAATCGGCCCATGCGCAGAACCGGCGCCGACCCCGACCCCGCCCAGCTGTCGCTGTTCGGCGATGAGGCGCCGGCGTCTCGGTTAGGCCTGCCAGGCCCTTCAGGCGGTTCGAGCCCTTCAAGCCATCCCGGCCGCCCCGGCCCCGCCGCACCGGCGCTTGCCGCCAACGTCCCGGTGACGGGGTCCGGCCCCGACCCGATTCCGCCGGCGCCTGTCCGCAGCCCCGTGGCTGGCTCAGATCCGCCCGCCCTGGCGCCCGCCACCTTCCGCCACCCGAAGGCCAGCCGCGAAACAACACTGGCGGGCCACCGGGTGGCCTACGAGTTCCGCCGGTCGCGCCGGCGCACCATCGGCTTCGTCGTCGGGCCCGAAGGCCTGACCGTCAGCGCCCCGCGCTGGGTGGGCTCTGCCGAGGTGGACGCCGCCCTGCGAGAGAAGGCCCGCTGGATCCTGCGCAAGCTGCAGGAGCAGGCCGACCGCGCCCGGCGGCTGGCCCAGGCGCGTATCGACTGGCAGGACGGCACGGCCGTGCCCTACCTGGGCGAGACCCTCATCGTGGTGGTCGACCCCCGGGTGGCTGGCGCCGAACTCCACACCGCCGAGGACACCCTGCCCGGCGTGCCGCGCCTGACGCTGCATGTGGGCGTGTCGCAGTCGGCCGCACCCGAGCAGATCCGCGAGGCCGTGCAAGGCTGGTTGCAGCGTCGGGCAAGGGCGGTGTTCGAGGACCGCTGCACCGAGTTCTCGGCCCGTCTGGGCGTGCAGGTGCACCGGCTGACGCTGAGCTCGGCCTCCACGCGTTGGGGCAGCGCCAGCGTGGACGGCTCCATCCGGCTGAACTGGCGCCTGATCCACTTCGGCCTGCCGGTGATCGACTACGTGGTGGTGCACGAACTCGCCCACCTGCGCGTGATGGACCACAGCCCGCGCTTCTGGGACGTGGTGGGCTCGCTCGTGCCCGACTACCGCAGCCGCCGCGCCGCGCTGCAGGACGAGAGCCTGGCGCGCTTCGACTGACCCGCCAGAACAAGACCCGCCAGGACCCACCCGCGGCACGAGCCGCCCCTGAGGAAGACCCGACCATGAACCTGCCCGGCCTGAACTTCCAGCTTGGCGACGACGTCGACGCGCTGCGCGACGCCGTGCGCGACTTCGCCCAGGCCGAGATCGCCCCGCGGGCTGCCGAGATCGACCGCACCGACCAGTTCCCCATGGACCTGTGGCGCAAGATGGGCGAGCTCGGCGTGCTGGGCATCACCGTGCCCGAGACCTTCGGCGGCGCCAACATGGGCTACCTCGCGCACATGATTGCGATGGAGGAGATCAGCCGCGCCAGCGCCAGCGTGGGCCTGAGCTACGGCGCACACAGCAATCTGTGCGTCAACCAGATCCGCCGCAACGGCACCGAGGCGCAGAAGGCGCGCTACCTGCCCAAGCTGGTGTCGGGCGAGCACGTGGGCGCACTGGCCATGAGCGAGCCCGGCGCCGGCAGCGACGTCATCAGCATGAAGCTGCGCGCCCAGGACAAGGGCGGCTACTACCTGCTCAACGGCAGCAAGATGTGGATCACCAACGGCCCCGACGCCGATACCCTGGTGGTCTACGCCAAGACCGAACCCGAGTTGGGTGCACGGGGAGTCACCGCCTTCCTCATCGAGAAGGGCATGAAGGGCTTTTCCGTCGCCCAGAAGCTGGACAAGCTGGGGATGCGCGGCTCTCACACCGGCGAGCTCGTCTTCCAGGACGTCGAGGTGCCGGCGGCCAATGTGCTGGGTGCAGTCAACGGCGGTGCGAAGGTGCTGATGAGCGGCCTGGACTACGAGCGCGCGGTGCTGGCTGCCGGGCCCATCGGCGTCATGCAGGCAGTCATGGACAACGTGGTGCCCTATATCCACGAGCGCAAGCAGTTCGGCCAGAGCATCGGCGAGTTCCAGCTCATCCAGGGCAAGGTGGCCGACATGTACACCGTGCTGCAGGCGGCGCGGGCCTTCTGCTACACCGTGGGCAAGAACCTGGACGCGCTGGGGGCCGAGCACGTGCGCCAGGTTCGCAAGGACTGCGCCAGCGTCATCCTGTGGTGCGCGGAGAAGGCCACCTGGATGGCCGGCGAAGGCATCCAGATCTTCGGTGGCAACGGCTACATCAACGAGTACCCGCTGGGCCGCCTGTGGCGCGATGCCAAGCTCTACGAGATCGGCGCGGGCACGAGCGAGATCCGCCGCATGCTGATCGGCCGAGAGCTCTTCGCCGAGACGATGTGAGCCTGGGTCCGGCACCGACCATCGCCCTGCCGCAGCCCGGCTGGTCGATGCGTGCGTGGTGCGACGAGGACGTGCCGCACCTGGCCCGCGCCGCCAACGACGAGCGCATCCTGCAGTGGATGTCCGACACTTGGCCCAGCCCCTACACCGAGGGCGACGCCTGGTGGTGGATCGCCACCGGCCAGCACCAGGCGGGCACGTCCTGGGCGGTGTGTCTGGACGACGTGCCCCGCGGCGGAGTGGGCCTTCACCCCCAGCAGGGCTTCCTGCGCTGCAATGTCGAGGTGGGGTGGTGGCTGCACCCGGACCATTGGGGTCTGGGCGTGGCACCGGCCGCGGCGGCGAAGCTGCTGGAGCGTGCCTTCGCGCT
>Ga0315902_10012692_pt1 | contig 10940 bp, 8 predicted proteins | sample LakEriMetagenome_9_FD_203523 | JGI IMG/M metagenome (GOLD analysis project Ga0315902, IMG submission 203523) | Freshwater fungal communities from buoy surface, Lake Erie, Ohio, United States - Buoy 12 MA117 | ecosystem: Environmental > Aquatic > Freshwater > Lake > Lake biofilm | place: USA...
CTCCGAGATCGCGGACCTTCATGCCCTCGCGCAAATGGCTCGCTCCGGCCGCGGCAATGCGGTCACCGGGTTGCAGCCCTTCGGTGATTTCGATGAGGCCGCCGGAAATGGCGCCGGTGCGCACGGGGCGCGCGGTGACCGTCTGATCGGGACCGATGATCCACACGATGGGCTGACCTTTGCCATCCCGCACTACGGCGGCGACGGGCACGGAGATGTTGGGGCCGAGGACGGCAGCGCGGCGGTAGTTCATGGTCACGGTGGCGGTCATGCCAGGGAGCAGACTGAGGTCCGACGGGGCCTCCATGGTGGCGCGGACATTGAATGTCTGCGTCACGGGATCGGCGCGCTGGGCGATCTCGCGCACTTGCACGGGAAAACTGCGGCCGGGCGCGGCGCTGAATTCGGCAGTCAGCCCAGTGATGTCGGCCGTGCGCAAAGACGAAGCCATGACCGACTCGGGGACATCGACGGCAATTTCGATTTCCTCGACGTCTTGGAATTTTACCACCGGTTGTTTGGCGCGGATGCTTTGACCTTGTTCGACAAAGCGGCGGGCGATGACGCCGGCGTAAGGCGCTACGAGCTTGGTGTCCGCCAATTGGATACCGGCCTCGACGACACGGGCCTCGAGTCCGGCGATCTCGGATTGTTTGGCGACAATATCTTCCTCGCGTCCGGTCAGACTTTGGTCGAGCGAGGCGCGCGCGGCCTCGCGGTTTTCGAGCGCAACACGAAAGGCGGTGTCGGAGCGGTCAAACTCGAGACGGGAAATGGTTTGCGAGCGTAGTAGTTGCGTGGCGCGATCGAGATCAACGCGGGCATTGGCCAGGGTGGCGTCGGCCGAACGGAGTTGGGCTTCGAGGCGCTGTTGTTCTTCCGGACGGGCGCCGGCTTGCAAGGCCTGCAGGTCGGCGCGGGCGCCCGCGAGTTGTCCTAGCAGCGCATCGAGTCGCGCTTGGAATTCATTCGGACGCAGCCGCGCAACCAAATCGCCCTGCGCCACGCGTTGTCCTTCGCGGACCGGGAGATCGACGAGCAGACCCGGCACTTGGAAAGTAAGTTCGACTTGTTTGGACGCATCGACGCGCCCCGGAAATGTGCGCGTGCCTGTGTCTTCACCTCCGGCGACAACCAGTGTGCGGACGGGGCGGATCAGTTCCGTGGATGCTTCCGGCGGTCGCGAGCAGGCGCTGAGCATAAAGACTACGGCGCCGCACAGTGAGAAATGAGAAACGGATCGGGTCATTGGAGGGAGTTTTTCTACGCCAAGCTAACAAAAAAGAATTAGCAGGGGCCAGACAGTCAGACCACCTTATAACCTTGAGGTATGACGCAGCGGCAACGAGGCTCGCCGCATGGAAAACACCACGCATCAGAAAAGCAGCATTTGGTATATTCTCGGCGGTATTCTTTCGATTTTTGTCGGCTTCTACGCCATGGGGCGGCCGGGACTCGCCACGCTCGCAGTCACCCAAGTTGTCGGCATCATCGCGCTGGCCAGCGGCATCGTCCTTTTTCTCGCCGCGGTCTTCGGCAAAGCACGGCAGCACCGGCTTTATGATTTTTTCTCGGCAATTCTGCGCATCATTGTCGGGTTGCTCCTCATATCCAACGTGCTCAAGGGTGTGCTCATCCTGACCCTGGTGCTCGGTTCGATTTTCATCATCGAAGGCATCTACGGCCTGGTGCTTGGCCTGAAGCTGCGCGGCAAGAATCCCGCTTGGGGCTGGGTGGTTTTCAACGGCCTCGCCGCACTCGTGCTTGGCATCATGCTCATCGCGCAATTTCCGGGCAGTGCGATCTGGGCGATCGGGTTGCTCTTCGGCATCAATTGCATTTTCACCGGCGCCACGCTCATTGCCTACGGCACCGCGTTGCCCAAAGCGCAGGAAGCATAACCGCGAAATTCCGGCAATCATCACCCCCGAAAGTATGACCCGCTTCGCCAGCCCCGCTCTTCTTTTCGCGTTCTCCCTTGCCACCCTGCGCGCCGAGACGGAAGAGGTACCCAAACATTTCGATCCCCAGGGCAAGCCGCCCTCCACCTTCACTCTCGAGTTGCGCGACGGCGTGAAAGCCGAGTTGCCGTTCTCCGACAAGCGGGACTTCGATGAAGCGAAAAAGGGCTTCATCGCCGCGCCGCCGTTCAAACAGATCAAGGCCGATGCGGGCCATGTCGCTTGGGACATGGGGAGCTACGAGTGGCTCTTGAGCGGGCAGGATTTCGAGAGCATCAACCCTTCGCTGCAGCGTCAGGCCGTGCTCAACATGGCCTACGGCCTCTACGAGGTGGTGCCCGACCGCATTTACCAGGTGCGCGGTTTCGATCTGGCCAACATCACCTTCATCAAGGGCGACACGGGCTGGATCATCATCGATCCGCTGACCGCGGAGGAGACGTCCCGCGCCGCGCTGGCTTTCATCAACGAGCAACTCGGAGAGCGTCCGGTCGTCGGTGTGGTCATTTCCCATCCTCACGGCGATCACTTCGGCGGCGTGCGCGGGGTGGTGGACGAGGCCGATGTCGCGAGCGGCAAGGTGATGCTCATTGTCCCGGAGGGCTTCATGGATGCGGCCATCTCTGAGAATGTCTTTGCCGGCAACGCCATGTCGCGGCGTTTGCAGTGGCAATATGCGGTGTTGCTGGCCCGCAACCCTCACGGGCATGTGGACCAGGCCATCGGCAAGAACGTAGCCAGCGGCAATGTGGGACTGATCGCGCCCAACCGGATCGTTAAAGACGATTTCGAGGAGATCACGCTCGATGGCGTGACTATGGTTTTCCAGAACACGCCGGACACCGAGGCGCCGGTGGAGATGAACACGTATTTCCCGCAATTCAAGGCGTTCTGGGCGGCGGAGAACATTTCCGGGACGATCCACAACATCTACACCCTACGCGGCGCGGCCGTGCGCAATGCCCTCAACTGGTCGAAGCACATCGACGTGGCCCTGCGCAAGTTCGGGGGCGAGGCCGAGGTGATGTTCACCTCGCACAGTTGGCCGCGCTGGGGCAAAGAACGCGTCCGGGAAGTATTGCGCGCGCAGCGCGACGCCTACGCCAACCTCAACAACCAGACGCTGCACTATGTGAATCAGGGCGTGACGATCAACGAGATCCACAATGTTTACAAAGTGCCGAAGAGCCTGCAGCAGAATTGGGCGGCCCGCAGTTACCACGGTGACGTGCAGAACAACGTGCGCGGCGTGGTGAACCGCTTTCTCGGGCACTTTGACGGCAATCCGGCCAACCTGATCCCGCTTTCGCCCGCGGATTCCGCGCCGCTTTACGTGGAGATGATGGGCGGGTCCGATAAAATCATGGCCAAGGCCAAGGAACTGTCCGACCAGGGCAAATACCTGCACGCGACGGAAATTCTGGACAAGCTCGTCTTCGCCGAGCCCGAAAACAAGCCGGCGCGGCAATTGCTGGCCGATGTCTACGAACAACTCGGCTACCAAGCCGAGAGTACCAGCGTGCGGAACACTTTCCTGCAAGGCGCCTACGAATTGCGCAACGGTCTTCCTACCGGCACACCGCCGCGTTCGACCGGACCGGATGTTGTCCGCGCGATGAGCACCGGGCATTGGCTCGACTTTCTCGGCATCAGCATGGATCCGAAAAAAGCGGAGGGTCTGGACTTCACGATCAATCTGGTTACGCCGGATAACGGGCAGAAATTCATCGTGGAGTTGAGCAATGCCACGCTGACCAGCATCGAAGGATTCCAGGATCCGGAGGCCGACCTCACCATCACGGTGGATCGCGCCGATCTCAACCGCGTGATGATGGGTCAAGCGGGCTTCGAAAAACTCGAGGAGGAGGGGAAGGCGAAGCTGGATGGCGATCGGACGGTCATCGCCAAGCTGCGTGACATGATGGTCACCTTCACCCCCGATTTCGAAATTCTGCCGGGCACGGCGCCATCCGGGCAGAAAGCGCCGCCCGGCCGGTCCCTCGCTCTGCCGGGTGATGACGCGCTGGTCGACACCGATTGAGGTGGCACGGGCTGGATACGGATGATTTCTGGCTCGTTCGCGAGGGGACTCGGGTGCAGAGTCAGCGCATGATGAAATCTCTCCGGAATCTGATTTTGGTCGGCGTGTGCTTGGCTTCGGTCGGTGTGGCCGAGGCCAAGGGACCGAAGTGGGAATACATGGTCGTCAGCGCTGCTCTTCAAAACCGCAATCTCGAGCAAATGCTCAACGCACGCGGAGCAGAGGGCTGGGAGTTGGTCGCCTTCACCCGCAAGGACGTTGCGGTGTTCAAGCGTAAGGCGCGCTGAAGATAAGCCCCCGCTATTTCGGAGCGGGCAGCGACAACGGGCCGGGCGGGAGCATTTGCACCTGTCGGTCGCGGCGGGGTAGGCGCATAGTGAGGCGCAGTCCGCGTCCTGGATCGCTTTCTAGGACGACTTCGCCGCCGTGCGCGCGGACAATGCGCTGCGTGATCATGAGGCCGAGTCCGCTGCCGGTTTTCTTTGTTGTGAAATAGGGTTCGAAGACGCGGGCCATGGTTTCCCGGGTCATGCCTCCGCCCGTGTCGGCGAAGGCGACATTGATCCATTCCCCGTCGGCGCTTGTGCGGATCTTGAGCAGCCCGCCCTGCTTCATTGCTTCGCTGGCGTTTTTGATGATGTTGTAAAAGGCCTGTTTGAGTTGGTTTTGATCGACCTCGAGCACGGGCAGACCGGGCGCGAGCTCGAGTTCGAGCAGGACGTTGCGCGACTTCAGTTCAGGCTTCAGGAATTCGGCCGCGTCTCGGACGAGGGAGTTGAGATCGTGCGGTGTGCGATGCAGCGGGGCGGGGCGGATGGCGCGCAGGAATTGGGTGACAATGGTATCGAGGCGCTTGATTTCCTCTTGGGCGATTTCCAGCGGCTGGGTGAATTGCGCGCGATCGCCCTCGGGAAGTTTGCGCAGGCGGCGCTCGAGGAGTTGCAGGTGAATAGTGAGGGAATTGAGCGGGTTGCCGATTTCGTGGGCCACACCGGCGGCAAGGAGTTGCAGTGCGGCTATGCGTTCGCTCTCGAGAGTTTCCTGCGCCTCGCGATGGCGCTCGGTGAAGTCGCGCATGATCAGCGCGTAACCGGCATGCTCACGATGGCCGGGTTTGTCGTCGTCCTCGGCCATGAGTGGAACGACGTAAAAATTGAGGATGCGGTGCGCCGGGTGAAAGACCTCGATATCGCGGGTCACGATATCGTGGCCTTGGGCCAGTTCCTTCCAGCGCAGGCCACTGATGTTTTCCGAAAGCGGGCGTCCCAGTGACGCGGTGGGGTCGATGCCGAAGAGCATGCCCGCGGCATCGTTCATGTAGATGACCGTGCCGCCCGTATCGGTGACAATGACGCCCTCGCGGATGGCGTTGAAGATGGTCTCGAGGAAGCGTTTATCGCGAGCCAACTCGACAAAGAACGCTTCCACTTCCTCCGGCTGGATGCGGCGGAGGCGGGCGAGTATTTTGTCGAGGAAGGCGCGTTTCATGCGAAAGGCAGCGGCCCGCTGGGGCCAGCGGGCCCTACCGGGCGTCGAGGTTGATTTCGAGTAACTGGGCGAGCTCGTCGACGCGTTGGGCGAAGAGTTGGAGGGCGGACTCGACGGGTTGCGGGGAGGTCATGTCGACGCCGGCAGCCTTCAAGGTGTCGATGGGGTATTGTTTGCCGCCGGACTTGAGGAATCCGAGGTAGCGCGAAGGATCACCGGTTTCGAGCACTTGTCGCGAGAGGGCGATGGCGGCGCTCATACCGGTGGCATATTGGTAAACGTAGAACGCGCTGTAAAAATGCGGGATGCGCAGGCACTCCAGATCGAGTTGCGGATCGAGGGTGAAGGCCGGTCCGAAATACGCGACGAGGAGTTCGCGGTAGATTTTGGTCAGGGTGTCGAGGGTGAGGGCGTCGCCGGCTTCCTGCCGCTCGTGGATGACCTTTTCGAATTCGGCGAACATGGTCTGGCGGTAAATCGTGCCGCGCAGGTCGTCGATCTGGCGGTTGAGAAGATACGCTTTCATCTGCGGATCTTGCGTTTTGCCGAGCAGGTCGTGAGTGAGCAGTTCCTCGTTGAAGGTGGACGCCACCTCGGCAAGGAAGATCGGGTAGTGGTGATCCTGGAAGGTCTGCGCGCGCTGGGCATACCAGGTGTGCATGGAATGTCCGGCTTCGTGGGCCAAGGTGAACATGTCGGCGAAGACGTCCGGCTTGTAGTTCATCAGGATGTAGGGCGGGGAGCCGTAGCATCCGCTGGAAAACGCGCCGCTGCGTTTGCCTTTCGATTCGTAGCGGTCGCACCAGCGTCCGCGCAGGCCGGCTTCGAGTTCGCGCGTGTATTCGTCCCCGAGCGGGGCGACGGCGGCGATGGTGCGGTCGATCGCTTCGTCGAAGGTCAGGTGGGTTGTGATCCGCGCGACGAGTGGCACATAGGTGTCGTAGTGGTGGATCTCCTCGATTCCGAGGGCGCGTCGGCGCAATTCGTAATAGCGGTAAAGCGGTGCGAGGTTGGCGCGGACCGTGGTGACGAGGTTGTCGTAGACGGCGAGGGGGATGTTATTTCGAAACAGAGCGGCGGCGCGGGCCGACGGATAATTGCGCGCTTTGGCTTGGAAGACATCGGTGCGCACCGAGCTGGCCAGTGTGCTGGCGAGGGTGAATTTGTGGTCGGAGAACTCCTCGTAGAATTGATGGAAGGCCCGGCGCCGCAAGTCGTGGTCGGGTTTGACCAGAAACGAGCTGAAGCTGCTTTGGCTCAGTTCGAACTGCTGGCCGGTGCTGTCCGCGATGAGTCCGAACTTCAAATCGACATTGGTCAGCTGCGAAAAAGTTTCCTCATGCCCCGAGAGCGGTTGCGAACTCATGGCGAGGAGGCGTTCCTCGTTTTCCGCGAGGGTGTGCGGTTGGAAACGGCGCAGGCGTTCGAGAACGGTGCGCCACGGGGCGAGTTCCGGTGCGGCGGCGAGCGCGGCGAAACGATCGTCGGGAATGGCCATCAGCTCGGGGCTGATGAACGAGCACTTCTCCACGATGTCGGTGTGGAGGTTTTGCAGGCGCGCTTCGCGTTCCAGAAAGGCGGGGTCGGACGCGTTCTCGCTGACTCGCAGACTGGCGTAGGTGCCGAGACGCTCGAGCGGTCGGTCGATGCTCTTTTCAAACTCGAGCGCGGCGAGAAGCGACGAGGGGGATTCGGCCAGCTTGCCGCGGAATTGCGCGATCTGCGCATAGCGTTGCTGCAGATCGGCAAACTCGCGTTCCCATGCGGCGTCGTCGGCGTAGAGATGCGCGAGGTCCCAGCGGTCGGACTCGGGGATTTCGTCGCGGGTGTGGACGCGTTTGATGGCGGGGGCGGAGGAGTCGCAAAGATTCCGGTAGAGCGGGCAGCGCGGACGCTGCGTCCGCGGATTGATCATTGTGACAGGCGGGACGCCTGTGCTCCCTGGGATGTGGTGCGAGGTCGTAGACATGGGCGGTGATTTTGGGCGGGTCAGAATTCCGAGCAATTGAAAACGATGCGGTAGCCGCAGGTCGCGCTGCGACAGACCACTTTGCACTTTTCCGAAACGAGCACCGCGCCGCAGACGGGGCAGACGGTGTCCGGGTCCCGGGGCGCGGAATCCGCGACGGGCTGCATGCCGCGCAGGATTTGCACGAGGCTGTTCAAAACGGAATCTTCGTGCGCCGCGGAGAGGCTGACGCGCAGGCGCGAGGTTCCTTTCGGCACGGTGGGCGGTCGGATCGCCGGGACGAAGAATCCCAACCGGCGCAGCGCTTCGGCCCGACGCAGAGCCTCATCAGCGTCGCCGACGATGATCGGATGGATGGCGGCGGGCATGGATGGATCGAGGGCCGAGGCCAGTCGTCGCAGCTTGGCGCGGCGGCGGTCGCCTTCCTGGCCCGAGCAGATCTCGAGTGCGGCCGAGGCCGCGGCGGCGGTCGAGGCGGGTGGCGCGGTGGAAAAAATAAAGCTGCGTGCACGGTTGGCGAGGAAGTCGACCAAAGTTCGGGAGCCCGCGATGTAACCGCCGGAACTGCCCAGGGCTTTGCCCAGCGTTCCCATGTGCACCTCGATGCGGTTGGAGAGGCCGAGTTGGTCGGCCAGCCCGCGTCCACCGTGGCCCAGGACACCCACGGAGTGCGCCTCGTCCAGCATGAGGACCGCGCCGAATTCCTCTTTCAGGTTCACGATGTCGCGCAGCGGCGCGATGTCGCCGTCCATGCTGAAGACCGATTCCGTGACGATGAAGATGCGGGCCTGTGGATACTTCTCGCGCACCCATCGCAAGTGGTGTCCGAGTTCAGCCGTGTTGTTGTGCGCAAAGGCGCGGTAAATCGCGCCACTCAAACGCGCGCCGTCGACCAGGCAAGCGTGGCTCAGACGGTCGAGGAGAATGACATCGCCCTTGCCGGCCAGCGCCTGCAAGGCGCCGACGCTGGCCGCCGTTCCGCTGCCGAAGAGGAGCGCGGCCTCGGTGCGCTTGAATGTCGCGAGTGTTTCCTCCAACTGCGCGTGGGGGGACTGTGTTCCGGTGATCAGACGCGAGGCACCCGCTCCGGCGCCGTGGTCGCGCGTGGCGCGGACAGCCGCCTCGACCACGTCGTGATGCGAGGCCAGGCCGAGGTAATCATTGGAGGCGAAATTATGCAGCGTCTGCCCCGCGATTGTGATGGTCGTTCCGGTTGTCGCGCTCGAGACGCGCAACCGCCGCCGCAGGCTGCGGCTTTCCAGATCGTCCAACGATTGTTGCAGGAAGTCTTTGAACATGCGGGCGGGAATCTTTATCCGCGGAAAGCGCCGAGTCCACCGAGGAGAAAGTTTGCTCGCCGGGTCCGGGGCGGGCAACGTTGCGGCCATGCTTCATTTGCCCGATCCGGTCCATCCGTTCGCGGTGCATTTTCCCGTGGCCTTTTTGCTTCTGGGGTCGGTGGCCGTCGCGTTGTCGCTGCTTTGGCCGAACCGCTACATTGTCCGCCTGGCCTTTCTCTGCATGGTGCTCGGCGCTCTCGGTGCGACCTGGGCACACCGGACTGGAACGCACGAAACCGCAGCCATACGCTACGTCGGCGAATCGACGGCTGCTGCCGTGCAGGAACACAAAAACGCGTCGGACTTGATGATGGCAGCGGCCTGGATTGCCGCAGCGGGCGCGGCGGCGGCCTTTTTCAGCAACTTGATCCCCGGGGTCTCGCTGATGGCACGATTGGTCGCCTTGGCCGCGTGTTTGTTCATGCTGTGGACCATGCAGGCTTCGCACCACACGGGCATGGAGTTGACGCATACGCATTTTTTCGGCCCTAACGCCCCCAAGCCTTTGCCGGGGACCGAGGAAGTCATCCGTTTGCGCGTGGAGTAAGGGCCGTGCCTTGCGTGCCGGCTCGTGGAACGCTATAACGCGGGCTATGGAGAACGATTACATCAAGTCCGTCATCAAAGGCCTGACCGTGGCGCATGTTTGTCTGGGTTTTGCCGCAGCGTGCGGTGTCGTGGCGGTCATCGTCGTCGGCTGGACCCAGTTGCCCATCCTTGTCGAATGGGTGCCGATTATCCTCGCGGTGGTGTTCCTTGTCGTGACGACCATGCTGCTGCGGAAAGACATGGTGGCGCAGCGCCGGGAGCAGCGCTGACACCAATCACGAAAAGTTTTTCGACTTTTCATACCCCTCGGTAGGGTCGGCTGGCCCAGCCGACCGCACGCATTCAACAGAAAGGCAGCGGCCCGCTGAGCCAGCGGGCCCTACCAACAACGCTCTACCGATAAGTCCACGACCCTTTGGTGTTTGGTATCAGTCCGTTGATCGCGCCGGGACGGCGCGATCCACCTTGCCAAGCGGCAACAACCTTTTTGCGGTTTGTATTACAGGTGCTCCCGGAGAATTCGTCCGAATTCTTTGATGCCTTCCGGGTTCTCGTGCGCGCCGTGGCCGGAGGGGACGATTTTTTCCGAGACGGCATTCTTCATGTGCGAGCTCCAGTAAGGCACGACGCCGTCGGAGCTGTTCGGCGCGTCGCCTTTGCCTCGGTCGCCGACAACCGAATGGTAGGGCACGCCGGGGCGCATGGGGAGATTGAGGATGGCTTTGAGCAGCGGTGAATTGGCGCGCAGGAAGACGATGCTGTTGGCCGGGGCGACGAAGAGATCGCGGTATTCCTCGCGAATGGCGCCGCGCAGCCGGGTCAGGTCGGTCTGCATCCACCCGAAAGGAAGTTTGATCAGCCGCGCGAAAAATTCGGCGAACGGATTCACGGCGAGCTCGCTCCCGCGGTGCGGTGTGGCGAAGTAAACGACGCGCGCGATTTCCGGCCGCGGCTGGAATTCGACGATGTGTGCGATGCGCTTTTTCATTTCGGGGGAGAGGTCGAGTTCCTGTGGCGGCGTGTCCATGAATTGCTTCCACAGTTTTCTTCCGCCGGTGCGGACCTGCAGGCTGGAGATGAGCCCGCCCATGCTGTGCCCGGCCAGGACCATGCGGCCGAAGTTGCGGTTGCTGCGCTGCGGGTCGAGCGTCGTGCGGTAGCGGTCGAGTTCGCCGCGCAGCTTGGCGGCCGAAGCCCAGACGGGCAGTCCGGTCGGATAGAGGAAAAACCAGAACTGGTAGCGCTCGCGAATCTGCTCGTCGGCCAGCAATTCGTTCACCGCGGGCACCCAGGTTTCCGGGCGCGACATCAGGCCGTGCACGAAAACGACGGGGATTTTGTCGGGATCGTAGCGCTGGAACTGATAGAGACCGGCGTGATCCATGTTCTGGTCCGTGCGGATGAGCGCGCGGATATCCATGTTCCGGTTGCGGCCCTGCGAGAGCATGTAAGCGAGGGGCGCGGAAAAATCCGCGGCAAGATGCACGCTGCGGCCTCCGATGGTCACGTCGTCGTCGATGCGCGTGCGGTAGAAAATGATCTGCGGAGTCTTGCTCTCCGCCGTGACCAGTGCGGTGACCGGTTCGCACAGA
>Ga0315902_10012694_pt1 | contig 10939 bp, 7 predicted proteins | sample LakEriMetagenome_9_FD_203523 | JGI IMG/M metagenome (GOLD analysis project Ga0315902, IMG submission 203523) | Freshwater fungal communities from buoy surface, Lake Erie, Ohio, United States - Buoy 12 MA117 | ecosystem: Environmental > Aquatic > Freshwater > Lake > Lake biofilm | place: USA...
CCGCCACCACGACGATGCTGAACCGTCGTCCATTGGCATCGCGCTCCATGATCTTCTCGCACACCTTCTCGATCTCCCATTCGATCTCGGGAATGAGAATCACGTCGGCGGTGCCGGCGACGCCGGCATGGAGCGCAATGAAGCCGGCCTCCCGCCCCATCACCTCGAGCACCATGACGCGATCGTGCGACTCGGCCGTGGTGTGCAGCTTGTCGATCGCTTCCATCGCGGTGTTCACTGCCGTGTCGAACCCGAACGTGGTGATCGTGCACGCCACGTCGTTGTCGATGGTCTTGGGCACCGACACCATGCGCACGCCCTTTCGCGTCAGCTGTTGCGCAATCTTGAGCGAGCCATCGCCACCGATCGAAATGATCGCCTCGATCCCCAGGTTGCGCGCATTCTCGATCAGTTCATCCGACCGGTCGACCGACTGCCAGCTCCCATCGGGCTGCTGCACCGGATAGGCGAACGGGCTACCGCGATTGGTGGTCTTGATGATCGTCCCGCCCTGGCTGGAAATGCCACGCACGGTGTCCTCGGTGAGGGGGACGATTTCATCTTCGCCGAGGAGTCCGGCAAAGCCGCGCTTGATACCGAGGACGTCCCATCCGCGGGTGCGGGCCGAGAGGACCGCCGCCCGGATGACGGCATTGAGGCCCGGCGCGTCGCCGCCGCCGGTGGAAATGGCGATCCGCATGATCGAAAAAACCCTGGGGAGTGGGAGATGTGGTGAAATGTACCGAGCGCGTTCGAATGATGAAGCGCCGTATGGGGCGTGACGCATAGGTTGGCCCCATGACGTGTTCGCTACTGACACCACCACCGCTACGACGAAAATTGCGACCGCGAGCGCGAGCGCGACCGCGCGGCGTGACCCTCGTGGAGCTCCTCCTCGTGATCACGCTGATCGGGATCCTGGCGGGATTGGCCGTGACGCGCAGCGCCGCCCTCCTCGACGCCGTCGCGGTGCGCGGGGCCCAGCAGGAAGTCATGGCGCTCTTCGGCTTCGCCCGCGACGCGGCCCTTGGCGATCATCGCGCCACGGCCATTCACATCGATCGTCGGGGCGCGCAAGTGGTGGCCGCACGCGGCTCCGATACGTTAGCCACCCTGCATTTCGCCGAGCGCGGCATTCGCCTCGTCGCGACCCGGGATTCCATGACCTACGCCGCGTCCGGACTCGGCTTTGGCGCCGCCAACCTGCGCCTCGAGCTCATCCGCGGATCACGAGCGGAAACGGTGACGGTATCGCGGTTGGGGAGAGTCGAAGCGCGGTAGAGCTACTGCGGTTGAAGTACCCCAACCGCTTTTGCATGACGTCGACCGCAGTTCACGTGCCGAAGTCGAACCCTGGCACGCTGACTCGGGGAATCTCCTGACCGATCGTGCGCTCGATCGTGCGGACCATCCCGATTTCTTCCGTCGACATGAACGTGTAGGCATCACCCGTGCTGGCCGCACGACCGGTACGGCCGATGCGATGCACGTAATCCTCGGGCTGCTGTGGCACGTCGAAATTGATGACGTGCGTGATGCCGGAGATATCGAGGCCACGCTGCGCGATATCGGTTGCCACCAGAACGCGAAGCTTCCCCGACTTGAAGTCATCGAGTGCCTGCACGCGCTCCTTCTGCGACTTGTCGGCATGCATGGCGCCCGCATGGATCCCGGCCTGGCCAAGATCACGAACGACGCGGTCTGCCCCGCTCTTCGTCCGCGTGAACACCAGCACGCTGTCGTGATCGCCTTGCGTGAGCAGGTGCACCAGCAGGTCATTCTTTCGATGCCGCGGTACCGGATAGACCGCGTGCGTGACCGTCGTGGCGGCAGACGAACGGCGTCCGACCTGCACGACAACCGGCTTGCGCAGGTACTTGCGACCGAGTGCCTCGACTTCGGGGGGCATCGTGGCACTGAAGAGCAGCGTCTGCCGATAGCGCGGAATCTGTTCGACGATGCGATTGAGCTGCGGCGCGAAGCCCATGTCGAGCATGCGGTCGGCTTCGTCGAGGACCAGCGTTTCGAGGTAGGTGAAATCGCCGGTGCGCTTGTCCAGATGATCGAGAAGTCGCCCCGGGGTGGCCACGACCACATCGACACCTCGACGCAACGCCTTCTCCTGCGGCTCGTAGCCAACGCCCCCGTAAATGGGGATCACATCCACCGGCGCGTACTTCGAGTACTTGCGGACGCTTTCCTCAACCTGCAGGCACAATTCGCGCGTCGGTGTCAGCACGAGGACGCGGGTACGGCGCGGACCACCAATCAGCCGGTGCACGACGGGGAGCGTGAAGCTCGCGGTCTTGCCGGTTCCCGTCTGGGCGAGGCCGATCAGGTCACGACCACGAAGGGCCAGCGGGATCGCCTCGCGCTGAATCGGGGTCGGATGGGCGTAGCCGGCGTCGCGGAGTGCGTCGAGCAGCGGGGGCGCGAGCCCCAGATCGGCAAAGGTCGTTTCGCCGATCAACAGTTCAGGATCGATGTCGGTCATGTATAACCGATAAAGCTAATGCAGTCGCAGAGGGGTACTTCAACCGCGGTCGGGGTACTTCAACCGCGGTCGGGGTACTTCAACAGCGGTCTGGGTACTTCAACAGCGGTCGAGGTCCTGCCACAGCAGTCCAAGTCTGCGCGACCCCGACTGCCGTTGCCGTACCCCAACCGCTGTGGCTTTACCCCAACCGCTGTAGCAGTACCGCGTTGTTACCCCGCCCGCAGTAGCAGTACCGCCCTTCCTGCCAGCCGCGCAATCAGCGCGAGACGGAAGGTCACATCCGCTGACAGGGCCAGCGACGGGTCACGTCCAGGGGCGGGATCGGTGAGCGGGAGGGTGGGCCACGCCCAGGCCGGTACCGTGTCGGGGAGGACGACGGAGCGCGGGGGGGTCCATACCCCTTTCCGCGACCGATCATCGAGCGCCCGATCGAGGAGCCGTGCCCACCCCTCGTGCTTCGTGAGAAAACCGAGCCGCGCCATCGTCTCGAGCCATGCCAGTGCACTGGGCATGTCGGCGTCCAGCTCCGGGCGCGTGGACAGTGGATCGCCAAGAACCAGCTGCGGCTGCGGTAGCGTGTGACGGCCGATCTCCTGCACCACCATTTGCCGAGGCCATGGCTGCGTGATCCAGGCGAACAGCCGGTCCATGAACTCCCGATGCTCGCTGCGGAACTGCGGCATCCACGCCAACATCACCAACAGGTCGTACGATGGTGGCGCGGCCTCCGCATCCAGCACGTGCTGATTGCCGCGACGGACCCACGGCCGCTCGGCTAGCGGACTGCGCAGGAACGCATGGACCCGATCGATCAGACGGCGCGCCGCCCCGCGGAGTCGGGGATCCTGAGCATGGCCACCATGAGCCAACGCCGCCGCCGCGGCTTCACGCAACCGCAGGCGCCCCGCCACCACCAGCTCCTCGTCATCGCCTGCCGGACGCAGTTCGGCGAGGAGGGTCGGGTCGTCATCCTGTGCGAGCGCGCGAAACAGGAACCGGCGCGTGTTGACGAGCGGCGGGGCGTCCGCCCCCCAGCCAAGCTCCAGCAAGCGTCGGTAGGCGGGGATGGTGCCGATCCCCTCCACCTGACCGTGCGAGGGCGTGGTAAGGACGCCGCCGGGCCACAACCCATCGCCATCGGCCATCCCCAGCAGCGTCCATCCCAGAGGACTGGCATATGGGAGCCGTTCCCACCCAGCCGGGAGCGGGTCGATCTGCAGCAACTCCCGGACGGTCCGGTACTGCACCGCCGCGCCCCCATGCTGCAAGAGCCATCCGGCGGCCACTGGAACAGGCGGCGGGGGAGGCGGTGGCGGTGGCGGAGGCGGGACGACCGGCAACACGGTCAGCTCACCCGGCAACTCCAGCGTCGGCAGTTGAGGCGACTCAGGGGACGGCGTGAGTACGGTCACAATGCGCTATTGTACGCATCGCACGCCGATCCGCCAGACTGCAGTAGCGCGCCACCATAAGAACACTGATGCGCCCGTGATAGGCTGCGACAAGATTAACGCTTTTCCGGCGCGCTGCGTCTATATCATCGTGAGATCGAAGCGAAGGCGCAGTATCGCTTCCGTCCATCCGCCGGGACGTGGTCGACACGGCCCGCGGGATCTGTCCCCGCAGCACTTTGGAGAGCAGCAACGATGAAGCAGATGATGCGTATGGTCGTCGCGGCAGCGGCGATGGCGATGGCCGCCCCTGCGGTGGCCTCGGCTCAGGGTGGCATGGGCGGCGGCATGGGGGGCGGACAGCAGTCCCCCGAGCAGATGCTCGCCCGTCAGAAGGAACGGCTCTTCGCCGGAATCACCCTGACCGATGAGCAGACGAAGAAGGTGGACAGCATCATGACCGCCGGGATGACCAAGCAGCGCGAGATGATGATGTCGATGCGCAATGGCGGCGGCGACATGGCCGGGATGCGCGAGTCGATGCAGAAGATGAACACCGAGCGCAACGACGCGATCAAGGCCGCGCTCACCGACGAGCAGAAAAAGAAGTTCGACGAGAATCTCGCGAACATGCCACAGCGCCGCGGCGGCCTCTAACCCGCCCGCTCCTCAGCACCGCACGGACCGCGTCCCGATCTACCCGGAACGCGGTCCGTGGTCGTTTCAGTACTCGCGGGCCTCGAACTCGCCCACGAGAAAGCTGTGCCCGAAGCGCTGCGCCGCCGCGATCCCCCGGACGCAGGCCGCACGAGCCTCCTCATCACGACCCAACGTGTGCAGCGCGTCCGCATAGCGCAGCCAGCCGTTGCCCTCGTCGTTGTGGCGCTCGAGATATGCCGACAACTCGACGACGGCCTCCTCGAGCTGGTTGGTCTTGAGTAGTTCGTTGGCGAGGCCGAACCGAAGCAGGGCGTTGTCCGGCTGCTTGGCCACCATCGCACGCATCGAAGCCAATCGGTCAATCATGGCGAAGTGAACTCGTTGGTTTGAGAGGAGAGGTCAGAATGGCGCGCATGACGTGGCTCAATGCGGCGTCGATCCCGCCGCTTCCCGCACACTGTCGATAACCATTCCGATATCGCGCGAGACCGCTTGCGCCTCCTGCGTGGTCCCGGCCAGATCGCGACGCATCGCCTCGATGCCCATGGCACCAAGGCGCGCGACGTCGAGACGCAGCGAGCGCAAGGTAAGCGCCGCATGTTCCAATTGACGTTCCATGGTCTCGCGACGGGACGCGAGATCCTGCATCGCCTCCTGTTGGCGACGAAGCAGCGACAGCCGCCGTTCCCGCTCCGGCGTACTCGAGGCTTCCGCTTCCACGGCTGCGATCCGTGCCTGCACGGTCGACGCATCATCACCATCGACATCGCGCTCGAGCCGCTCCAGCGCCGTGGCGAGTCCGGCAATGCGCTCGAGGAGCGCCTCGGCCGTCGTCGCGACATCCGGAACCAGCGCCCGATCAGCGGGTGACAGGCGCCCGAGCACCTCATCGATGGCGAGCCGATCCGTCAGGGCCTGCTGCACCGTCGGACCGACCCGTGACGCCCGCACAGACGGCGTGATCAGGAGGGCGTAGCGGTCGCTGGCCGATGCCGCACCCGGCGGAAGCGTTCCCCCCTTGCCAGCAACGAGCGCGCGGAGCGCAGCCGTGACCGGCACCCCCGCCCGACGCAGCCGCACCAGATCAAGCGTCACGAGCTGCAGATAGGCCATCCCCACCAGCAGGGCGATCACCATCGGAATGACCATGAACCCCAGCTCGGCGAACGCTCCAATCACCAGACAGATCAGCGCGGCGTACACGGCGATCAGCAGCACGCGGGCGTGACGCCGGAGCCCCTGCATCAGCGGTTGCACCGGCACATCGGGTCCCCGCACGGAAACCGGGGCCGGGAGAGACGCCGCCGCGGGATACGCCACCACCCGCTGCTCCGCGGGGGACGCCACCGCACCCTCGGCATGACGAGCGCCGACCGGCCGTGGCGACCAGTCTTCACTCCGCCCACCAAAGCGCGGCGCCATCGCCGTCGGGTCGACGCCAACGGGCGCCGCGCTCGCCACGCCAGCGCGAGACGCCGACGCATGAGTCGCCTCGCGTTGCCATAGCCGCAGGGCATCGCGCAGCGCGAGCGCACTGGGCCATCGATCTTCCGGACGCTTGGCAAGGCAGCGTTCGACAATCGACGCGAGCGCGTGGGGGATCTCCGGCGCCACGATATGCAGCGGTGGCAGCGGGTCACGCAGATGCTGCAGCAGCAGGGCGGGAGTACTGTCGGCCATGAACGGCAACCGCCCGGCCACCATCAGGTAGCCGACGACGCCCACGCCATACACATCACTGCGCCCATCAATCTCACGCGTCCCCTCCGCCTGCTCCGGACTCATGAATGCCGGTGTCCCGACCGCTACGCCGGTCGCCGTCAGGCGGGTGGTGGTCTCCGCGGCCCGTGCGATGCCGAAATCCATGAGCTGCACGCGCCCCGTTTCGCGATCGAGCAACACGTTGTCGGGCTTGATGTCGCGATGGACGACACCAGCGGCATGGGCATACGCCAGACCATCCGCCATCTGCTCGAGCACGCGCGCCACGAACGTCAACTCCGGACGCGGTGTCCGGACCAACACGGCGCCGAGACTCTCCCCGCGCACCAGCGCCATGGCAAAGCACACCAGATCCGGCTGCTCATGCACCGCGTAGATCGGCACGATGTGCGGGTGATTGAGCCGCGCGCCCATCTGGGCCTCGCGCACGAAGCGCTCCCGGACATCGCGGCGATACGCCAGATCGGGCGGGAGGACCTTGATGGCGACCGGACGCTGCAGGCGCACATCGAGCGCCTCGTATACGATCGACATGCCGCCACGCCCGAGCTCAGCCCCCAGCTCGTACTGCGCACCGAGCGCGGCGACCACGCGATCGCGCAGGGCGAGGATCGCGTCCGGTGACGTCACGGCCACCCGACCGCGATCAGGACGAGGCGCGCGGCGCCATTAGCGCCTGCACTTCCGCCTGCGCCTGCACCGCCCGCTCCACATCTCGCGCCAGCGACAGCGCCCGCTCGGCCACTTCCGTCACCCCAGCCACATTGCTCCCGCCGGTGCGGAGCCGCACGAGATCGAGTCGCACATTCTCGAGGGCGAGCCGACAGCTTTCCAGCTGCCCACGACGTACTGTGGCCTGGGCCGCCGCGTCCTGCAGGGCGCGACGCTCCCGACGCAGTATCGCCAGCCGTCGCACCCGCGCTTCACTGCGCTCGGCATCCAGCGGATTCGCTTCCGCTTCGAGCGCCGCGATCTCGGCGTCTGCCCGCGCGAGGGCCTCGGGCCCGCGGTCCATCTCGGTGCGCGCGAGCTCCTTGGCCACCTGCTCGATCGTCGAAACCAACTCACCCGCGGTGGCGCTCATCGCCGGGAACTGGGCCCGCTCACTTTCCGGCATCGTGGCCAAGAGGCGGGCGATTTCTTCGCGATCCTCGCGCGCCCCATGCACGAGCGATCGATAGGCGCCGAGTTCATGATCGGGAACGGGGGCGGCCATCGGGCGCGAAGTCGCGCTGGCAGCAGCCGTGCGTACGGGCAGGCCGCCTGAACCCGATCCCTGCCCAGGCTGGATCGCCGCCGGACGCAACGCGCCACGCAGTCCGGTCCGCAACTGCCCCTGCGCACGGAGCCGCTCGCGCTTCTTGCGATCGAAGGTGACCTCCACACTCTCCCACAGATCGGAGAGGACATCACCGAACAGGCGCTCGCGCGGCTGCCGCAAGACATCCCGCCAGTCATACCCTTCGGTCCACAGCTTGGCATACTGCCACGCCAACACCAGCGTCCAGATCGTGGTGATCCCGCCCAGATCGTTCCGGCGGAAAATACTGAGCACGACCAGCGGGATGTTGAAGATCAGATAGAACGCCAGCCGACGCCGGAATTTCGCAACCTGCGGCATTTCCCAGCGCGTCACATCGGTCGGCGTTGCCTCGTAATTCAGGCCGTCGCTCAAGCTGTAGGACGCCGGCGCCGCATCCGGTGGCGATCCGCTCGCCCCGGCGATGGACGAAACGGCCTGAGTGCGCGGCGAATAGGCCGGCGGTTGATACGTGCCACCATTCCCGGTTGCCTGGGCGCCGCCAAGGGGCATGCCCCCGATCGGTGACCCGTCGAGCGGTATGCCACCGGCAGCCGCGCGGGGCGCCGTCGTACCGAGCAGTGGTGGCAGCTCGCCGGTGCGCAGCGCCTGCAACAAATCGGTCGCCGACTGGAAGCGATGATCCGGATTCTTCTCGAGGCACCGCATCACAATGGCTGCGAGATCGGCCGGGATATCCGCACGGCGCTGTGCAATCGGCACCGGAACCTCCGCCAGATGCTTGACGAGCAGCGCGGGCGTATTGGTGCCGGTGAACGGCGGCTCGCCGCACAACATCTGGTACGCCACGATCCCCAGCGAATAGAGATCGCTTCGTGCATCGAGATCGCGATCGCCCGACGCCTGTTCCGGCGACATGTATGCCGGCGTCCCGATCGCCATGCCGGTCGCCGTCAGCCGCGACAGATCCCCGCCCTCGGATGCGGCGCGCGCGATGCCGAAGTCGGTGACCAGTGCGCGCCCATCAATCGCATCGAGCAGGATGTTGTCGGGCTTGATGTCGCGGTGCACTACACCCCGCGCATGGGCGTAGGCGAGCGCGTCGCCCACTTCGTGCAGCCACCGGCGCACGTCATCGAGCGGCAAGGGCCCGCGCTTCTGCAGCTTGTGCGCAAGGTTGTCACCGTCGATGCACGCCATCACGAAGAACACGAGGTTCCCGACTTCATCCACCGAATAGATCGGGACGATGTGCGGATGGTTCAGCTGGGCCGCCGTCTCCGCTTCACGCAGGAACCGCGAACGCACCTCGCGACGGAACGACAACTCCGGCGGCAGCAGCTTGATGGCGACATGCCGCTTCAGGCGCTTATCGCGCGCCCGGTACACGATACCCATCCCCCCGCGCCCGATCTCACGATCGAGTTCGTACCCGCCACTGAGCGCCTGCTCTACCAGAGCGCGGAGCTCGGTGTCTTCAGTGTGTGGGACGACGGGTTCAGGCACGCAGGGGAGTGTGAAAGGCACGGGGACGAGCGTGATTCTAGTGTAGCACGACGATGCGGGCCGGAACAGCTTCGTCCCATGCGGGAGCCGTGCTCGTCGGCGCCGCGATGCGCCCCCCGCCGACCTCCGGTACCCCCTGACATTCCGGCTTACCAGCGCCCACCGCTGCCATTTCGGACGACCGACCGAGCCCCTGCAGCCATTGGCGAGCGCCTGAGCCTGCCGCTCTGGCACATTCGGCGCGGTGCGTTTCGTGCCTCATCGACGGCGACATCTCTTACAAGGGAATTTTTGTTATGGGTCAGCGTCAGACACTTCCGGTTCTTCCGCTCCGTGGCACCGTCATGTTTCCCGGGATCACGGCGCCCATCGCGGCCGGACGCCCGGGGACATTGCGGGCGATCGAAACCGCGCTGAAGGGCGATCGGCTCGTTTTCGCGGTCGCCCAACGGGATAACACCGAGGAGCCGACCGCGGACATCCTGTTCAACACGGGCGTGATCGCGCGCATTGGCCAGGTCCAGCGCGGACTGGGGGGCGTCCAGCTGCTCCTGCAGGGTGAACAGCGGGCGACGGCGCTGCAGTACAGCGACCAGGACGGCTATCTGTCGGCGGTCATCGTCCCGTCGGAAGAGATGATGCCACTTGATACCCGCGACCCCGCCTTCGAGGCGCTGCACAAGGAGGCCCGGGAGCGCGCCGCCGAGTTGGGCGAGAAGCGCGGACTCCCCGAAGAGGTCGTGCATCAGGTCCTCGATTCCGTCGAGGATGCCGGGCGGTTTGCCGACCTGGTCGCCGGCTATATCGAGTTGACCGTACCGGAAAAGCAGGGGCTTCTCGAGACGCTCTCCGTCGAGGAGCGCCTGCGCCGCGTGCTGGTGCATGTCCAGCGACAGATCGGGTTGCTCGAGGCGCAGGAGGACATCAAGACGCAGGTGCAGGAAGAGCTCGGCGAACGCCAGCGCGAGATGTTCCTGCGCGAACAGCTCAAGGCGATCCAGAAGGAACTCGGCGACGACGACTCGTCGAAAGAGATCGCGGAGCTGCGGGAGAAGCTCAACAAGCTCGTGCTGTCGAAAGAGGGACGCGCCGAGGTCGAACGCGAGTTGGGGCGCCTCGAGCGCGCGGGCCGCGAGTCGATGGAAGCACAGGTGATTCGCACCTATCTCGAATGGATCGCCGAGTTGCCGTGGAATACGCGATCGGACGACCATCTTGATTTGGCGCGCGCCGGCACCGTGCTCGACGAAGACCACTACGGGCTCAAGGATGTGAAAGACCGCGTGCTGGAATTCCTCGCCGTCCGTCAGCTGCGCGCGCAGCAGGTGGCGGCGGAAGTCGAGACGACCGGCGAATTCCCGGCATCGAAGCTGAAAGGCGAGACCAGCGATGCCACCCCCACGCTCCCGACCACCAACGGCGAACGGCAGATCACCGATACGCGCGAAGCCAAGGCGCGGGCGATGGCGCGCGGGCCCATTCTGCTCTTCAACGGCCCGCCAGGCGTCGGCAAGACGAGTATCGCGAAGTCGATCGCGCGCGCTCTCGGCCGCGAATACGTGCGCGTGGCACTCGGTGGTGCGCGCGATGAGGCGGACATCCGTGGCCATCGCCGTACGTATGTCGGCGCCATGCCGGGGCGCATCATTCAGGGGATGAAGCAGGCCGGCACGCGCAATCCGGTCTTCCTGCTCGACGAAATCGACAAGCTCGGCCAGTCGTATCAGGGCGATCCATCGAGCGCCCTGCTCGAAGTGCTCGACCCGGCGCAGAACGATTCGTTCACCGATCACTATCTCGGCGTGCCGTTCGATCTCAGCGAGGTGTTGTTCATCGCAACGTCGAATTTCATCCAGAACATTCCGGGACCGCTGCTCGACCGTATGGAGGTCGTGGAGTTCA
>Ga0315902_10012697_pt1 | contig 10938 bp, 9 predicted proteins | sample LakEriMetagenome_9_FD_203523 | JGI IMG/M metagenome (GOLD analysis project Ga0315902, IMG submission 203523) | Freshwater fungal communities from buoy surface, Lake Erie, Ohio, United States - Buoy 12 MA117 | ecosystem: Environmental > Aquatic > Freshwater > Lake > Lake biofilm | place: USA...
CCGTCCCGGCGCGATGATTTGAACCAAAGAATCGCGATAGGGACATCGCGATCCACCTTAACGAGAGTTACTCGCTCTTGCGGTTGTCCCGCTGGACAACAAACGAGTTGTTGATGATATCGATGATGCGCTGACCGGGCAGCACTTTGTCCGAGAGAGCGTCGATGTTGCCGTCCTCGCCGATGACGAACACCGCGAAGTTGCCCTGCACCCCGTAGATGGAGGAGACGTAATTGGGATCGGCGGCGAGAACGAAGGGAATATTCGAACGTATAGCGCCCGATTCGCGCGTGAAAGCGGCGATGGCGACCATCTTTTCGTTGCCGAGGAGTTGGTAGAGTTTTTTGAGCTGGCCGACCTGCGCGCGGAAAATCCGCTGTTGGGGCGACTCGGCGACGATGAGCACAACGGGTTGGCCGCGCAGCGATTTGAGGCTTTTGCCCTTGGCGCTGGAGGAGAGCCAGACGAAATCGGGGGCTGGACGGACGACCTCGGCCGCCGCGAGCGACGGGAGAAGCAGGGTCAGGGCAAGAATGAGGATGCGCATAGGGATGGGACGCGCTAGACGCGCATGATCTCGACTTCCTTCGATCCGACCTGCGAATCGACGTCGGCCACGTATTTGTCGGTCAGTTTTTGGATTTGGGTTTCGGCGCTTTTGAGATCGTCTTCGGTCAGGCCGCCGTCCTTCTGTGATTTTTTGGCGGCGTCCATGGCGTGGCGCCGTGCCGCGCGGATGCGCACGCGCGTTTCCTCGGCCATGGTCTTGATTGTTTTGACCAGATCCTTGCGGCGCTCCTCGCTCAACTCGGGAACGGGCAGGCGGATAATTTTGCCGTCAACCGAAGGCGTAATGCCGACCTTCGATTCGTTGATCGCTTTTTCGATGGCCTTGGCATTGGAGACGTCGAAGGGCGTGATGACGATGAGCCGGGCTTCGGGCGTGCTGATCAGCGCGAGCTGCTTGAGCTTCATCGACGATCCGTAGGCTTCGACATCGATGCCCTCGACTAAGGCGGGCGAGGCTTTGCCTGTCCGCACACTGGAGAATTCGTGCTTCATGAAATCGAGGGCTTTTTCCATGCCCTCCTCGGCGGTGAAAAGAATTTCGTCCATGGGAAAATCAGGCGGAGACCAGCGTGCCGACCGGCTCGCCGAGCACGGCGCGTTGGATGTTGCTGGGCTCGGACATGTTGAACACCACTATCGGCATCTTGTTGTCCATGCAAAGGCTGAATGCGGTCGAGTCCATGACCTGCAGGCGGCTTTGCAGGGCGTCGGAGAAGGTGATGCGGTCGAACTTTTTCGCGCCGGGGTTGGTTTTCGGGTCGGCATCGTAGATTCCATCGACTTTGGTCGCCTTGAGGATGACGTCCGCCCCGATCTCGTTGGCGCGCAGGGCGGCGGTGGTGTCGGTGGAAAAGAAAGGATTGCCCGTGCCGGCGACGAAAATGACGACGCGCCCCTGCTCGAGGTGCCGCATGGCGCGGCGCAGGATGAAAGGTTCAGCCACGTTGTTCATCTCGATGGCCGTCTGCACGCGGGTGGTCACGCCGATGTCCTCGAGCCCGCTCATCAGCGCCATGCCGTTGATCACCGTGGCGAGCATGCCCATGTAGTCGGCGGTCGCGCGGTTCATGCCGCGGTGCGACGCGGCGAGGCCGCGCCAGATGTTTCCCCCGCCGATGACCACGGCGATCTCGACTCCGAGGGCCTGCACTTCCTTGATCGCGTTGGCCAAGGAGTTGACGATCTGGGGCGAGATGTTGTCCTTGCTGCCGGGCTCGCGCAGGGCTTCGCCGCTGAGTTTGAGGACGATACGGCGGTATTTCGGCGGTTGCGGCATCCGGGCAAGGTAGCGAAGGCCGCGCACCCTCTAGAAGCGAAAAAGAAACATCCCCTCCCCAGCCATCCGTCGTAAGGTGGGAGAGATGACGACATCGTCCGTCGAACTGCCGCAGACCATCCCGGTCATGGCCCTGAGCGGGATGACGCTTTTCCCCAACGCCCTGGTGCCGCTCTACATTTTCGAGCCTCGTTATCGTCGGATGCTGGAGTCGGTGCTGGCCGGGGACCGTATTTTTGCGGTCGGCATGGTCCGGCCCGACACGGGCGAAGAGAGCATTTTTCCCGTGGCGGGAGCAGGCCTGGTGCGGGCCTGCGTGGGCCAGCCCGACGGCACCAGCCAGCTTATCCTGCAAGGGATCGGGCGAGTCCGTTTCCAGAGCTTTCCGCAAACCGAGCCCTACCTGATCGGACGGGCGGAGCCGGTCCCGACCGTCAACGATGACGAGGAGACGGCCGGCAAACTGGGCACGGAACTGCAGGGCATTTGCATGGGTCTTGTTTCGCGCGGGGTCGAATTGCCCGAGGCGTTCACGCGTGCGGTCGGCGAAATGACCGACCCGGCGGTGCTCGGCGACCTCGTCGCGCAACACCTCGTGCGCGAACCGCTCTCCGCTCAGGAAATCCTCGGCGAGCCGAATCTGCCGGCGCGCCTGCGCCGGCTTGTCGCGGTTTTGCGGCAGGAATGGCAGCAGTTTCCTTCGTAGCAGTTCCCGGGGGGTGGATCGCGATGTCCCCATCGCGATCGGAATGACTTGGTTATCGCGCCGAGACGGCGCGATCCACCTCAGAAGCAGTTGACGCTTCATTTCCCGCGCAACGCGGGCATAGTTGGGACGCGATCATGACCGCACAAGGCACACTGGCGTTTCCCGAAGATGGCGACGAAGTCTCGCTATCGCGCCAACCGTGGTCGGTCACGCGGCTCAACCGCGAAGTGCGTTCCTGCCTCGAAGGCACGATCGGGAAGGTTTGGATCGAGGGCGAGATCTCCAATCTCCGCCGTCAACCGTCCGGCCATCAATATTTCAGCCTGAAAGACGAGGCGTGCCAGATCTCGTGCGTCCTTTTCCGTAGCGCGGGGGCTTCGGGGCCCGCTTTGCGCGATGGCATGCAAGTCGAGCTTTCCGGACAGATCAGCGTCTATGAACCGCGCGGACAATACCAAGTGGTGGTGCGCCGCGTGCAACCGCGCGGCGCCGGCGAACTCGAAGCCAAGCTGCGCGCGCTGCAGGAAAAACTGCGGGCCGAAGGGCTGTTCGATCCCGCGCGGAAACGCACGCTGCCGCCGCATCCTTCCCGGGTCGGCGTGGTGACGTCACCGAGCGGCGCGGCCATCCGCGATTTCCTCCATATCCTGCGCCGGCGCGCGCCGCATCTCGCCGTCTTCATCGCGCCCGTGCGCGTGCAGGGGCGCGGCGCGGCGCACGAAATCGCCGCGGCCATCGAATCGTTCTCCGAGAACGGGCGCAGCGGATTTCCCGCCGTCGACGTGGTCGTGGTCACGCGCGGCGGCGGCAGCCTCGAGGATTTGTGGGAATTCAACGAGGAGGTCGTGGCCCGCGCCATCGCGACATGCCGTATACCGGTGATCTCCGCCGTTGGACACGAGATCGACCACACCACGTCGGACCTTGCCGCGGACGTTCGCGCCCCTACCCCGAGTGCGGCGGCCGAAATTCTCAGCGCGGACCGCGCCGAGACATTGCAGCGTTTGTCCTCGCTGCTGCGGAGACTGCAACGCGAGACGGAAGCGATGCTCGAGCTGGCCCGCTCGCGACTGGATGCGCGCCTTTCCTCGGCCGGGTTTCTTCTCCCGTCGCGGCGTATTGCCGATCTGCGTCAGCTGACCGACGATTTGCGCATGCGCGGCGCCGACGCGGTTCGCAGCCAACTCGATTTCCTGATCCAGCGGACACGACATGCCTCCTCGGTCCTCCGCGCCAGAGAGCCATCCGCGCGCCTTGCCGCCTGGCGCCAAAGCTTGGGGCAGCTTGAGCTTCGCCAAACCCGCGCGGTCGGCGCCTCGCTAGCCATCCGCCGTCAGGCACAATCGCGCACCGCACATGCGCTGGAATTGCTCGGACCGAGCCAGACGCTGTCCCGCGGCTTCACTATGACTCTCGACGCGCAGCGCCGCCCACTTACCTCCGCGGTCCAAGCGGCGCGCGAGAAGAAGATCACTACCGTCTTCGCGGACGGGGAAGTCGCGTCGCGGCCCGAAAACTAGGCGGCAAATTCGCGCTCGCGCGGGGTGGCGCTGTTCCAGAGCGGCCATTCGCCTTCCGCGTAGAACACGCAGTGCTGGCCCAGCGCTTGCTCCAGAAGCTTGAGATATGCAGCGCGCCGTATTTCCACCGCGCCGAACATCTCGAGGTGATCCGTCACCCACTGGATGTCGAGCAGGCCGAAATTGCGCTCGCGCAGAATTTCGACGAGCGAGAGCAAGGCCAACTTCGAAGCCTCACTCACCCGCGAGAACATGGATTCGCCGAAGAACGCCCCGCCGAGTTGGACTCCGTAAAGGCCGCCGGCCAGACGACCCTCGGACCAGACCTCTACGCTGTGCGCCGCGCCCTGCGCGTGCAACTGCGAGTAGACGCGCGCGATGGACGGGTCGATCCACGTCTCCTGTCGCTCGGCGCAGCCCGAGACGACCTCGTCGAACGCTCTGTTGATCGTCACGGCGAACCCGAGCCGCGGCAAAGCACGTCGGAAACCATGCGGCAGGCGGAATTCAGCGAGCGGCAGGATTCCGCGCGGGTCCGGCGAAAACCAGCGCAGGCGCCCGTCCCCGCACCCCATGGGAAAAAATCCATCGCGGTAGGCGCGAAGCACCGAGACAGGGCTGAGCCTTTCGGGAGGGAAGGATTGGGAAACCAAATCCGACATGGCTACGTAACTACTGCCGTAATCCAGAAGATTGCGCAACCCAGTCATTCCGGATTGCCGCACGGACCGTCCGGATCAATAATAAACAGCCAAGTCAAAATCGACCTCAGCATGATCTCAGACAACGCCAACCCGAAGCCTTTGAGCAAGGTCGAGGATATCAAAGAAGCCAGCAATTATCTGCGCGGCACCTTGGCCGCCAGCCTTGAGGACCGCTCGACCGGGTCCATCTCGGACGACGACACGACCGTCTCGAAGTTCCACGGCATCTACCAGCAGGACCACCGCGACCAGCGCAACGAGCGCAAAAAGGCCGGGCTGGAAAAATCCTTTATCTTCATGATCCGCATCCGCGTGCCGGGCGGTGTTTGCACCCCCGCGCAATGGCTCAAGATCGACGCCCTGGCCGACCAATACGGCAGCCACACGCTCAAGTTGACGACGCGCCAAGCCTTCCAGTTGCATTTCATCTCCAAGGATGTCCTCAAGACCACCATGCAGGGGATCAATGACGCCGTGATGGATTGCATCGCAGCCTGCGGCGACGTGAACCGCAACGTCATGGCCAACCCGAACCCGTATCAGTCGGCCCTGCACGGCCCCGTGCTCGACGACGCCCGCGCGGTCAGCACCCACCTCACGCCGCGGACCCGCGCGTATCACGAGGTGTGGTTGGACGGTGAAAAAGTCTCGGACGATGAAGAGGAAGAGCCGATCTACGGAAAGACGTATCTGCCACGCAAATTCAAAACCGGCTTCGCCGTGCCGCCGAGCAACGACGTCGACATCTACACGCAAGACCTCGGATTCATCGCCGTCGGAGAAGACGGCAAACTTCTCGGTTACAACCTTTCGGTCGGCGGCGGCCTTGGTATGTCGCACGGCGACACCAAGACGTATCCGCGTCTGGCCAATGTCATCGGCTACCTTCCTCGCGAGAAAGTCGTCGAGGTCGCGGAAAAAGTCCTCACCGTGCAGCGCGATTTCGGCGACCGCACCAACCGCAAGCACGCCCGCCTCAAATACACCATCGAGGACCGCGGGGTGGATTGGTTCAAAAGCGAACTCGAATCGCGCCTCGGCTGGAAACTCGGCGAGACGCGTCCTTTCGAATTCACCAGCTCCGGCGACCGTTACGGATGGACCAAGGGCACGGATGGCAACTGGCACTACGGGCTGTTCATCCAGAACGGGCGCCTGCGCGACACCGAGGATCTGCCCGCCAAGAGCGGCCTGCGCGAGATCGCCAAAATCCACACCGGCGACTTCCGACTCACCGCCAACCAGAACCTGGTCATCGGCGGCGTGACCGAGGAGCAGAAGCCGCGCATCGAAGCCCTGCTCAAACAATACAAACTCGACATCCCCGAGCGCATCACCGGCCTGCGTTTGAACTCCATGGCCTGCGTCGCCCTGCCCACCTGCGGCCTCGCGCTGGCCGAAAGCGAACGCTATTTGCCGCAATTGGTGAGCGAACTCGACCAAGTGATCGAGGAATGCGGACTGCGCGAGACGGAGATCGTCATCCGCATGACCGGATGCCCCAACGGCTGCGCGCGTCCCTACCTCGGCGAGATTGGCTTCGTCGGCCGCGCCCCCGGCAAATACAACATCTACCTCGGCGCGGCCTTCGACGGCGCGCGGTTGAACAAACTCTACAAGCCGTCGGTCAAATCCGAGGACATCGTCAACGAACTCGCCCCGATCATCCGCCGCTACGCCACCGAGCGGCAGGAAGGCGAACACTTCGGCGATTTCACCATCCGCGCCGGCTACGTCAAAGCGACAACCGAAGGCCGCCTCTTCCACGAGGACATCATGGTTTGAGGAGGTGGATCGCGCCGTCCCGGCGCGATAATGTCATCGAGAAATCGCGCCGGGACGGCGCGATCCACCTTGTCGCCTAAAGCCTGTTGGCATCAAAGCCGTGCGACTTTCAGCGACGTTTCCAACTGGTGCGGAATTTTCCGGTCGCCGAAATACAGTCCGGTCACGGGCGCGATGTCGGCCGGTGTGATCCCCACGGCGGCGGCGATGTAGTGGTGGTCGACGAACACGCCGTTCGACGGATCCACGCCCACCCATCCCGCTCCGGGGAGAAAAACTTCGGTCCAGGCGTGCAGCGAACCGTCGGCTTTGCGTTCGGCCGGATCGCTCGCGCTTTCCCACAGGTAGCCGCTGACCAAACGCGCGGCGAAGCCCTGGGCGCGGAGCACGGCGGCGAGCAGCACAGCCGTGTCCCGGCAGGCGCCGCGGCGAAGGCGCAACGTTTCGGATGGTGCATGCGCTTCGCCGTCATCCCGGCGCTCGTAGGCGACGTTGGCATGGATCCATTGGTTCATGGCAACAAGCGCGCCGACCATGTCGCCGCCCGCGATGGGACGCAGCGCATCCGGCAAGTCGACCTGCTCCGGTCTCATGAATGCCCCGAGCACCTCGCGTTCACGCGGGGTGTACTCCGCCGGCCACTGCAGCGCGCGGCTGTCGAGGAGGAACCCGAAAGGATTGCGCTCTTCCAACTCGATTTCCGCATCGAGTGAAAAGACGAGGCGATCCTCCTCACGCGGGTAAAAACATTGGGCGACGACATTGTCGAACATGTCGTGCCGCCAATGGACCGACCCGTTTTCGTTGGTGGCGAAGCGGAACGAACACACGCGCGCCTGCAACGCGTCGCGGGCAAAGAGACGGACGGTGTGCGGCGAGAGACTGACCTTGTCCTCGTAACGGTATTCGGCGCGGTATTCGATCGAGAGTTTCATGCGGCGCGTTTCATTGTGACCTTCACCGACATGGTTTGTCCTCCGGTTCCTTTGAAGGTGCCGCGGAGAGGTGCGGCATCGGCAAAGTCGCGGCCGAAGGATACCGCAACGTGGCGCTCGCCGCACCATTGGTTGTTCGTCGGATCGAGGGCGACCCATTCCATACCCGGGACGAGCACCTCGACCCAGGCATGCGTGGCCACGGATCCGACAAGACGCCGCGAGCCCTCGGGCGCATCTGTCTCGATGTAGCCGCAAACGTAGCGTGCGGGCAGACCGGAGGTGCGCAGCACGCTGAGCATGATATGCGCGAAATCCTGGCAAACCCCCTTGCGCGTTTTCCACACCGCGGCCAACGGGGTGGAAACATCGGTGCTACCCGTGGTGTATTTGAAATCCCGGTGCACTTCCTTGTTCAGGGCGACCAAGGCATCGCGGAGCGGAGTATCGGAGCGCAGCAGCTGGCGCCCCCATTTGGTCGCTTCGCCGCCGTTCGGCGCGGCCGCGGTGCCCCGCAGATGGTCGAAGACATCGGTCGCCATGGACGAAAAAATCTGGCGCACCTCGCCCACCGCCAGATCGAGTGCGTCCCCGGGAAGGACGGGCGGCGACGTTTCGACCGAAAGCCGGTTGGTCACGGTGAGACGCGGATGCCGCTTGATCATGGAATAGAAAACCGCCGGGTTGCCGAAGTAGTCGGTGTAGCCGGTCAGGGGAGCCTCGGGGGAAAATTCGATGGTGTGGGAGAGCGTGCGCTGCGTCGGACGTTCCGGTGGCGTGAGCCGCGCCTCGGCGTAGGCCTCGCTGGCCGGTTGCTCGTAGCGGTAATCCGTGACGTGCGTGATATCGAAACGCATGGGTCTTTACGCGGCGAGCTGGTGGTTGATGAAGCCGTCGGTCACCACGTCGTGAATTTCGTGGGTGCGGTCGTTAATCGATTCGAGGAGCGTCACCAGCTTCGTCAGCAATCCGGCATCAAGGCCGGGCCCTTCCGCGACTTCGCGCGCCGGCGCGGGGAAAAACTTTTCCCAACCGGCTTCGTCGATGAGACGGGTGACCGCGGCGATGGCAGCAGAAACACGCGCACCGCCGGGCGATTCGGAGCCGCCAATGAATCGCGCGCATTCCACAAGGCATTTACGCACCGAGCGCGGCACCTCGTCGTTGTCGTAAAGCATGCGCAGCACGGGCCCCGGCTCGGCGCGCATCTGGTAGATGCGGTGGTAGGCGTCGCGCGAGGCCAGCATGCGCAAGAAGGCGGACAACTCGATTTCCACCGGATGGTTCTCGACGCCGCCCATCTTTTCCGCCCGCTTGGCCAAGGACCTGAAGACGGTGACACCCGCATTGCCGGTGACGGCCGCGCGCTCGAACTGCTGGCCGAAGCGGCAGAAGTTCCACCCGCGGTCGGACAACATCGTCGCTTCGGCCAGCCCGAAAAATTCGGCGACGGCAGCCGTTGTCTCGGCGCACAGGCGCTGGGTGGCCAGGGCAAGGACGGTTTTGTCACCGGACGGTTTGAAGCGGGCGCGGTTGAACTTCGCCTCGAGCTGATTGAGCGCACCCGAAGCCTCGATGCTGAGGCACTCGCCGACCTGACGTGCGTTCCACCACGCGCGCCGCAGGGTGCTGAGCAAAGATCCCTCTTCGCGCGGATCGAGCACGATCTGATAGCGCTCGGCCACCGTGGTGATGCTGCGCTTGCGGCCCGATTCGGTTTGCTCGAGCGGAGGAAGCATGCGGTTCCAAACCGGCCGGTAAAGCTGACGCTCGGCGCGGGTCAACTCTTCGGTCTCGAGGCTTTCCACCACGCCGACCATGCAAGCGAGGCTGTAGGCACGTTCGAGGTAGCGTCCGAGCCAATAAAACGAATCGGCCACGCGGCTGGTCACATGCGAAGAAGGACCCGCGTGATCGGGCAATGGCGCGGAGCGCGGGCGCACGGATTCGGCGGATTCGGCCAAAACCCAGGTGTCTTTCCCGCCGCCGCCCAGTTCCGACGCGGTGAAAATGCTGTCCAGCGCCGAGATACGCGTGAGGGCGCCGGGAAACGCCTCGTAGTCGCCCCCGCTGCCGCGCAAGGCGAAGACAATATGGTCCTGCCGCCTGTCATCGAGCGCGCCGCGGCGGTCGAGGCAGACCGAGGTGGCACCGGCATCGCGCGGCTGCGCGACGTAATTTTTTGGGTCGGAGGCAAGCAGCTTGCGCAGTTTCTTTTCGTCGGTCGCGGACGAAGCCGCGCTGTGCACGATCTGTTCGCCGTAAAGGGGACGGATATCGAACTCGTCGAGGTTCTCGAGCACGTGGTCGCGTTGGTCCACATCACCGAGCCACCACGTGCGCAGGGTGGGAAGTTTTTCCGCTTCGCCGAGATAAAACCGGATGATGCGGGCGCTGAAGGGAAGAATGGCCCGGTCGTCGGCCAAGCGCGTGCCGATGGCATTGGCCACGGCCACATGGCCGCGGCGCACGCATTGGACCAGACCGGGGACGCCGAGGAGCGAATCGCGGCGAAAAACCAAGGGGTCGAGCCATGCGTCGGCCACGCGCGTGTAGAGCACGTCGATTTTCTCCAGACCGGAAACGCTTTTGAGGTAAAGCCGGTCGTCGAGGACGAGGAGGTCGCCGCCTTGCACCAGGGGGATTCCCATGCGACGCGCAAGAAAGCTGTGCTCAGAGTAGGCGGGATTTCCCGAACCCGGCGTGAGCAAAGCGACCACCGGATCCGCGACTCCCGCGGGCGCCAGAGCGCAGAGAGCTTCGAGGATCAGGATGGGCACATCCGCGATGCTCTGCGGATTGTGGTCTTGGAACACCTCGCCGAAAACGCGGGAAAGCGCGCGGCGGTTCTGCATCATGTAGGAAATTCCCGAAGCATCGCTGAAGTAATGGTGCGCGACCGCCATGCGTCCGTCGGGCAATCGCGCGAGGGCGAAGCCGGTCAGATGGAGAAAGGCCCCGCCGGACAAAGGCAGACCGACGGCCGCGCGCTGGAAATACGGACTGCCGAGGACCGGTTGCGCCGGGATGACACGGCTGCGCAAAATTTCCTTGGGACCGTGGATGTCCTGCAAAAACAACTCGAAAGCGCGCAGGCGCTGTTGCAGACCCGAGGCAATTTGCGACCACTCGGCGTGTCCGAAAAGCTCAGGCAACACGTCGCAAAACCACGGGCGCTGGCTCCAGGGCTGGCGACCGCGCGACAGGTCGAAATTCACACCCATCTCGCGCATGGCCGTTTCGAGGCGTTCGATGACCGTGCGGATCTCACCGCGCGGCATGGACATCACGCGGTCGAGCAACGGGCGGTAAATTTCCCGCGGGGCGCCGTCCGGGCCGAACACCTCGTCCCAGAGCGGACTCTTGCGGGTTTTTGCTTTCACCGCCGAGACGGTTTCCACCGCGACCGGCAGGGTCAAGGAGATACGGACCGGGCCTT
>Ga0315902_10012699_pt1 | contig 10937 bp, 10 predicted proteins | sample LakEriMetagenome_9_FD_203523 | JGI IMG/M metagenome (GOLD analysis project Ga0315902, IMG submission 203523) | Freshwater fungal communities from buoy surface, Lake Erie, Ohio, United States - Buoy 12 MA117 | ecosystem: Environmental > Aquatic > Freshwater > Lake > Lake biofilm | place: USA...
GCGCAAGGAAAGGATATTTCTTCGGCCAAAATCGCTGAACTTAAACTCCTCAGTTACCTCTTCTCCGATTTCAAAGTCGGGCTCAATTTTTATAGCATCAGAGTAGGCGATTTCGGTGTTAGGGTCTTCCACCTCTCCATCGTCGACAATTTCCTTATTAATAAATATTTGGACATCCCCTTTGTCGATGTTGACGATGATATCAATGTGCTCATCTGTATTGAATTTCTTTTTCAACATCGCGCGGAATACATCTTCCAATACGTGTTGCATCGTGTGCTTGTCGATGCTTTTTAAATCTTTGAATTCCGAAAACGATTCAACTAATTCCAGGCTGTTCATTTTGACCTATTTAAACGTAATTACAATTTTTGTTTCTTTTATCTGATTCATAGGAAACACTGTAGTTTCCACGATTCGTTCCTTTTTCTTTTTTCCCTCCACTTTTTCCATGCGTTCGGTGCGCAATGTCAGGTCTTGTTCGGTAGCTGCTACTAATTCAGCGGTAATTGTGCCTCCGTCGTGAAATTTAACTTTCACTTCCCTGCCCACATTTTTTTGGTACTGCGCCAGCACCCGAAAAGGTTTATCCAAACCTGCAGAGGATACGTGCAGTTCAAAATCGGCTTCTTCCCTATCAAGGTTGTGTTCCACATTTCTCGAAACAGACATGCAGTCTTCGATGGAAACATAGCCTTCGGTTTTATCCAATTCGAGGTGAATCACATTGTGCGAGGAGACAGACACATCTACGATGAACAATCCCTTATTCAACGCTGCCATGCGTTCTTCTGCCAATTCGATAACCTTGCTCTTTGCGATCATTTTGTACAAAAAGAGGGGACTTTCGTCCCCTCGTTTGGTGTTTGAAAACTCAAATACAGGACAAATGTACAACAATTTTACAGTTTCGCAAATAATTCATCCATTTTTTGACTTACTTTGATGCCTGAGCGGCAATTTAACCCTCCAATTTCATTGAAATGCGCACCATCATCGATCTTGATACTGTTCAACTCACCACCGATATACTGGAGGAAACATTTGTTTGTGACTTGAAAAAATGCAAGGGCTCATGCTGTCAATCCGGAGAGGCGGGTGCCCCACTAAGCATGGAAGAAATCAACCTGTTGGAGGACAACATGGATGTCCTTTTGGCAACATTAACAAACGATGGCCGAGCTGCTGTCGAGGAACAAGGGGTGTTTTACCTTGACGTAGACGGAGAAACAGTTAGTACTTTAATCGAAGACGGAACGTGCGCTTTTGCATTCAAAGAAAAAAATGGGATATTGGGATGCAGTATTGAGCGGGCTTTCAATGAAGGCTTAATTGCGTTCAACAAGCCTTTATCTTGCCATCTTTTTCCGATTCGTGTGATAGCGGAAGAAAAAAAACCGCTATTGATGTATGAGCGTATTTCTATTTGCGCTCCTGCTTGTTCACTTGGTAATGAATTAAAGGTTCCGGTTTATCAGTTCTTAAAGGAAGCTATCATTCGCGGATTCGGAACAGAGGTTTATGCTGATGTTGAACAAGCGGCGGAATTTTGGCGGAATAATAAGCCTTCTACTTAAGCCCCAAAAATAAAACGCACATACTGCTCCTCTTGCCATTCCGAATTGAACTTTTGGCATTCCCCCATTCGGAATCTCATTGTTTCCCTCTCTTGAATAGCTCGTTCAACATCCGAACGAAACGTCGCGAGGGAATAAGAAAAAGCAAACGCCAAATCTTTCCATTCTTTCACATACGCCTCGTGAACCAACATGGGAATCCGATGAGCAAAGGATACGTTCATCCCTCCGGTAATTTGATTTTTGAAATACTCTTGTGCACTTGGGGTTTCCGGGTGAACCATGGGCCAGATAAAATCGGACTTTTTCAAGTAGGCATCGTAAGTCTGCTCGTCAATAAATGCATCAAATAACACCGTTCGTTCGCTTAGTTTTTCCTCCTCCAAAAGTGCTCGAAAACGGCGCACATCAGAATGGTTATAATCGGCCTTTCCCAAAAAAATAAAGCGCACGGGTAAGTGTTCAAGCGATTTCATAAGCTGTATACTGCCATCCAGGTCTTTCCTTCGGTTTTCAACCCCTCCAATGACCGTAATCCAATATTCGCCTGTTGGTTTTTCCACTTCCCTTTCAAAAGAAGGGAACCGCAAAGGATAAAACGAACGCACCTGCAAACCTTTGGGAACCGTAATGCGATCAAGAAAATAGTCGTTCAATACGAAGTACTTATTGATCTTACGGTGAATGAGGCGCTGCGTAAAGCTTTTCGTGAACTTGTTCAAGGTATGAACAACACCAATGAATTCTACCTTTGACGATGCCAAAAAACACGCATTTCTCACATGCGCCCCTTGGGCGGTATTGAATACCACTTTTTCAATGCCTTGTTCAACAAACCATTTCATCAAGCGACGCACTAACAAAAAATCACTAATCGCTTTTTTGGTAAACTCGATTGGATAAAAATGATTTACCCCCTCTTGAAATCGGCTGTTGCGTTCCCACAACTCCGGAGAGGATACGAACCACGTCTCGCACCCCGCATTTCGAAGCGCCATAAACTGCGAAAGCAAACACTCGTCGTGCGAACCTCCCCATTCGACGATAGCAATTCTTTTTCCGTTAGTACTTCCTGCTTTCATTTAATCGTTTGGCAGCAAAGATGCTTGATTTCTAAAAAAAGAACGCAACATCCCTTAGGATATAATCGGGTGAATCGACCCAATGGGGGCTTATCCTATTAATTCCCAGGATGTTCCCTCGTAAATGCAGGAATGCCCGTAATGTCCATACCTGTGATAAGCAAGTGGATGTCGTGGGTTCCTTCATAAGTGACAACAGACTCTAGGTTGGCCATGTGTCGCATGATGGAATACTCGCTGGTGATTCCCATTCCACCATGGATTTGACGTGCTTCGCGAGCGATGTTCAAGGCAATTTCTACGTTGTTCCGCTTAGCCATGGAAATTTGCGCGGATGTCGCGCGGCCCTCGTTGCGCAACTGACCCAAACGGAAAGTTAACAACTGTGCTTTGGTGATTTCAGTGATCATCTCCGCGAGTTTTTTCTGAATCAACTGAAACGCAGCGATCGGTACTCCGAACTGCTCGCGCTCTTTGGAATAACGCAAAGCTTGGTCGTAACAATCCATCGCAGCACCAAGTGCTCCCCAAGCAATTCCGAAACGGGCAGAATCCAAGCAACTTAAAGGCGCTCCTAGTCCTGAACGTCCGGGAAGTATGTTTGACTTTGGTACTTTGACATCAACAAAAATCAACTCACCGGTCGATGAGGCACGCAGGGAAAGTTTACCATGCATTTCCGGCGTGGAGAATCCCTCCATTCCGCGCTCCACGATCAATCCGTGGATGCGCCCGGACTCGTCCTTCGCCCATACAACGGCAATGTCCGCGAAAGGCGCATTAGATATCCACATTTTGGAACCATTGAGGATGACGTGGTCGCCGGCATCTTTAAAATTGGAAAGCATTCCTCCCGGGTTGGAGCCGTGATCAGGTTCGGTTAGTCCAAAGCAACCCATCATTTCACCAGTTGCCAGTTTAGGTAAAAACTTTTGTTTTTGTTCCTCGGAGCCGTATTTCCAGATGGGATACATAACTAAGGAAGACTGAACAGAAGCCGTTGACCGCAAGCCTGAATCGCAACGCTCCAATTCTTGCATAATTAAACCGTAAGCAATCTGATCCAATCCCGGTCCACCGTATTCCGCCGGAATATAAGGTCCAAACGCACCGATTTCACCTAGCTGCTTGATTAGGTGCATGGGGAAGGTCGCTTTTTCGTAATGGTCTTCAATAATGGGCGAAACCTCTTTCTTTACCCAGGAACGCGCTGCATCGCGCACCATCTTGTGCTCTTCAGTCAGCAAATCATCAAGTAAGTAGTAGTCTGGATGCGTGTATTGATCTGTTCTCATGGGTTTTTAATTTAATGGGGCAAAATTAATGAATTTTGGTCACGTATGCGTAATTCTGCTAAGGTGTCGTAACTTTGCAAAACGATTCCTTCATACAGTTGAATTTAAGCGCGTTTCATATCTTTGGTGAGTCAACAAGACAAGTCCCGGACGTCTTGACCGAAAGGCATCAAGCATACACCTATGTGCTCTTGCTTTTTGTATCGGTTTCGATTTTCATGTTGGCATTGGCACGAAACCGCAACACCGATTCTTTTCGGGTTGTTTTTCAGTCGGTATTTAAAGTCTACGGAATCGATCAGTTTATAAAAGAAAACCTTCGCATAGAATCTGCCAGTTCGGTTTTTTTGATTGCCAATTACTTTATCAGTGCATCGCTTTGTACCTTTCTTGCCTTGCAGCGCGGTATGGGGCTTTCCTACAGCGAAAGCCTATTGATTGCCGTTTTGGCACCACTGGTGTTGTTTGCTGTCGAAACCCTGTTCATTCCAATGGTTGGCTTTATAGCAGGTGACAACCGCCTGCATGTGATGACGCGAGAACACACACTTACCGGATTTCAATTTTCCGGATTGGTGTGCACCCTTCTCTCCTTTTTCTGGGTCTTGCATACCTTCGATGATCGGCTGATGCTGTTTCTCTTCGCAATTACCATCCTATTCCAGCTTATTCTCAGGGTAGTAAAGGAGTTTTGGTGCGTTTTACAGGCAGGCGTCATGTGGTATTATATTATTTTATACCTTTGTACCCTCGAAATACTGCCGCTACTCGCTGCTTTCCAGTATGTATCGGAGGTTTTTTTAAGGTGATTTGATTGTTGATTTAATGTTGATGAGTCTTGGCAATTAAAACAATTTTGGTGTCGCAGCCCAAACCAGAAGGAGAGAAATCACCTTACTATGACTTGGCTGAAAAATACAAGCTGAAGATCGACTTCAGGCCCTTTATCCATGTAGAGGGCATTGGTGCGCAAGAATTTAGGCAACAGCGCGTTAACATTCCCGACCACACCGCCATTATTTTTACCTCAAAAACAGCCATTGATCATTTCTTCCGAATGGCGGAGGAAACCCGGTTTGAGGTACCGGATAGCCTAAAATATTTTTGCATTTCAGAAGCGGTTGCCTTCTACCTGCAGAAGTATGTTACTTACCGTAAAAGAAAAATATTTTACGGAAAGCAATCCATCGAAGATTTGGTGGAGGTTATGAAGAAACACAAAACAGAAAAATTTTTACTCCCCTGCACCGATATTTTACGCGATAAAATCCCTGCTACGCTGGAACAGTACGAATACAACTTTACGAAAGCCATTCTTTACCGCACTGTAGCTTCCGATTTGTCGGACCTAGAAGATGTTTATTACGACATGTTGGTGTTTTTCAGTCCGGGTGGTATCGAGTCGTTATTTAAAAACTTCCCAGATTTTAAGCAAAATAACACCAAAATCGCTGCTTTTGGACCCACGACTGCCAATGCCGTTATTCGGAACAATCTGCGTCTTGATGTCCATGCGCCCATGCCCAATGCACCTTCCATGACTGCAGCAATCGAATTGTTTGTGAAAGGCCAACTCAAAAAAAAGTAATCACCTGAATATGAAGGTGGTTGTTTTCTCCGGTGCCGGAATGAGTGCGGAAAGTGGCATACAGACCTTTCGCGATTCCAATGGCCTTTGGGCCAATTTTTCCATTGAAGAAGTAGCAACCCCGGAGGCATGGCAACGGGATTCGGCAAAGGTCCAAGGCTTTTACAACGAACGAAGAAAACAAATCATAGCTGCGCAACCAAATGAAGCACACCTTGCTATTCAAAAACTCGAAGAAATAGCTGACGTGGTTGTCATCACTCAAAACATAGACGATTTGCATGAAAGGGCAGGTTCAAAAAATGTCTTGCATTTGCATGGCAACATTCGCTTTGCAAAAAGTTCGGGCCCAAAGCCAGAAAAAAAACATTACCCAATTGATGGTTGGGAACTTACGCTAAATGACCTCTGTGATGACGGGTATCCACTCAGGCCTCACGTTGTTTGGTTCGGGGAAGCTGTTCCCATGCTAGACTTGGCTGCGGACGAATTGTCTAATGCAGATGTTCTGATAGTTATTGGCACATCGTTACAGGTTTATCCTGCTGCATCGCTTGTGCATCTTGCACCGCCTTCTTCCGCAAAATACCTCATTGACCCAAAGGCGGATGTCCTAACAGTACCGAGCGATTTTCACGTTTTGCCCATGACCGCAAGCGCCGGCATGCATGCCTTGTTGGAAAACCTGTATTTGACTCGCAAAGGATAATTCTTCGCTGTTAGGATTTCAAGAATAACACTCGAATAAAACCTTGTTTTGTGACAGAAATCAATTATATTTACCACGTTTAATAGTCTATTCTTTAACAAGTAATTATGAAAAAACTTTTATTATCTGCTTGCGCATTAGGGCTTGGCGCCTCGCTAAACTCGGCTTCAGCTCAGTTAACAGCTGGAAGCTTTGCGCCTAACTTTACCGTTACTGCATACCAACCTTGGTTGGCTTCAGCAGGTGAAAACGGAAACGGAACCTACACCCTTTATGATTATCTGGATGCAGGTTACACGGTCTTTTTAGATGTATCTGCTACTTGGTGTGGTCCATGTTGGAACTACCATTTAGGAGGAGCGTTAGACGACGTGTATATCAATCACGGACCAACAGGATACCCAGGTGTTAGCGCAAACACAACCGACGATGTGATGGTGATCTGGATTGAAGGTGACGGAACAACAGCTGACGCAACGATGTTAGATGGTAACGGAACCATCGGTAACTGGATTGAGCCGAATGCAACCTTAGGACAAGTTCAATTTCCAATGGCAAACCCAGCATCTGCACCTGCCAACCAAATCAACGACGATTATGCCATTGGTTTTTTCCCAACCATTTACCGTATTTGTCCAAACCGTATCGTAGAAGAAGTTGGTCAGTTGAGTGCTTCCGCACTTTACACTTCAGTAAACGATTGTCCTCCACCAGCTTCTCAACCAAACGATGCTGCGCTTCTTTCTTATTTGGGCGAAACAAAAACATGTTCTGCCCTTGACTTAATTGTACGTTTACAAAACAATGGTACAGCTCCTTTAACCGCATGTACGATTACTGCAACGCAAGGTGGTAATACAATTGCTACATACAGCTGGTCTGGTTCATTGTCTACCTATGCGGTACAAGACGTAACCATTGGTCAGTACACACCAACTGCATCTTCACAAAGCATCTCCATCAGCATCACTTCAACTGACGGGAATGTGGCAAACAACGTAGTTTCTTCAACCGTTGGACTTGCAAATACAGGAACCAACAACAATGCTACTATTAAAGTAAGCTTAGACCGTTACGGATCTGAAACTTCTTGGAAGATTCTTAAGTCTAACGGAACTGTTGCATACCAAAGTCCTACCTATGCTGATGCTGCCGCAAATGGCACATATCCGCAGCCTGACATCAACACTTTCCTTGCTGACGACTGTTACAAACTAGAGGTTCTTGACTCTTATGGCGACGGTTACGATAGCGGTTACGGAAACGGATTAGTAGAAGTATACGTCAACGGAACGATGCTTGCAGGTGTTTCTAACTTCCCTTCAGGAAGCGAAGCGATGGATGCATTCTCATTGGATGCGGTAGCAGGAGTGAACGAAATGTTGAATACTACGCTTCGAGTGTTCCCGAACCCAGCGAACGATGTTCTTCATGTTGCTTTCGATGCAAACAATGCAGATTACAGCATCAATATCTCTGACTTACAAGGAAGAAACATTCAGCATGCAGATTATTCAGCTTTGAGCGGTTCTCAAGATATCGCACTTAATGTAAGTGATTTATCTGCTGGAACGTACGTAATTCAAATCACATCGAATGGTGTGACAACTACGAAAAACGTAGTGATTAAGTAATCATTCCATTTCAATAAATGAAAAGCCCGGGTTTCCGGGCTTTTTTTGTTTGTGGTTAGCCTGTTTCGTCTGAAATTTATATTTTTACCCCCTTAATTAAACGAAATGGGCAAAGTAAAAAAACAAGATGCGCTGGAATACCATGCATCCGGTCGTCCCGGTAAAATCCAGGTGGTACCAACAAAGCCGTATTCGTCCCAACGCGACTTAACCCTCGCATATTCTCCCGGCGTAGCTGAGCCTTGTTTAAAAATCGCTGAAAACCCAGACGATGCATACAAATACACTAGCAAACCAAACCTTGTTGCTGTAATATCAAATGGAACCGCAGTGCTTGGTTTAGGCGACATCGGCCCTTTGGCATCAAAACCTGTTATGGAAGGAAAGGGCCTGCTGTTCAAAATATTTGCAGACATTGATGTTTTCGACATCGAGGTAGATGCAAAAGACCCAGAGTTATTTATCCAAACAGTTAAGGCCATCGCGCCCACGTTTGGAGGAATAAACCTCGAAGACATAAAGGCACCCGAAGCATTTGAAATCGAACGTCGACTGAAAGAGGAATTGGACATCCCGATCATGCACGACGATCAACACGGAACAGCCATTATTTCTTCTGCAGCGCTTATCAATGCATTGGAACTTGCCAGAAAGCGCATTCAAAAGGTGAAGATCGTCGTTTCCGGTGCCGGAGCAGCTGCCATGTCATGTGTTCAATTGTACCAAGCCCTTGGTGCACAGTTGGAAAACATTTACATGTTTGATTCTAAAGGCATGATCTGGCAAGGAAGAACCGACCTCGACGCATCCAAATTGCCCTATGCCAAACACCGTAAAATGCTGACACTTGCTGAGGCCTTACGAAAGGCGGATGTGTTTTTGGGGCTGTCAAAAGGAAACATCGTTAGCAAGGAAATGATTAAATCCATGGCTAAGGATCCGATTGTGTTCGCCTTAGCGAATCCTGAACCAGAAATTTCCTACAAGGAAGCGACCTCCACTCGAGCAGATATTATCATGGCCACAGGACGCTCAGATCATCCGAATCAAGTGAACAATGTGCTTGGATTTCCTTATATTTTCAGAGGTGCACTAGATGTACGCGCAACCGCAATTAATGAAGCGATGAAGTTGGCAGCCGTGCACGCACTGGCCGGATTAGCTAAAGAAACGATCCCTGAGGAGGTCATCGAAGCGTACGGGGAGAAAAACATCACCTTCGGACGGGACCAAATTATTCCAAAACCGCTGGATCCAAGGTTGATTTATTACGTAGCACCAGCCGTAGCTAAAGCTGCTATGGATTCAGGTGTCGCAAAACAGCCAATCGAAGATTGGCATGCTTACGAAATGCAATTGAAAAACCGGTTGGGACTAGACAATAAATTGGTCAGAACCATCACCGAAAAGGCGCAAAGCCATCCCAAACGCGTCGTTTTTGCAGAAGCAGACAACATAAAAATTCTAAAAGCGGCACAAAGTTCATGGGAAGAAGGGGTAGCCTACCCCATTTTACTGGGAAACCGTGAAATCATAGAGCGTCTGATAGAAGAATACCACATGGAGTTTCCAGATGTTACCATTATCGACCCAAAGGAAACAGGTGAAAAGCAACGCCGAATTGCTTACGGGAAATCTTTTTTCGAGAAGAGAAAACGAAAGGGTTTTACCGAATACGAATCCATACAAATTATGCGGGAACGCAATCATTTTGGGGCAATGATGGTCGAAAATGGTGATGCTGATGCCATGATTTCTGGTGTTACACGAAATTACCGTGACGTGGTACGCCCCGCTATCCAAACCATAGGCTTGCAAAAAGATGTAAGTTTGGTTGCTGGTCTGTACATCCTCATTACGAAAAGAGGACCATTGTTTTTGGCTGATACCACCTTAAACATGAACCCAACTGCCGAACAAATTGCCGAAATAACCTTCAATGTCGCACGCACCATTCGTAAATTCAAGATCACGCCAAAAATTGCCTTACTCAGCTATTCAAATTTTGGGTCTTCTGATGGAGATGATGCTGTAAAAATGGCCAAAGCCGTAGACATTCTGCACTCCAAACACCCAAGTTTGGTGGTGGACGGAGAAGTGCAGGCGAACTTTGCTTTGAACAATGAACTGATGATGGAAAAGTTTGCCTTCTCACATTTAGCAAACAAGCAAGTCAATACCCTTATTTTCCCCAATTTGTCATCAGGAAACATTGCGTACAAACTCCTTCAACAAATGACGGATGGTGAAGCTGTTGGGCCAGTTCTAGTCGGTTTGAGAAAATCGGTGCACGTGCTTCAAATGGGCGCGAGCGTAAGGGAAATTGTTAACATGGTCAAGGTGGCCGTGGTAGATGCACAAAACAAGTAGCATGATTGACCGGTTAACAGGCAAACTCATTGAAAAAAACCCGACCTCACTTGTCATTGACTGCGGAGGTGTTGGTTATGACGTGCGTATTTCGCTCAACACCTATTCAAGCTTGAATTCCTCTGAATCGGTTACTGTTCTAACCCGACTTATCATCAGAGAAGATGCACACATTCTCTACGGATTTTCATCAAAAGAAGAACGGGATATGTTCAACCATCTTATAGCCGTTTCCGGCATCGGACCCAACACGGCTATGATCATGCTTTCCTCGCTGATACCGGAAGAAATAGCCATTGCAATTCAATCTGAAGACGTACGTACCATTCAAAGTATCAAAGGAATTGGCGCAAAGACAGCTCAACGTGTTATTGTGGATCTGAAGGACAAAGTGTTAAAAATGAACTTTAACACTGAAAATCTATTCAGTCAAAACAATACCGCACGCTTTGACGCGTTAACAGCATTGATTTCACTCGGATTTGATAAGAAATCCGCAGACAAAGCACTGGATAAGGTTGCCGATGGCGACAAGTCCGTTGAAGTACTCATCAAAGAAGCACTCAAAATATTGTGATACGAAATATTAACCACAGACTACTGCATTTGTTACGGTTGACCGTCTTGTCAGCCCTCATGTTGTACCTGAACACGGCAAATACCAACGCCCAGGTTATCTTGC
>Ga0315902_10012701_pt1 | contig 10936 bp, 10 predicted proteins | sample LakEriMetagenome_9_FD_203523 | JGI IMG/M metagenome (GOLD analysis project Ga0315902, IMG submission 203523) | Freshwater fungal communities from buoy surface, Lake Erie, Ohio, United States - Buoy 12 MA117 | ecosystem: Environmental > Aquatic > Freshwater > Lake > Lake biofilm | place: USA...
AAGGCGGTGGGCGAATTCTTCGGGGGACGGCACGGCGTTGTCCCAGGCACGCAACAATGGTACTTCCAAAAATGAAACTCCAAGACCTCACCATTGACCAATTCCAACGCATCGCTGCGCTGGAGTTCAGCCCCGTCCTCACGGACTACGACAAGCGTGCAGGGGTCGTTGCAATCGTGGAGGGGGTGGATGTATCGCTCGTCCGAGAAATGCCCGCCAAGGGGCTTACTAAGCGTTACAAGACCATCATAGCCGAGTGGAACGAACTGCCTACCTTGGCATATCGCAGGCGGTTTAAAGCGGGGGGCAAGTGGTGGATTCCGACGGTGTTCACGGATGAACTCACGGCGGGGCAGTTAATAGACCTCATGGACACCGACACGACGGACGAAAAGAAACTCGTCCAAAACCTGCACCGCATCATGGCTACCCTTTGCAGGGAGGGTGGGTTCCTTGGCTACTTCCCGAAGAAGTACGACGGGGCAAGCCACCAAGAGCGGGCCGAACTGCTCAAAGCCCACGCCAAGATTGGCGATGTTTGGGGGGTCGTTAGTTTTTTTTTGCTAAGTTCCGAAAGTTACTTGAAAGTTTTGAGCGACTATTCCAAGCACCTGACGAAAGGGATGCAGGGCCAGTAACCAACCCCCTTGCTGGGTATGGTTGGCTCATGGTCGTGTGGAGGATGGCCAACAAGGATGTGCTGAAATTTGATGCCATCTTCGCAATGAAGGCGGTGGAGTTCTTGAACTACGCCCTGCTGATACACGACATCTTGGAGGCAGAGAGGCAAGAAGCAGAGCGGATGCGGAGGCGGTAGGACACAATTTGCGAGGCTGGACATTTACCAGCATGGAGTTTGATGTATTCGTCGGAGGGTCAGGCAAGAAGTTGACCGACTTGCAGAAGGAGGCCTTGGCCGATTTCGGGGTCAGCCTTGCGGATGGAGCGATTGAGAATAAGTCCTACGCTCTGGTCACCAAGTGGCTGGAGGGAGTGGTCAGGCTCGCCAAGCAGAACCTCGCAAACGCCAACGCCATTGCCAGCAACTCCCTTGCGCAGAGCATCGTCGTTGAACCCATCACCCTGACCGATTCCTCCTTTGTGGTGGCTATCAAGGCCAACGATTACTGGAAGTTCGTGGACCTCGGTGTGAAGGGAACGCAGAAGAGCAGCCGTGCGCCAAATAGCCCGTTCCGATTCAAGGGCAACCCGATTCCCATCCGACCCATCCAAGAGTGGATTGCGTTCAAGGGGATTCCCTTGCAGGGCAGGGATAAGCAGGCCGCCAACCGTTCCTTCGCCATCAACATCGCCCGCAAAATCAGCAGGGAAGGTCTTCGGGCCACCAACTTCATGTCCAACGCAGCCACCAAAGAAATGGTGGATGTGCTAACCGAAAACATTGCCGAAGTCCTCGGCAAGTCCATCAGCGTCGCAACCGTCCGATAACCCATGTCCATATCCGTATTATCAGGGTCGCCCCTCGTAGCGACCCCCGTTTACAACAAGATGCTTTTCAAAGTCAGCGGCTCGCTGATTGCACAACCGAACTACCGCTATGTCTGCGATGTGAAGAACCCCGCAGGGACGACGCTGGCACGGCTTAAATGTGACAAACTGCCGACCACTAACTTCGGATTCTTTGATGTGCAGAAGGTCGTGGAAACCCTTATTGCCCCGACCGCCCCATCGCTGACGCAGACGGGCTTCGTGGACCATTCGGGGTTTTATTCGGGGTATCGGCTGGACTTCACGCAAGAGTACGGAAACACGCCCGTCGTCACGGGAGCGACCACAACGGTCAGCGGGGTGATGGCCTTTGCGGGGAACTTGGAGCAGTTGGAACTTGCTGACTGGAGCCTAAGCCCGTACTTCCGCATCGGTAGCAGTTTTAATTCCGTCCAACCGCTGACAACCCCCACGGCCTTCACGGTGTACCACGGGGGCAGCAACTTCCTTGCCATCAACGGGACCAAGTACACAACGGTATCGGCTAACGATACTTGGCTCGTATCGGCACGGGTTGCTTACAAGTCCGTGAACTACGACTTCGCCGTCAGCCCAAGCCTATCGGGAACCACGGACTTCAATATCCAGCGTTTCGCTTGTGGCCCTGCAAATCTTTCGGGAACCATCACGGCATTGAGCGGAGCGGTGGAGGGCGATTCCTACACGGTGCAGTTCTTAGGGAATGCGGGGCTTGGCTCGGTGCAGACCACCTTCACCTTCGGCCCCTGCCAGCGGTTTGATTCCATCCCCGTCCATTTTGTGAACAAGTACGGCGGGATTGATTCCTACACCTTCACGATGAAGAACCGCAAGCGGGCCAATATCCAGCGGGAGGTGTTTGGCTACAACTCCGATGTCTATGCAACCACGACCTACAACAAGGTTTGGGCGGGGTCGTTTGACTTCGTGTATGCACTCAATAGCGATTGGCTGACCGATGCCGAATCCGAGTGGTTGATTGAAATGGTACGGAGCGGGTATGTGTGGTTGGAACTTGGGGGAACCCTCGTGGAAGCGGTGGTCAATGCGAACCAGTATCAATTTGTAACCAGACGGAACGACCGCCTCACGCAGTTGCAGATTGAGGTGGCCGTAGCCTACGACAATTCGATTCTATGAGCGTCACGCTGATAGCCTACCCAACGGCGACCTTCATCGACGACCTAACGGCGTGGAACAACTTCAACACCCGTGCGACTGCTGATGGAGCAGATGCGGTTGAAGCGGCCTGCTTTGACTGCCTGTACCTGCGCTTTGCGGGGCTGAATGCCATGCCCGAACTCGCTTATGTCCTGGACACGATGGGCGGAACCGACATTGCGGTCACTTATTCCATCGGGGATATTGAGGATGTGACCAAGCAGCGGGGGTCATTCAGCAAGACCATCACCCTCCCCAACACCCCGACGAATCGGGCCTGCTTTGCCTACGCCTACAATATCCAGTCCTTTGTGGGTGGATTCCAGCCGAACAAGCGGATTCGTGCCGCCATGTGGGAGGATGGGGTGCAGGTGTTCAGCGGAGTGCTGCAACTGCTTAGCATGTCCAAGACCAAGGGAACCGTCACCTACGAGGTGGGGTTGTTTACGGACAATGTGTCCCTGTTTAAAGCCATTGAGGGCAATATGCTCGTGAACACCGCAGGCGTTACAGGCATGAACCACACGCCTACCAGCGGCCATGTGAGCGGAACCTGGACGGCATCGGGTGCGTTGAGCAGCGGGTATGTTTACGGCGTGGTGGATGCGGTCGGATTTAGCGACTTGACCCAAGGGAACCTGGTCGCAGGGTGGTGGCAGTTGGGGCCAAGCCTTTATGTCAAGAAGATGGTGGACCTCATCTTCGCCCAAGCGGGATTCAGGTACTCGTCCAACTTCTTCAACTCGTCCCTGTTCAACAAACTGGTCATCCCCTACGCAGCGGGGACGATGCCCGTCAATCTATCGGGGTCCAATATCTTCGCCCAAGCCACGGGGAACACGGCAAGTTTTATTGAGAATGCCAACCAAACGCTCGCATTCCCGAAAGACACGCCTGCGCCTTTTTACGATAATCCTGGCTACTGGGTCGCCTCATCCAGCACCTTCGTCGCTCCTGCACTCCCAACCCGTTGGAATGTGGATGTGACCTTATCCGTGAGCGGGTCTTTTGTGCAAACCATCAATCAGTTTCGGTGCAATATGTCCATCCGCAACATCACCAACTCCGAGGACATTGCAGTAATTACGGGCATATCAGCAGACATAAACAAACAGTTCACCGTCCGCTTTGAGAACATAACCGTCCCCGCCAACATTACGGCGAATGTCGGGTTTGTCATTACTGCTGACACTTTTAGTTTGACGCAGAACTTCCGTGTCCTTTCGGGTGCAACGGTCCAATGGACTTGCTTGGAGAACCCGTTGGGTATCGGTGTGCTGGATATGCGGACGGCTATCCCTGCCGATGTCAAGCAATCGGACCTCCTGCAAGATTTGCAGAAGATGTTCAACCTCCAGTTCATGCCCGATTCGCAGGACCCAAAACTCCTATACATTGAGCCGTGGAAGGACTTCTACTCGTCGGGCGTGGTGGACTGGTCGCAAAAGTCCGATGAGAACGCAGAGCAGGTGCTGACCAACGGGGACCCAAACGCCTATACCAACATCGTCTTCAAGTACAAGGACATGGGGGACTATTTAAGCAAAACTTACAAGCAGTCTTACCCGCTTGCAAGGGAAGGCTACGGAGGGCGAATCTTCAACACTTCCAACTTTTACGGCAAGGGCGATAAGGTGGTGGAAACGCTTTGCGGTACACTCATACCCGCATCGTTTGCCTCGGATAAGATTCTTGGCCGTACTTGGGACTTGGAAGGCACTCGGTTGAGCGGAAGCATCAAGCCCCTGCAAACGGGCTATCGTATTGCCCAATACAACCGCATCACGGGTCAATCCCCTTGGTTCTATTGGTACGGGATTGAAGAAGATGGATTTGCTACGATAGCGGCTACAACCGCCCTCCCCTTCATATCCCACATCGACAACCCCTACGCCCCCAGTGTGGACCTCGCCTTTGGGCAGCCTCGCTTGGTGTACTACAACGCCGTGAACGCAAGCGGCAACCCGTACGCCTACACCAACAACAACCTCTACAATACCTACTGGCTGAACTACATTAACGAAACCGTAAGCCAAGAAGCCTTGCAGTTGGAACTCACGATGCTGCTCTCATCCGTGGACATCTACCAACTGGACTTCCGCAAGCCCGTGTACTACGGCGGCATCCGTTGGCGGTTGCTGGAGATTCGGGACTACCTCGTCGGGCAAATGAAACCTTGCCGTGTCACGCTTCGCCGCATCCTCAACCTTGCTGACTTTGCCGCTACCACGACCACCCCGATTGCAAACGACCCGTCGGCCTTATTCAACGGCCCGATTGACCCCGACCCTGTGGACCCAGGGTACGAACCACCTGTAAACCCCGAACTCCCTTCTGAAGGATAAGATATGGCAGATGTAACCAAAGAAATTGCACTTGAGGTAAGCCTCAAGGATAGCACAAGCGCAGGAACGCAAAGCGCAAAGCAGCGTCTGCGTGAGATGCAGAAAGAATTGATTGCAATGGCCGAAGCAGGCCAGCAGGGGACCGACGCATTCAGGCGATTAGAACAAGCGGCGGGGGAACTCAAGGATGAAATCGGTGATGTAAATCAACGCATTAAAAACCTCGCATCCGACACCAAAAGGATTGACGCTTTTGTTGGTGCGGTGCAGGGCATAGCGGCAGGCTTCCAAATTGCTCAAGGAGCGGCGGCATTGTTCGGGGATGAGAATGAGGACTTGCAGAAAGCAATGCTCAAGGTACAGGGGGCGATTGCTTTAGCCAACGGGGTGCAGCAGGTGGCGAATCTTTTGCAGAAGGAATCGGCGGTAATGATGGGAATCAATACGGCAGCGACCAAATTGTATGCAACCGTTGTTGGTACTGCAACGGGTGCAATGCGAGCATTCAGGATTGCACTTGCGGCAACGGGTATCGGTGCGATTGTGGTTCTAATTGGTCTTGCTGCGGATGCGATGGGCTTGTTTTCAAGCAACACCAAAGAAGCGGCTAATGACCAAAAGAACTTGAAACGCTCCTTGGAAGATACCGCTGGAACGCTTGAGTACTATGAACGGAAACTCAAAGCCAACGGAGCAACCGAGGCAGACCTTGCCAAAATCCGCAGGAAGGCACTTGAAGCAGAAAAGGCTGAACTTGACCGCAAGTTGCAGGAAGATGTCGCTCGCTTTGGGGTCAAAAATGATAAGTACCAAACGGCTTTGCGCCAAGAGATTGAGTTGCTTGACATCAAAATCAAGGAAGAATCCAAGATAATTAACCAAGCGGCAAGCACTCTATCAGCAGCAGAAAAGTCAAGAAGGGACAAAGCCCTTGCTGACCGCAAGGCAGAACAAGAGCGAACGAAGGCTATTGAGATTGAGGGATATTACGAGCGTCTTGAATTACAAAAGCAATTTGCAGCAGAGTACGAAGCATCCATAATTGCGGGAATGCGAAAGGAAGCGGCTGCAAGAATGCAGTATGCGGCTTTGGAAAATGCAAGGGACAAGGCATCAAAGGAGGGTCAACTCCAGCGCGAGGCTGACTTGCGTCAAGCCCAACAACAAATGGCTGACCAATCGTTCTCTATCATTGGTGACATTATCACGGCAACGGCAGGGCAGAGTGAAGCAGCACAACGAAAGGCGTTTAATGCGGCTAAAATCGCAAGCATCGCCCAAGCGGTCGTCAACACTTACCTCGGTGCGACCTCGGCTTTAGCAATGACCAAAGAGGTATTCCCAGGTCAACGATTCGTGCAGGCAGCACTCACGATAGCCGCAGGTCTTGCAAATGTGGCCAAGATTAAAGCGACTCAATTCCAAGGTGGTGGAGGTAGCGGAAGTTCTGCGCCATCACCTGCCGCTGGCAATGCGACTATGACCCCGCCTCCAACCTTTACAAGCCCCCAAACGACCAACCTCGGAACGGGCGACCTGTCATCGGGTCAGGGTCAGCAGAACCAACCCATGCGTGCCTATGTGGTTGAGCGGGATATTCAGCAGACGACCAGCAGGGTGCGCCGCTTGTCCGAATTTGCAACATTGGGGTAACCGCTACATATCCCCACATGGAACTTCCCGTGTACCGAATGACCGTGGACGAAGTGGACGAAGGCGTGCAATTCGTGGCCCTCGTTGATATGCCTGCGATTGAGAAACCCTTCCAAGCCTTCGCCAAGACCCCGCAAAGATTCGCTGAAACGGGAGAACGCAGGGTGCTGACCGGGCCGCTCATGCTTGCCGATACTCCCATCTACCGGAAGGACGACACCTACGGGGAGTACTATGTCGTGTTTGACAAAGCGACCATCCGCAAAATCGTGCAGAAGTATTTCAAGCAAGGGAACCAGCACAATGTGAACGCTTACCACAATGCCGAACTGGATGGGGTCTTCATGTTTGAGAGTTACATCACCGACACCGAGCGGGGCGTGATGGCCCCCAAAGGCTACGAGGACACCCCCGACGGGTCTTGGTTCGGGTCGTTCAAGGTCGAGAATGACGAAGTGTGGGAGAACCGCCACGCCTTCAAGGGTTTCTCCGTGGAGGGGCTATTCGGGATGAAGAACACGGGCACAGAATTAGAGGTCGCACTTGCGGGCCTCGCAGACGACTTAACCAATTTTTTGCAACAATTACAACCTAACTACAAATCCCTTTAATCTATGAACTTAAAATCAGCCATTGACACTTTGCGGACTGAACTCCGCAAGTTCACAACCCAAAAGCAAGCCTTTGCCGACTACAAGTTGGTAGATGGTACTGTTGTCCGTGTGGACGGCGACCTCGTTGCAGGTACGGCCGTGTATGTGATAACCGAAGACGAAACCCTGCCCGCTCCTGATGGCGAGCATCAAGTGGAAGGCGTTGGCACAATCAAGACCGAAGGTGGCAAAATCACCGAAGTCGTCGTGGCCGAAGCCCCAGCACCCGCCGAAGAAGTGGCCGTTGCTGCTGAGATAACCCCCGAAGTTGCTGGTGAAGTGGTGAGTGAAATCGCCGAAGGCTATCCAATGGTGGACCCCGCCATGGTGGAAGAAATCGTCAAGAAGCACCTCGTCAGCATCATGGAGGAACTGAAGGCCGCCTACGCTGAAATGGGTAATATGAAGGAGAAAATGGCCGCATTTGCAAGTCAAATGGAAACCATGACCGACATCGTAGAAAAGGTCGCAGAACTCCCATCGGAAGCCCCCAAGCCAACCGCCTCCGCTATCGTGGAGCAACGGAAAGCATCAGCCGCTCAAAACTTTGCGGCCATCGCACAATCAATCCAAACTCTTAAAAACTCCAAATAACTTTAACCCCCTAAAAACAAAATCATGGCATTTTCTTTCGGAAACCTTTCAGCCTACACCGACCAACAAAGGCTGCCCCTCATCACCAAAGCGGTCTTCGCCGCTCGCTCTGCTGCCCTCTTTACCAAGCAAGTTGGTATCAAGTCGGCTGCTGCCCTTAACCTCATGGACACCGATGCAAACATCGGGTCAGGAACCGTCTGCGGTTGGTCTGCAACAGGCAACACGACTTTCAGTCAGCGTAACATCACCGTCGGCGTGATGAAAATCCAAGAGGCTCTTTGCCCTCGCTCACTTGAGCAGTACTGGATGCAGTCCCAGTTGACTGCTGGTAGCCAATACGACGGCGTACCATTTGAGCAGGCTTTCTCCGAGCAGAAGGCTCTGCGTATCGCCGAAGCCTTGGAAACCGCCATTTGGCAGGGTAACTCCTACTTCAGCGGTGTAAACCAATTGCTGAACGCTGCATCGGGTTCTACCGTTCTTGCTAACGCTTCCTCCACAACTTGGAACCCAGTATCGGCTTCCGTTGGTATCACGACTTCCAATGTCATCAGCATCTTTGACAAGGTTTACAACGACATCCCGCAGGCTATCCTCACCAAAACCGATCTCGTCATCTTCTGCGGATGGAACAACTTCCGCACCTTGATTGGAGCGTTGAAGTCGCAGACAGGTGTCATGTACAACCAAGTGGACTTGCAAGGGTTGGCCGATGGTGACATCATCTACCCTGGTACCAATGTCCGCATCGTTGCCGTCCCAGGTTTGACCTCTACCAACCGCATCGTTGCAACTTACCTCGGCAACCTGTTCTACGGAACCGACTTGCTCTCCGACGAGGAAAACTTTGAGTTGTGGTACTCCAAGGACAACGATGAAGTCCGATTCCAAGCCGCCTTCAAAGCAGGTGTGCAGTTCGCCTATCCCGACTTGATGGTTGACTTCCGCCTGGCCTAAGTGTAAGGGGGGAGGGAAACTTCCCCCCGCTTTTTTAGTCTAACATAACCCTCTAAAAATACACTATGTCTTGTTCCCTAACTACGGGCTACGCCCTCGGATGCCGTGACGCTGTCGGCGGTATCAAAACTATTTATGTCCAAGCCTTGAACGCCACGGGTTCCGTGAACACGAACGGTAGCGGCTTGGTAACTGGCTTCACGCCTACCTCGGTGTCGGGGTCGTTCTTTGAGTACGACTTGACCAAGGCGACCTCTTCAATGACGGAAACCTTGAATGCAAGCACCGAAAACGGCACTTTGTTCTACACTCCCGAAGTCACCTTTACCATCAACAAGTTGCAGACCTCCGTCCGCAATGAATTGCGCTTGTTGGCTCAAAACCGCTTGTTAGTCATCGTCCTTGACAACAACAACCGTTACTGGGTGTTGGGTGCTGCAAATGGCTTAGAAGTATCTGCTGGAACTGCTGGAACGGGTACTGCATTCGGTGACAGGAGTGGCTACGAAATGACGCTGACAGGCATGGAACCCGAACCGATGCTGAACATCGCCGCTGCAACATTCTCTGCGCTGACCGCACAAATCAGCGGGTCGTAGCGTATCTTTGACCTGCGGTTCTCATACTCCGCAATGGTTTAGTGGTTAGGGCCATCTCTCACGGGGTGGCCCTTTTTTTTGTACCTTTGGGCATGAGAATTTGCATCGTTTACAACGCCCATCCGACGGGGTGTTCCTTCTACCGATTGGAAATGCCAAACGCATATCTTGGCGACAACTTCACGGAGTTTGACTATGTGTGCGTTGATAATATCGCCAATGTCAAGGACGAGGACCTAAAGACCGTTGATGTGTGGTTATTTAATCGCTTGTGGTGTCAAGGGACCTTGGACCAAATTCGTGGCGTTTACAAGGCTCTCACGGCGTTTGGGGCGAAGGTAATCTTGGACCTTGACGACTACTGGGTTTTGGAATCGGGCCATATCATGTATCGGCATTACCTGGACACCAAACTTGACGAGCAGATTCGTGAGCATATCCGCTTGGCCGATCATGTGACCACCACGACCGAACACCTCGCCCAAAAGATTCGCCTGCTCAACAAGAAGGTAACCATCCTGCCGAATGAGCCGTACGAAGCGTATCAGCAGTACTTGCCCGACACGACTGCTGAACCCGAACCGCACTTGTTTAAGATTGGTTGGTTCGGCGGGGCGCAGCACCAAGAGGACATCGCCTTGGTGGAGCATTCGTTTGGCTTGCTGGCTCATGACAAATCCCTTGACGGCCGATACAAAATCTATCTTGGCGGGTGGAACGAGAACCCTGTTTACGCCGACTACGAGCGGATGCTATCCTGCAAGGGGCTGAACAAGAATTACGGCCGCATCCAAGCGGCAGACATTTACTCCTATGTCGGGGGGTACAACTTCATCAACGCAACTATCGCCCCGCTCCGGGACACCAAGTTCAACCGCCTCAAAAGCGAACTGAAGGTCGTGGAAGCAGGCTGGATGGGCAAGGCGATCATCGCAAGCGAAACTATCCCCTACACCGACATAATCACCCACGGCCACAACGGTCTGCTCATCCCCTACGGGAAGAAGGACGCATGGTACAAGGCGGTCCGCAAGTTCGTCAACGAACCCGACTACGCTCGCTCCTTGGCCGTGCAGTTGTCCAAGGATGTTCGGGAGCGGTTTGACATCGCCAAGACCGCTGAACGGAGGGCCGAACTATACCGAAGCATCGGACGCAAATTGTGAAATTCGGGCGGATCCTACATTTGGGAATAGGATGATTTATCTTTCCCCCAACACCACGAACACCATCGTCGTCACTTGGACGCAGCGGGCCTCATCGGGTGACCGTTACATCTTGCGGCTGACCAACATCGCCAAGAACGCCACGACCGACTTCACCCTGCTGAAATCCGACAACCTTTCTTCCTACACGAACCGCTATGACAAATTTCAGATTACCGTGGGGTCGCTTGAAACAGGCTCGTATAAGTATGAAGTTTACGATACCAATAGCACGGTTAGTGCAGCCGTTGCGGTTGTTGAAACGGGCTTGGCGTATG
>Ga0315902_10012703_pt1 | contig 10936 bp, 9 predicted proteins | sample LakEriMetagenome_9_FD_203523 | JGI IMG/M metagenome (GOLD analysis project Ga0315902, IMG submission 203523) | Freshwater fungal communities from buoy surface, Lake Erie, Ohio, United States - Buoy 12 MA117 | ecosystem: Environmental > Aquatic > Freshwater > Lake > Lake biofilm | place: USA...
TGGTGGCTTTTCTAACATGGGCATGAATCCGGCTTTATTGGATCTCTAAATGCAAAAATGGTTTTTTAGGCTTCTTCCTTTGGCTATCTTCTTGATAGCCAAAGGTGAATTACTTTCCCAGCGACCCAACTTTAGTAATTCAGGGAGTGGAGGGGGATCTTCTATGGGGCGTTCTGGTGGAACAGGGGGGAATCAAAGGGACATTGAACCCGATACTTTTCCCATGTTCTTTCATTTCCCAGGGGATAAAAATAAAGTGTATCCTTTTTTAGATAGTAGTTTAACCAACGATTTTCATCAACACGATCCCGCCAGAAAACCGACTTTCGAATATTTTAATTTAGGTTTTCCAGGATCTCCCGCTTACCCAATATATTATAAACCTGTTCAAAGAAAGGGCTTCGATCTTGGTTTGCACGCTTTTGATCTCTATTTGTTAACGGCAGACAGAGTACCTGCTTATTCCTTGAAGCGTGCTTTTACCCAAACTTCTTTTTATCAGACGGGGGAGCAAAATGATGGTTTTTTTGGTATTCAGTTCAGTAGAAATTTCGCCCAGGGGATAAATTTCTCTATCGATTATAATAGGTTGAATCAGATTGGCAACGCTTCTCATTTTAGTAATCAGAAAAGTCGTACTTCCTCCCTGGGTATAAATTTTTGGATTAAGCCAGAGAAAGGTAGGTATGAAAGTTACTTGATTATGGCTCAAAATGGAATTTTACAAAGGGAAAATGGAGGCATTATTGCCTTACCTGACCCCGGTGCCGATTTTTTTTCGTTGAGCCTTGCTACCGTTCAATTGAAAAATGGAGCTTCTGAAATGAAACAGCAAGAGTTTAGTATCAGACAATTTTTCACTATTTTACCCCGAAAACCTACGCCCGTCCCTGTTGATTCTGCCCTTTTAAATAGAGTAAATGATTCCTTATCTCTTCGACCACGGCCTGTTCCTCCCGTGAAACCTGACACCCTGACAGGTGGGTATTTAAAATTGGCACACAGATTGGGTTGGAAAAATAGTTTTTATCTCTTTTATGACGACGCATTGACGGAAAATAACATAAATAATTATTATAAATCATTTGCTACAGATCCAAGGGGATTGAGAAATAGAATTCAAGCTAATACACTGGACAATTCGCTTTATATTCAAACACAAATAGGAAAAAAATGGATCATTGATGTGGAGGCAGGACTTTCTCAGCAATTACATTTTTTAAAACTTGAACCAGGTGATTCTACCGTTCATAATCTTTCTCTTGACGGATCAGCTTCCCTTAAATATAGTGAACGATTATCGTTAAGTGGAAAAGCTAATTTTCAAATTCTTGATAATAGGGGAGATTATTTTATTTCAGGAGATATGAAGTTAGGATTGGGTAAATGGGGTAACATACTTTTGACCGCATTTAATCAATTAGCCAGTCCAGATTTAATTCAAAAACAATTTTTCGTATCTCAACGGCCAATATGGGAGAATGATTTTAAAAGATCTTTGACTACTCAAATTGGTGGCGAGATGGATATAAGCCGTTTTAAAAGTAAGGTAGGTTTGACTTTAAGCGTCATTGATAATGCTATATATTATAATGTGGATGGAAAACCAGCGCAAGTCGATGCACCCGTATCCATTCTACAGTCTAGTTATAAACAACAAATTCAATTTGGAAAATTTAGTTGGGAAGGGATTTTTGTTTTTCAAATAACAAATCGTGAGGACGTTCTTTCTTTACCCAGGTTGTGGACGCGCCATACATTGAGTTTAAATACTCGTTTATTCAAGGTATTAGAAACAAGAATGGGGGTTGAATTTCGTTATTTCACCCCATTTTCAACCTATACCTACTTTCCACTAACTGCTCAATTTCAAATAAATGGGGGCGATCCAGATGCTCCATATCCATTGTTAGACGCATTTGCAAGCTTCAAAATTACAAAATTTAGAATTTTCCTGAAATTTGAGGACATCTCCGCTGCATTTTTGCAAACCAGATATTCTCAGGTCTATCGGTACTATTTACCGACAGGAGGACTTCGGTTTGGATTTAAATGGCGGTTTTTACAATAGCATCATTAATGTTTTGGTTGTAAAATCCAGGAAATGGCAAAAGTTCCCGCTGCCATTAAAACAGCCATGGGTGTGCCCGGTTTGACAAGCATAAGCAAAGTGCCAAGAAATAATAAAGCAAAAACCTGATAAAAATGAGCGCCAATGATGGAGGGAAGTGTGACGGCTGGTAAAGAAAATGGCCCGTTTTTATCCATTATTTTGTTTAGTGATTTATTTAATCGAAAGATAATAACGGGAATAATAAGCAGCGTAGTAATTATTGAAATGTCTAGCCATCCTAAAAACCAGCCCCAACCTTCGTTGATTAACCCAACACCTGAAATACTTAACAATAGGGCACCTATAGGCACGAGCCATTGAGAAATGATAGCTATTAACCAGGGTGTTTTTCTTTCTTCCAATGGTTTTTTAACGGCTGCTTTAGCCATAATTAAGGAAAGTATGGCACCTCCCCAAAGAAAAAGAGTTCCTACAATGTGTAATCCGTAAATTTTGTCGTGAAGGGTCATTTTATTAATATTTAATGCAAAATACAACTAGATTTTGGCAAGAAAAAATCAAAGTTTTTTAATATTTTCTCCAGGCTATGAAAGCTGCAAATAAAGCTAATATTCCCAGGCCATTAAAAGCGACAGAAAGAGAGAAAACTTCTCCAATCATACCTATTACCGCCGGGCCTATCAAAAAACCAATAACACCTGAAGTGGCAATGCCAGAAATACCTATCGTTGGATTATCAGGATTTTGCATGGCGGATAAAACAAACAATAAGGGGATGATAATTGAAAAGCCTATACCTGTTAGGGAAAAACCTGAAATTATACCTACCGTAAATGGTAAATTTGCTGCAACCAAAAGGCCTCCGGCACCTATTAAAATACCATATCTTACCAGCAAGATAGGTTGATAATATTTGCGTACGTAATCCCCCAAAAATCGTCCTCCTGCCATAGATATTGAAAATCCGGCATATCCGAAAGTACTTAACATTACAGATACCTTCATTTCATCGCGCAGATATAAAGTACTCCAATCAGTTACTGCCCCTTCGCAGACCATAACAATGAGTCCGATGGTCATCAATTTTAAAAGCCAGGGTTCAGGTATATTGAATTTTTTATGAGCTGCCCGTTTTTGTAACGGTTGAATTACATCAAAATATTTGTAAGCAAAAGCTACATAAATAGCCATAAAAATACCAATGATGGGTAGATGGATAGTTAACGGTATTTGAGCGGTAGCAAAAATACCGGAGCTAATGATTCCCAGGAAGCCTCCCAAACTGTACATACCATGACAAGTGGCTAATATGGGCGTATTCAGTTTAGTTTCCATTTGACTGGCAGCGGCATTGATAGAAACATTAAGCCAGCTATTTGCAGCACCCATAAAAAATAGAATACTGGTAAGCATCCATTGATTCTTTGCAAAAGGTATCAACATAATACCCAAGCTCAAAAGCCAGCAACTTACACTAATAACTAAAGAGGGTTTCCATTTTTCACAAATGCCTGATGCCATTTGAGCACCTAAAAAAGCCCCTGAGGCCATGCCAAAAAAACACAGGCCAATATCACTTTCCGATAAATGCAGTAAATGCTTTGTTTCGGGGATTCGTCCTATCCAATGCCCAAAACCAAAACTTAGCATGGAGAAACCTATGGTAATGGGAAATAAAACGGGATGATCCTTGCGGTAACGCCAAATAACAAGCATTTTTTGCGCAAAATTAATCTTTCTCCCTTTAATTTCAATACTATTTATAATAGTAAAAGAGTAAACTATTGGGCAGGTTTAGTCGTTTTTGAGAGGATGAAACCACAATTAGAAAAAATAAATCCAGGTTTTGGACATTCGTTTACCCTGAGATCTTTTATTCAGTCACCAGAGAAAGAGGGGCCTCACTGGCATTTTCACCCTGAATTTGAAATAGTTTATATAAGTAACGGAAAGGGAAAAAGACATATCGCTAACCACATATCGTATTATACAGAGGGAGATCTCATTTTTTTGGGCCCCAATTTACCTCATTTTGGATTCACTGAGGAGATGGCCCAAGGTGAAATTGAAATCGTTGTTCAAATGGAAGAAGGATTTCTCGGCCCTGACTTTTTTTCAATACCTGAAATGACCATGATAAACCAGCTTTTCGAAAGGTCGAAAAAGGGCGTCATTTTTCACGGCGAAACAAAGAAAATGGTGGGAGAGCTACTCATTTCTATGCTGGAGGTGGATCATTTTAGCAAATTATTGGGATTATTAAAGGTTTTACAAATGATGGCCGTTTCCGATGAATATGATTTGCTGCAGGTCGAAGGTTTTTCCCTTGAAGTGAATGCTCAGCATCTTACCAGAATGGAAGCCATTTATCGGTACGTGGATCAGAATATCGGGGATGAAATACATTTAGAAACCGCCGCAGAAAAGGTAAATTTATCAGTGCCTGCTTTTTGTAGGTACTTCAAAAAATTAACAGGAAAAACTTTTTCACATTTTGTAAATGAAGTTCGCATTGCCCAGGCAGCAAGTTTACTAAAAGAAGAGCATTTATCGATTTCAGATGTATGTTTTGCTTGTGGATTCAATAATTTATCTTATTTTAACAAGCAATTTAGAGAAATCACCGGCCTTAATCCAAAAGCCTACAGAGCATCTAATAAAAAGTTAATTTCTGATCAATAAAAAATGGTAACATCCTCGTCCCGTTCTGTATTTTTTACCTATACTACTTGTTTTTTACTCGTGTATAGTCTGTTTTTTTCTTGCGTAAAAACAGAGGTTAAAAATAATCTATGCCAATCATGGCAATATAATTTATTGGCAACCAGAGAGGAACTTGACAATAGGAAGGCTTCTGTCAAAACTCAGGAACTAATGGAAACGTGGATGTTGGAGAAGCAGTTTACAGAATTGAAATTCTCAAAAGATGGAACTTTTCAGATGAAATGGAAAGAAATGTTGACCACAGGAACCTGGAAATTTAAAAAAAGAGGCAAAGAAATTCAAATAGTAATAGGTGAACAGAAGCAATTATTAAGCATTGATTTGATCACACAGGATAGTCTGATAATTACTCCAATTACAGAGGAGGATGAATTTACCCGCGTTTTATTAGCTAAGAATTCATAAGGATTTCCTTTAATTCGCTTTCTTTATTTGTTGTTTTATCTGTTTGTAACCAGGGATTTAACACTTTATAATCTACCTCGTTGTATTCATATATACTCCAATCATTATACATATATTCCAAAGCTGTAAGGCTTTCCACCCAATCTCCAGAGTTCATATAGGTTATTTCACCTGATGAGGTTTGAACTTTCTTTAATTGTGCCTTGTGGATATGACCGCAAACAACATATTGGCAGCCTTGTTTTGCCGCCACATCGATGGCTGTTTGCTCAAAATCATCTACAAATTTCACCGCTTTTTTAACACTCTGTTTTATTTTTTTTGCGAACGACAGAGGATTTAACCCCAGGGATATTCTTAATCTGTTAATAAAACGGTTTAAAAGGATGAGCCAATCGTACGTTTTACCACCCATTTTAGCTAAAAAGGGAGAAATATTAATAGAAAAATCAAAAACGTCTCCATGAAAAATAAGATATTTTTCCCCTTTTATTTCTAGTTCTAATTTATCTCTTAGATGAATATTTCCATTATTAAAATCGCTGTAATGTCTCAGTGCATCGTCATGATTACCAGTCAGGTAGTAGATTTCCGTACCCTTGGTTGACATTTTGAGTAATTTTTGTATTATTTTCAGGTGATCAGTAGGAAACCAATTTTTTTTAAATTGCCAGATATCTATAAAGTCTCCGTTTAAAATGAGCGTTTTGGGTTTAATACTACCCAGATAATTTAATAACTCTTTGGCATGACAACCATAAGTACCAAGATGAACATCGGAAATGATGGCGATATCGAGTTCTCTTTTCATTTATTTTATTTAATACAAAATTCAATATTTATTGTTAATTCAATGTAAATACTATATTATCAAAAGATTAAAAAGAGAATTTTAGATTTAAATTTGGGGTAATACCTAACATTTGTAATTCAGTACCCACCACCAATTCTTTAGAAGTTGGTGCTGATTTAAGTTGATAAGGTAAATGGAATATAAATTGTCTGTATTTTACATTTTTCCTGTTAAATATATTAAATATAGACCCTTCAATGGTTAAATTAGAGGTTTGTCCCATCTTAAAATGTACACTAGCACCAATATCAAAACGCTGATAATCGTCTAAATAACTTAACCTATCCAATGGATTAACAACATCACGTCGATTGTTAGGCATATTTGACATGGGGTTGCCCGGATTTGGTGGTTTAGGATTATTTTGCATTTTGTCATTATTCTCCAATATTTTGGAAAGGTCGGTATAAGGCCTTCCACTGGCAAAGTTATAAGTAGCAAAAAAATCAAATCTGCCAATTTGCAGATTACCATTTATTTTCAGCTGATGTCTCCTATCGTTTGAGGATGGGAAAGCGATGCCATTGCCAATTTCCTTAAATTGGTTGGTTGATTTACTCAAAGTATAGGCTATCATTCCAGTAAAGTATTTTCCTGTATGTTGAATGAAAAAATCCATTCCTTTTGTTTGTCCTTTTCCGTCATATAGGATGAAACTTGGTGGTCGTTGAGTACTGTCCGGATTATTCACATTGTTAACGGCTAAGGCTTGCTCCAATACACCCTGACTATTTTTCTGGTAAAATTCAACATCAAATTCCCAATTCTTCCATTTTGCGTTAGCACCAATCATTGAATTATTGCTGCTTAATACGGGAAATTGTTGATTGCTTAAAACCCAATAACCATAATTTCTACCATACCGATCTTCATGATTTAGCTGCCTCAAAAATTGGTAATACCTACCAAATGAGCCTTTTACAGTAAAAGGGGTATTTGATTTATGATAGTTTACATCGATACTTGGTGAAAAATACAATTTCTGTGCAAATAAATTTAATCTGCCACCGACATTAAAAGTCCAATCTTTCAGATGTTGGTTTAACTCAACGAAAGCTGCGGATTGCAACGCTTCATTTTGACCAGTTAAGGGCTTAATTCTATCTTGTTTGATATCGTAATTAACTTGATTATTAGTCGTTTGAAGGCCATAAATCCAAGATTGTTCCTTTGAAACAGTATATCTGCTAATCCATTTTAAGTCCTGGCCGGCGACTTTATTAAAATGGGTATTTTCAAAATTAAAAATCTTATCTACTTTTTTATCCTCTACAAATTTAAAATCATTGATTATACTGGCATTATTTTGAAATTCAGTGATGGAAACATGAAGCGTATGTTGCCAGTTTTCAGTTGGAGTAAAATTCCATAAAAGGGAAGAACCCATATTATTCCAATCTGCTATTTCCTTAAAATATTCCTTCCGATAATAAAATGATTTCCCAACTTCCGTTTTAATGAATTTATTATAGGAATAGTCCATCTCGTCATAGCCATAAAAAAAGGCTACTTGTAACTTTTGCTTGTCACTTATTTCCCAATTCCATTTACCCTGGAGGTCATGAAATTTAAAATTTGGATTATAGGAAGCAATTTCCTTGGTGATCGTTGTATTGGGATCTAGAGGTTTTACAATGGGGGTAACAATTTGTTCCTGAAGAGCACCAAATAATTTCGAATCACCAAGATTTCCATGAGTGGTTCTTCCGGAGAATAAAATGGTTTGTTTAGGAGCAATCTTCCCTTGAAGCACCGTTTGAGAAGTCAGTAAATTACTACTTATTTTCCCTGATATCTTAACATTTTCAGGAGGAGACAGCGTATTTATCTCTATGATCGAAGCGGTTTTTCCTCCATAAGACACAGGTAAAGCATTCTTAAATAATTTCACTTCTTTGATGGCATCTGAATTTACCAGACTAAACATGCCTGAAAAGTGAGTCACGTTGTAAAGCGTTATACCATCAAGAATGAGGAGATTTTCATCTCCATTGGAACCTCTTACCTTTAAGTCGGCAGACAAATCATCAGTGGATGAAATGCCGGGTAATTGCTGAAGGCTTCGAAGTATATCATTTCCAGCGGCAAAAGAGGGCATTTTACCCCAGAAGCTGGGATGTAAATGAGAATAAATGCCACTTGATTTATTGGTTAAGCTAGGAATTTTCGCACTGATTTCTATGAGCGGTAATGCGCTTAATTTTGGAACTAATCTTAGGATAACATCCTCCTTATTTGAGGAAAATGTCAATATTTTAGATTCATACCCAAGATATCTGAAAGTAACGGGACTGTTTATACTCACATTCAGGTTGAACCTACCGTTTTCATCTGAGGAAAAACCCTGACCATTTTCTCCAACAACATCGCCGAATGGCAGTATTTCGCCGGTCCAGGCATCTATTAATTTACCCTTTATTTTAACGGTAGCAAGGTCAACGGGAGGCTCTACTTTTGATATTGTTCTTTTTCTAAGGAGGATTTGACCATCTAATGCCTGAAAATATTCTAAGGGAAGGGAGGCGCTTATTAATTGGAGGGCACTATGAATATTTTCAGTAGCCAAAATTCTTTTATTCAGGCTAAGCGTTTTTATTATTTCGGGGTCATATCCAAATTTTATATTGAACCTAACCTCAAGAAGAGGTAAAACCTTGGCAAGTAAAATTTCGGGATTATTGGATTGCGCTTTTACGAAAGAAGTTGCATTACCAAAAAGGAAGAATAAAAGAGTAAATACCCATGAATTATAGGGATTAAGCTTATTCAACCACTGATTTTTGTACAATATATTTCCCATCCTTTTTTTCAGCTTTCAAGTTTAGCGGCCATAATATATTAAAAAGGGCAGATGCTATGTTTTTATTGTTAAAAGAAGTGGTGATAACCCTATTTTCCTCATATTCAGGCAAATGAATAACCACATTATACTGTCTTGATAATTCTGCAAGAACCTCCTTCAGGGGGGCATTTTGAAAATAGAACGACCCATTGCGCCATTGTAAACCCTCATTAAGAGCAGTTGGTTGAGCATCCTGCAATATTTCACCTGGAAGTTTAGCTGTTTTTTTTCCTTTGGTTAGATAAACGGCTTTAAATTGATCACTAACTTTTACCTTTCCGGTGTAGCAAAATACAGATAATTTTTCATCTCTGCTTCGGACATTGAAGGTAGTACCAAGAACAGTTACGGTTCCTTCTGTTGTAACCACAGAAAACGTATTGCCTTTTGATACTTTAAAATAGGCTTCACCCGTTAATTGGATTTTCCGACGGGTATTAAACCTATTCCCACTATAAACAACCTTGGAGCCAGCGTTTAATGTAACCTGAGAATTATCGGGTAAGGTTAATGAAGTTATTTCACCATTTTCTGTTTTAAAGGTTTCAACTTGAGGTAAAAGGCCAATAACCAAAAAAATAAGAACAGCTGCAGCTGAAGCGGCGTATAAAAAGATGGATCTGAAAGGACGTATTTTTCCTTTTTCAGTGGTTGCGTTATCAATTTTATTCCAGATTCCATCTAGATACCCCTTTTCAACGGGTGAATCATTTGAGCTGAAATGCTCAATTAATTTCTTTGCTGCCGCAGTATCTTCCATCATTTCGGGATTTTGTCGTATTTTTTCTTCCCAATCATTGGCATCTTGCCAGGAATTGTTTTTTACCCAGCGAATGAAAGATTCATCCTCTACAATCTCTTTAAATGAAGGTAATCGTTCTTCCATAGCTTATTGTGAAAAAAGTTCATCTAAATATTTACTTCTGTTCTGGGCATTGTAAACCATCTTACAACTCCCATTACCACTTTGCATCATACTTGTACAAGTACCATTCTTATTTGTCGTGTCCAAATGTCGTCGATTCAATGCACAGTGGCCCAATTCATGAAAAATAACATATTCCTTTTCAGTCATAGTTGCCGTTTCCCAAAATAACTTGTCAATCATCAGGTGTTTTTCCCCTGAAGTCAATTGGTTGCACCTACCTAAGACTCCGTCGGTTTCAATATCAATTATTTGTCCTATAATATCTTCCATATTTATGTTTTGCCCCCTTGATGAACCTTCCTTTTTAAAAGATTCAAAGAAAAAAGTTAATCTTTCGTCCACTTCAGGTGCTATCAAATTTTCTTCTTTCTGACAGGAAAGAAATGAAATAAACAAGAATGGGAACAAATGAATTTTTTTCATTAAAAATATTTACACAGTTAATTATATGTTAAGAAGCAATAAAATGGAATTTTGTACTCATTCTTCAAGTCCATTTTAAAAATAAAAAAATAAGTACTAAAACAGATGTCATACTTTTCCTTAAAGCCTCCAATGCGCGGGTGACTAAATTACGGGCAGACTGGTAATTTAGTCCCATAATTTCAATAATCTGATCGTAATCCATTTCACTGTGAAACTTCAGATATAAAATTTCTTGTTGCCTGCTACTCAATTTACTTATGGCAGCGGATAGTTCTTTTGACCGCAGTTCCGTCTCCTCATTTTCGATCCAACTATTTTCAACGGAGAAAGAAATGTCGTTTTTAATATCGGTTTCAGGATCTAAGGTTTGTGTTTTAAGACTTTTATTGAGATCCTTAATTAGCCTTCGTCTAAAAGAAACATATAAATATTTTCTAATGTGATCTGTTTGTCCTATGGTTTCTCTGGTTCGCCATAATTCTACAAAAAGATCCTGGAGGCTGTCAGCAATAAGTTCCTTATCGGCGGTAAATTTTTTGCCATAGTTGGCCAGGGCATCCGCTTCATTTCGGAAAATCGATTCAAGGGCATTTTTATTTCCCAACTTTAGTTGTTGCCAAAGTTGGGTATCATCCGAAAACGTATTTTGCATAATAAGCGGCGTCAGAAGGAATAGTTTCAAAA
>Ga0315902_10012706_pt1 | contig 10935 bp, 9 predicted proteins | sample LakEriMetagenome_9_FD_203523 | JGI IMG/M metagenome (GOLD analysis project Ga0315902, IMG submission 203523) | Freshwater fungal communities from buoy surface, Lake Erie, Ohio, United States - Buoy 12 MA117 | ecosystem: Environmental > Aquatic > Freshwater > Lake > Lake biofilm | place: USA...
TGCACGGGGCTGACGCCTAGCGTTGAAGCGTCAGGTCAGACGACACGTCCGCTGTGTCCTGCATCCTGGCCAGGATGCTGTGTGTTCCGGCATTGGATCGCCTTCGTCTTGTGAAGGAGGCGTGGCCATGCTTCGGTGGGCCGTTTTGTTTCTGATCGTTGCCATCATTGCCGGTGTGTTCGGCTTCGGTGGCATCGCAGCGGCGGCGACAGACATCGCCCGGCTGCTGTTCGTCGTGTTTCTGGTTCTCTTCGTGATCGCGTTGTTTGTGGGACGGCGAGGCACAGCGCCGCCACTCTGACTGCGGTACACGCCGCGGTACACGAAACACAACGCGTTCAGGCGGAGTGGGGCGACCCGACACGGTGTGCGTCGGCGTCGGCTAAGCGAAATGTCCACTGCGTCACAAGACGAAAAAAAAGTCCCGCACGTCGCTCTCCTTTTGTCTTCCGGCCAGCGTTTCTAGTGTTTGCTCGACCGAGTCGTCTCGCCTGTTGAGCCGACGGGTCGTTTTTCCCCGTGAGGTACCTGACCCATGAAGAGCGTTTTTGTGATTCGCGCCATCGCGATGGTGGCGCTGATTGGGGTCAGCATGGCTGCGACCAACGTGTATGCGGAGCCCGGCAGCGAGCAGACGGCCGTAACGCCGGGCGCGACCAAAAACGTCGTTGCCACGGCAGTGGAGGCCGGCCATTTCAAAACGCTGGCCAGAGCGCTCGAAGCGGCCGGGCTGGCGGAGACGCTGAAGGGCAAGGGGCCGTTCACGGTGTTTGCCCCATCGGACGAGGCGTTTGCGAAGCTGCCGTCGGGAACTCTGGACAACCTGCTCAAGCCGGAGAACAAGGAAAAGTTGAAAGCCATCCTGCTGATGCACGTGGTGCCTGGGGATCTCCTCATCGCCGATGTGAAGAAGATCAAGGAGGTCAAGACGGCCGGCGGGGCGAACCTCGAGGTGACGCATCATCTCCTGACGGGCGTGCACATCGGCACGGCCAAGGAGATGGCCCACGTCCAAAACTCGGACATCCACGCCTCGAATGGCGTCATTCACGTCATCGACAAGGTGATCCTGCCGTAGAGGCCGGCCGGTGCAGCGTCGGAAGACGAAATCGCGAACGCACGCCCTGTGCGAAAGGAGCCTGTCGCACAGGGCATGTGTGAGCGCAGCCAGCGATACAGGCGGCTTGTTTGTTCGAAACGGAAAGCATTCCGCACGTCAGAGGGAAGGACTCCACGAGGTCGTTTTTACTCTTCATTTGTAAGGAGCGAACCGTGAGTCCGATCGTACTTGTACTTGTTGTGATCCTGATCCTATCACTGCTCGGAGGTGGCTACGGCTTTCGCAGCGGGAACACCGTCCTCGGTGCGGGCGGCGGCTTGATCGGCCTGATCCTGATCATCTTGCTGATCCTTGCCCTGCTGGGGCGTTTGCCGCTGTGAGCTGCGGCGATTCAGGGTTCGCAGAGCCAGCGGAGCAGTGATTCCGTCGAAAGGCTGCCCGGGCGGTCCATCCGATCGGCCATCCATGCCATCGCGCACAGGCAGGCCACCGCCCAGCAGATCGCCATCGAGACCGGCATGGCGACCTGCCAGAGTGCCGTGGCATCGCCCGTGGTGACGAAGCCGACGAGCCAGAGCGGCCAGAGATGCGCCACGTGATGGATGATGTAGAGCGAGAGCGAGTGGCGGCTCATCGCCCCGGCGACTCGGAGCGACCGGCCGCCGCCGGTGGACGAGGCATCGAGGCTGCAGTGCAGCAGCGCTGCCAGCAGCATCACGCCGCCCATCGTGCCCAGGACATAGGGCGTCGTCGGCGGAAACGCCGCCGTAGAGCAGTGGCGCGGCGACGAAGCCGGCAAGCGGCAACGCGAGCCAGGGGAAGACGGGAAAGTAGCCGTTCACGAGACAGCCCCGCACCACGTCACCCAAAACGAAGTCGTACTCGAAAAATCCCGAGGACCAGGCGGTGTGGTAGTCGGCGAGCACCCGCAGCGGCGGCGCGAGTGCCACGAGCAGCCCGCAGGCCGTGAGGGGGACGGCCGCAGGCACGCGGCGGGCGACGTCGAGTGCGAGCGTCGCGATGCCAATGAGCGCAAGGATGTCCCGGTTGAAGACGTCTTCCGGCATCCAGACGAGCACGTTGAACGCGAACCCGAGCAGGATCAGAAACAGGCCGCGACGCACCGTGATCTTCGTGAGTTCGGCGTCAGTGCGGCCGCGGGCCCGTTGGGCGTCGGCCCAGAGCCGGTAGCTCGCCCCCGAAAGAAACGTGAACATGGGGGCCGCGAAGCCGGTCGGCAGCCACCAGTAGCGGGAGGCGCCGAGGAAGATACCGTCGACGACGTCCCACGAGCCGGCGAGGTTCTCCACGAAGTGCACCACCGTCATCAGCACGATGGCGATCGCGCGGAGCACGTCGACGGACGCCAGCCGCGTCTGGGGGCGGCGCGTGGTCATGAGCCGTGGGTCGCCAGTAGGTCGATGAGAATCAGCAGCAGCTCGGCTGCGAGCAGCAGGATGATCACCCACTCGAGCGTGCCGCCGTCGGCCAGTGAGAGTCGCTCGATCGTCGCCCCGGCCGGCAGTTCTGCGTCGGCGTGGACCGCGGCCGGAGCGGCTCGCTACGGGCTGGTGATCATGTGAGTCCGTCCGTGGGCAGGCCGCCCGTCGGGGCGGGGGAATCCGTCAGCCGAAGTCTGCCGCCAGCCAGCCGGCGACGTGCTGGGCGGAATCGAGTACGCCATTGAGTGTGCTATCGAAAAGATAATCCCCGACGAAGAACAAGCGCGGATGAGTCGTGGGAGCCGCCTGGTGGCGGCGGTCTATCGCGGGCGGCCCAGGTCTCCGCGGCCGAGCCACCGAGCAGCCAGCCGAGCACGCCGTGGCGGGGCTCGGGATCGCGGGCCGATTCGTCGTAGAGGCAGCAGCCGCCGAAGGCGTCGAGCATCAGGTAGCCGCCATCGATTCGGCCCTGCCAAAAGGGCTCGTCGAAGAGCGCCGTCACCCGGAGGTAGTGTGCCGGATGGTCGAACTGCCCGCAGTGGGCGGCCAGCGCCGCGGCGAGGGTGTCGTCATCCGAGCCGATCCGCGTCAGATGTTGCAGCGGCAGCGCCAGCACGACGGCGTCGAACGGCAGCGTGTCGGCCGGCGATCCCGCCGTGGCGACGGTGAACCCGCCGGCGGGCGTCGGCGTTGCGGGCGGGTCAACCGGCGAACAATGGCACGTGAGTTGCGCAGTGACGGGGCGTGCAACCTTCGGCACCCCGCCCGTTGAAGCGGTGGAGGCCGCGGACAGCCACTGGGCAAAAAAAAGACTGCCGCCCCACGAGGGGGCGGCAGCCGTAGGAACCATTTGGTGGGCTGCATCAACGGCAGGCCCGTCGACTCGCCGCTATCGGCGCAGCCCTCCGGTACAGTCTTGCGTCACTAGACCACCTCCTTTCGCGAAAGGAATCCCGGCCGTCGCGATCACTGCGAGATCGCCGCCAGGCCGTTATCTCCCCGGCCGTCACCGGGGAACGACAACCGGATTATAGGCAATTCGTCGATTTTGGCCGCGGCGGCCCCGAGCCGCACTGGCTCCGGACGACGCGGTCAGAGCCGGGCGGCCTGGTGGTCGTGGCAGGTGAAAAAGATCACCTGCGCCCGCTCGGAAAACTCCCGCAGGACGTCGGCCGCGATCGCCATCCGCGTCGCATCGAAATGCACGAGCGGATCGTCGAGCATCAAGAACCCGCCGCCGTTGCCCAGGTAGGCCTCCGCCATCGCCAGCCGCACGGCCAGGGCCAGGGCACCGCCGCCGCCATGCGACAGCCGCTCGGGCGACAGTGACACCGGCCCGCGCACCACGCTCGCCGGCAGCTGGCCGTCGAACTCGAGCGCCACGCCGCCGCCCGTGATCCGCGCGAACAACTCGGTCACCCGCTCGCCGAAACCCTCGAGCGGATCCTCACCGCGATCCGCCAGGATCCGATCCAGCTCCTCGCGGATTCGCAGATAGGCCCGCCCTTGGGCCCGCGCCCGCTCGAACTTCCGCCTCTCCACCTCGGCCCGCTCGGCCACGTCCTCGCTGCGGCGGTCTCCCAACTGCCCCGTCAACTCGGCGGTCTCCGCCTTCTTCGCCGTGAGCTGCTGCTGGCCTGCCAGCTGGTTCGCCTGGGCCCGATCGATCGCCCCCACGAACGCGGCCGGCGAATCGTATCCCTCCGGCACCGCGGGCAACGCGGCCAGTTCCTGCCTGGCCTCGGCGAGCAGGCGGCGGACCTCGAGCAGCTTCGCGCCCACCTCGCCGTGAGTCGCATACTTCTGCTTCCAGTCCTCGATCGACCTCGTGTGCGTGGCGGCTTTGGCCTCGCCCTCGGCAAGCTTCGTCCGCACGCCCTCGATCGCCCCCTCGATCACCTGGACGTCTCGGGCGTTCGGCAGGTCGTCGATCGCCTTGATCTCCGCAGCCCACTGCTCGAAGGTCTTGGAGCCCAGCAGCCCCTCGTACACGGCCTTCCGGCTGGCCGCCGCACTCCGCGCATCGCGGTGCCGAGCGGCGCTCACCCGCACGGCATCGGCCGTCGCGGCGTTGCACGCGGCCAGCTCCTTGGCGAGGCCGTCTTGATCGCGGGCGAGCGACTCGAAGAGCGCGTTCACGTCGTCACCACCGCTCTCGACGGTGAGCGTGACCCCGCCGGCGACGACCCGCACGCGAGCCTCGGCCGTGCCCGCCGTGGGCTCCGGACCGACGGCCACGGTCCGAGCAGGCTCGATGCCGCTCTCGACCTCCACCGCGCCCCCCTGCCCGGCCTCGATCCGCCAGGCCAACCTGCGGGCGGCGAGTTTGTTCTGGGCGGCGGTGATCGCCTTCTCGAGCCGGCCGATCGCCTCGAGCCGTTCCTGGCCCGGATCCGGATGCCTGCCGAGCTCGGCTACCGCTTCCTCCCACTTCCGCTTGGCTTCGTCGATGGCCTTGAAGGCCTCGCGGGCGGCCGCTGCCCCGTCTCGCTTGCGGGCGTTGGCACGTTCCTCCGCGAGCGGCTCGAACTGTGCCTGCAGCTCTCCCCGCTGCTGCTCCCAGGCGGTGACTGCCGCCTCGGCCTGCGGCCAGTGCTGAAAGGCCGCCTGCATCGCGGCCTCGTCTCCCTCGAGCCGTTTCACCCGTTCGGTCCATTCGCCGCGGGCTGTCACACCGGCCCGCATCCCGCCGAACCGCTCGAGAAACCCGGCCGCCTCGGCGATCGACTGCTCGATGCCCGCCACCTCGCCGTTCAGCCGATCGATCTCCCGCTCGACGCGCAGGATGTCGTCGTGCTCCGCCACGAGCGTCTGCCACGCATACCAGGCTGCGAGGATCTCGCCGACGCCGACTCTCCAGGGGTTGGCGATGCCTCGCTCCTGGCCGTTCTGCGGCTCCGGCCGGCCACGCTGGTCGTTCCAGCGGCCGAAGGCGGCGGTGATTCGTTCGTCGAGCCGCTGCCGCAGCCGCCGCTCGTCGACATCGGCCTCGCCGCCGGCCGCGGCCCGCAGCAGCTCGCCGATGTCGCGCAGCTCGCCCGCGTGCTCCTCGATCGCGTCGAGCGTGCGCTCGAGTTCCGCCTGCCCGGTGAAGAGCACGTGCCGAAACGTCGCCTCGCTGAGGGCGAGCATCGCCGCGAGCCGCTCCTGCACGGCCTGCGGATCGGCGAACGACGTCGCGCCGTCGGTCAGCCGGCTCGACCGCCCTCCGCCCCACCGCTTCTCGAGCGTCCACGTCGTGCCGCCGTGCTCGAAGGTGAGCGTGACGGCCGCATGGTCGCCCGCCGGCAGCGGCAACCAGCGGCCGACGGTTTTCTTGAGTTGCGTGGGAGTGAGGTCGGTCGGCGTGAACAACGCGTGAACAATCGCCTGCCGCAGCGTGCTCTTGCCCTGCTCGTTGGGGCCGTGGATCACCACCAGCGGGTGGTGAAGATCCCACGACTCGTCGGTGAACCGCCCGAATGGATGAAGCCTGATCGTCTCGAGCCTCATGGCCGCGCCACCTCCTGGATCGCCACCTCCTGGATCAGCTCGTGGGCGAGCGTGGCTGCGTCGGGATGCTCGGCGTCGGCGAGCAGCGCGGTCAGGAGCCGATGGGCCAGCCCGCCGGAGCGGTAGCGGGCTTCGACCTGCGCCGCATCGATCCGGTCGTGGATGTCGCGCTCCTCGGAGAGGGCGAGAAACCGCGGCCGCATCTCCTCGATCGCGGCGTCGAGGGTGTCGCGCTCGGCCGCCGCCAAGCGGCCCGAGAGCTGCAGGTCGAGCACGGTGGAGGCGGCGTCGCACCCCGCGCAGTCGGCGAGCAACGCGGCGATGTCGTCGGCGGAGGCGAGTTCCCGCTCGAGCCGCACGAAACGGATCCGGCCCGGCGACAGCCGCTCGTATCCCACGACCCGCTCGCCGTCGCATTCGATCCACCATGCGGCGCCGCCGTGGCGGCAGCGGAGCGAGTCGGGCGTGTGCGTTCCGGCCATGAAAGAGGGACACGACTCCCCCCGCTCGGTCGTCGGAAACGGCACGTGGATGTGGCCGAGCAGCCAGGTGGCCACGCCGGCCGCCTCGAGGGCCTGGGGATCCATGTTGAAATACCGCCCCTCGGCATCGAGGCCGAGGCCGGTCACGTTGCCGTGCGCGATGCCGATCCGCAGGCCGACGGGATGCTCCCGCGCGGCGGCGGCGACCCAGCCGATCGTCGACTCCTGGCCCGTCTTCGAGGGGCATGGGCAGGGAAAGAAGTGCACCGGCTGGCCGGCGACGTCGTAGGTCTTCGCCTCGGCCGCGGCGAGCAGGTCGACGTTGCCCGCCGCCTCGAGCTCGTGGCGAAACCGCTTCCAGACCTCGGTCTCGGGGCCGGCGTAATGGTCGTGGTTGCCGGGCACGACGACCACGGCCTCGCCGGCGAAGCCCCGGAGAATCTCCGCCGTCTTCTTGATGTCGCGCACCGGGACGCGGATCGAATCGAAGAGGTCGCCCGCCACCACGAAGAAATCGGCCCGCCGCTCGTTCGCCGTCTCGACGAGCCGCCGGAGCGCGTCGAACCGTTCCGCGACCAGCTTCTCCCGCACGTCGGCGGGATACTGCTTGAATGGCAGCCCGATGTGATTGTCGGCCGTGTGCAGGATGCGAACGGGCATGGACCAGACGGCTCCTCGAGTCGGAGGCGGATGCGGGATGACTCCGACACGCCGCCCAGTGTACGTTGAACGGTTTTCCGATGCCGCTCATCACCATTCGCAACGTCTCGCTCCGATTCCGCGGGCCACCGCTGCTCGACGACGTGACCTGCCACGTGGAGGCGGGACAGCGGATCGGCCTGCTCGGCCGCAACGGCGCCGGCAAGACGACGCTCATGCGGCTGCTCGCCGGCGCGGTGCAGGCCGACGCGGGCGAAATCGTGCTCGCACCGGGCACGACCGTCGCCCTGCTCCAGCAGGACGTGCCCCAGGACGTCACCGGACCGGTGCGCGGGATCGTCGCCACCGGCCTGCCGCCCGGCGCCACGGAGGAAGCGGGCTGGCAACGCGACCACGCCGTGGACCAGATCCTGTCGCGGATGGAGCTCGACGGCGGCGCGGCCTTCGAGACGCTCTCCTCGGGGATGAAGCGGCGCGTGCTCCTGGCCCGCGCGGTCGTGGCCGAGCCCGACCTGCTCCTGCTCGACGAGCCCACCAATCACCTCGACATCGAGGCGGTCGAATGGCTCGAGGCGTTTCTCGGCCGCTGGCGGGGCACGCTGATGTTCGTCACCCACGACCGCACGTTCCTCCGCCGCATCGCCGATCGCATCCTCGAGATCGATCGCGGCCGGATCTTCGACTGGTCGTGCGACTACGACACGTTTCTCGCGCGGAAGGAGGAGGCGCTCGCCGCCGAGGAGAAGCAGAACGCCCTGTTCGACAAGCGGCTGGCCGAGGAGGAGGTCTGGATCCGCACGGGCATCAAGGCCCGTCGCACCCGCAACGAGGGACGCGTGCGGGCGCTCGAGGCGATGCGGCGGGAACGGGGCCAGCGGCGGAATGCCGTCGGCAAGGTGAAGCTCGAGATCCAGGAGGCCGAACGGAGCGGGGCCCTCGTGGCGGCGCTCGAGGGCGTGTCGTTCCTGCGGGACGGGCGGCCGATCATCCGCGACTGCTCGACGACGGTGATGCGGGGCGACCGCATCGGCATCATCGGCCCCAACGGCGCCGGCAAGACCACGCTCCTGCGGCTCATGCTCGGCCAGCTCGCCCCCACGACGGGATCGGTGCGGCTCGGCACCAACCTGAAGATCGCCTTCTTCGACCAGCTTCGCGACCAGCTCGACGACGAGAAGACCGTGGCCGACAACGTGGCCGACGGCTACGAGACGGTGCAGATCGGCGACCAGGCCCGCCACGTGGTCGGCTACCTGCGGGATTTCCTCTTCACGCCCGACCGCACCCGCACCCAGGTCAAGTTTCTTTCCGGCGGCGAGCGGAACCGCGTGCTCCTCGCCCGGCTGTTCGCCAAGCCCGCCAACCTGATCGTGCTCGACGAGCCGACCAACGACCTCGACGCCGAGACGCTCGAGATGCTCGAGGCACGGCTCGTGGAGTTCGCCGGCACCGTGCTCGTCGTGAGCCACGACCGTTCGTTCCTCGACAACGTGGTCACGAGCACGCTCGTGTTCGAGCCGACGGGGAGCGAGCCGGCGTACGCCGTGAAGGAATACGTCGGCGGCTACGCCGACTGGGTGCGACAACGCCCCGCCCCCGCGCCGCAGGCCGCCCGGTCACGGCCCGCCACAAAGCCCGAGCCACCCCCTGCCGCTACTCCCCCGGCACAAACCCGCACCACCAAACGCTCCTTCAAGGAGCAGCGTGAGCTCGACGGCCTGCCGGCGGTGATCGACGGACTCGAGACGGAGATCGCCACCCTGCACACCGCGATGGCAGCCCCCGACTACTTCCGCCAGCCGGGCGACCTGCTCGCCCGCGACCAGGCCCGCCTCCGCGACCTCGAAGCCCGCCTCGCCGCCGCCTTCACCCGCTGGGAAGAGCTCGAAGGCTGAATCGCTACCTTTTTCCCACGAAGATCGCGTTCCAGCTGTTGGAGGAAGGATGCGTGCGGGCCTTCACCACCTCGACGTCGAAGCCCGCCTCCTCCATCCGCAGCACGAACCGCGAATCCTCGACGGCCGACCAGACGGCCAGCCGGCCACTGGGCTTGAGCGCGGCCCGCGCCGCCCCCAGGCCCGTCGCCACGTAGAGCTCGTCGTTCGCGGCCGCCGTCAGGCCGCTGGCGCCATTGTCGACGTCGAGCATGATGGCGTCGAAACGCCCCCGGCTCTCGACGAGCACGTCGGCCACGTCGCCCTCGACGAGCTCCACCCGCGGGTCGTCGAGCACGTCGGCCGCCAGCCGATACGCCGGATTCCGGTTCCACGCGATCACGGCCGGCAGCAGCTCAGCCACCACCACCCGCGCCTCGGGGCCGAGCTGCCCGAGCGTTTCACGGAGCGTGAAGCCGAGGCCGAGGCCGCCGATCAACACGGTCGCATGCCGCCGCTCGCGGAGGCCCGCGCAGGCCACCTGGGCCAGCCGCTCCTCCGAATGGTGCTGCCGCGTCGACATGAGCTCGACGCCGCCCACGCGGATCGAGATCGCGCCGTCGTGCTCGTGGAGCGTGACCGCGACACCGTCGGGCGTCGTGGCCCTGTCGAGCAGCCGCGTCGGCTTCATGATCCGCGGCCGGCCTGTTGCACGGCCGCGAGCGCCTTCTCGACGTGGTCGTGGGAGGCGAAGAGGGCGCTGAACACGAGCCGGACCACGCCCTGCCGGTCGATCACGTAGGTGACGCGGCCGGGAATGACGCCGAGCGGGTTCGGCACGCCGAAGAGCTTCCGCAGCTTCCGGTCGTGGTCGCTGATGATCGGAAACGGCAGCCGATGCTTCTCGGCGAACGAGCGGTGGCTCGCCGGAGAGTCGCTGCTCACGCCGATCACCTCGGCCCCGGCCGCCGCGAACGCCTCGTAGGAATCGCGGAAGGCACAGGCCTCCTTCGTGCAGACCGGCGTGTTGTCCTTGGGATAGAAGAAGAGCACGACCGCCTTCTTCCCGATCACGCTCGAGGAGTCGAAGGTGCTGCCGTCCTGGAGCACGGCGGTGAACGGCGGGGCGACGTCGCCGACGGCGAGGGCGGGCATGATGATCTCCTCGTGAACCGAGATGCGTCTGTGGAAGATGCTTCTGAAGATGCTTCTATAGATAGGATACGCCCGATCGACACCGGGCCGGCCTTTGCATTGAGGGAGAACGCATGGTACCGTTCATCATCCCTCCGTGAATGAATGACCACATTTGAATCTCTGGGGCTCTCTGCCCCGCTGCTCCGTGCCCTCGCGAACGAGGGCTACACGGTGCCGACGCCCATCCAGGCGAAGGCGATTCCGCACGTGCTCGCCGGCCGCGACCTCTTCGGCTGCGCCCAGACGGGCACCGGCAAGACGGCGGCCTTCGCCCTGCCGCTCATCGAGCGGATGCTGGCCGACCGCCGCCAGCCGGCCCCGCGCCGCTGCCGCACGCTCGTGCTCGCCCCCACCCGCGAGCTCGCCGGACAAATCCACGACAGCTTCAAGGCCTACGGCCGCCATGCCGGCCTCAAGGCCGCGGTGATCTACGGCGGCGTCAGCCAGCGGCCGCAGGCGGCGGCGCTGATGCGGGGCGTCGACGTCGTCATCGCCACGCCCGGTCGGCTGCTCGATCTCGTGGGCCAGCGGCTCGTCGACATCCGTGCGGTGGAGTTTCTCGTGCTCGACGAGGCCGACCGCATGCTCGACATGGGCTTCATCCACGACATGAAGCGGATCGTGGCCATGCTGCCGGCCGACCGGCAGACGCTCTTCTTCTCGGCCACCCTGCCGGCCGAGGTGCGGCAGCTCGCCGACTCGATGCTCCGCGACCCGCTCGAGGTGAA
>Ga0315902_10012708_pt1 | contig 10935 bp, 8 predicted proteins | sample LakEriMetagenome_9_FD_203523 | JGI IMG/M metagenome (GOLD analysis project Ga0315902, IMG submission 203523) | Freshwater fungal communities from buoy surface, Lake Erie, Ohio, United States - Buoy 12 MA117 | ecosystem: Environmental > Aquatic > Freshwater > Lake > Lake biofilm | place: USA...
GTCCTACACGCATGCGTTGGGCTGGTGTGGGAGGGGCGGGTACGATACGGGAATGATGGCCTATCGGTCGTTCACGGACATCGTCGGCGAGTCGAGCCTGGAGCGGAAATGCCGCTTCCTGTTCGGGCTCTGCCTGTTGCTGCTGATCACCGGCAGCTTCTGGTGGTATGGCTTCCGCACCGAGGAGCTTGTTTACACGACGACGCGGAACACGGGGCGGAACTTCGTCGATGCCACCATGCTCCAGTCGCACTGGGAGAAGCTCGAGCCTGACCGGAAGTTCACCGGCCTGATAGAGCAGCTCGGGGCCGTGCTGCGGCCGCAGCAGTATCGCTCGTGGGTGCTCGATCCGGCGGTGTCGCCGGAGGAGCGGGCGCGGCGGAATTACAGCCGGCTCGACATCGCCGTGCTCGACTATTTCGCCAATCGGCCCGTCGATGCCGCGTTGCCGGCAGGGGCCGCGGGCGCCGCGGCTGATCCAGGCGAATACCGCGAGTTTCGCACGGCCGACAACAAGGAATACCACTACTACCAGCCGATCCGCTGGAAGAGCAGCTGCAAGGTGTGCCACGAATATCGCGGCGCGATCGGCGACGCGCCGGCTCAGGCCGAAGCCTCGGCCGACGAGGGCGGCCCTGTCCGGCACGCTGAAAACGACCTCATGGCGGTCGTGAAGGTCGTGATGCCCGACTCCGTCACCCGGCGGGCCATCAACTGGAACCGGGCGATCCTGCTCGCGACGGCGATCATGACGGTGTTCCTGGCGATGCTCGTCGCGTATGCGATCGTGCGGTTCGTGATCGTGAAGCCGCTTGGCCACCTCCGCGACGTGGCCGACGAGGTACGCAAAGGCAATGTGCAGGCCCGGGCCGAGCTGCACACGGCCGACGAGTTCGAGGAGCTGGGCGTGGCGTTCAACCGCATGCTTCGCGGGCTCGTCGATTCGCAGGAAGAGCTGCGCAGGGTGAACGAAAGCCTCGACGACAAGGTCGACGAACTCGCCCAGGCGAATCTCCATCTCTACGAGATGAACCGCCTCAAGAGCGACTTTCTCGCCACGATGAGCCACGAGCTGCGGACGCCGCTCAACAGCATCATCGGTTTCTCCGACGTGCTCGGCTCGATTCAGTCGCTCGACGAGAAGCAACGCCGCTACGTGGCCAACATCCGCTCGTCGGGCCGGATGCTGCTCGAAATGATCAACGACATCCTCGATCTGGCGAAGATCGAGGCGGGTAAGATGGAGGTGCGGGCAAGCGCCTTTCGGATGGAATCAATCGTGTCGGCCCAGTGCGACATGGCGCGGCCGCTGGCGGAGAAGAAAAACATCGATCTCGAGTTCGACGTGGAGCCGGGGCTCGAGGCGGTTGAGCAGGATCCGGCGAAGGTGCAGCAGATCCTCGCCAACCTGCTCTCCAATGCCGTGAAGTTCACGCCGGAGGGAGGCCGGGTGGACGTGCGGGCCCGGCTCGAGGCCGCCGCCGACGGGCCACCGACGGCGTTGCTGCTCGAGGTGGCCGACACGGGCGTGGGCATCGCGCCCGAAGAGCAGCAGACGATCTTCGAGAAATTCCGGCAGAGCCGCGTGTTTCAGTCGGGCGACGATGCGATGACGCGGGAGTTTTCGGGCACGGGGCTCGGGCTCTCGATCGTGCGGGAGCTCTGCCGGCTGCTCGGCGGCGACATCGGCGTCGAGAGCCAGCTCGGTCGCGGCAGTCAGTTCACGGTGCGGCTGCCGCTCGTCTATCCTGGGCTCGAGCGTGAGCCGGAGACGGCGTCGCTCGTCGACGCCACGCAGCCGGCGGCCTGATATCCCGACAGGGCACGAGGAGAGAGCATGGCGAAGGACAGGAAGCCGATCGAGGTCGTGCTCTTCACTGACGGCGCGTGCAGCGGCAATCCCGGCCCCGGTGGCTGGGCCTACATCCTGCGGCATCCGGAGACGGGCCGCGAGGCGGAGGCTTCGGGCTCCGAGGCCGACACCACGAACAACCGCATGGAGCTCACGGCGGCCGTGCAGGGCCTCTCGCAGCTCAAGCGGCGCACCTGCGTGGAGCTCGTGACCGACAGCGTCTACGTGGGCACGGGCCTCTCCGAGTGGCTGCCCAAGTGGAAGGCCCAGGGCTGGAAACGCAAGGAAAAGGGCCGATTCGTGCCGGTCAAAAACGAAGACCTGTGGCGGGAGCTCGACCGCCTCGCCGCGCTGCACGACGTCGTGTTCACGCACGTCGCCGGCCACGCGGGCCATCCCGAGAACGAGCGCTGCGACGAACTCGCCGTCGCGGCCTACCAGCCGTATCTCCAGAAGAACAAATCGCGCCCCACGTAGGACAGGCTTCAGCCTGTCGTTGCTTTCATCTGTGACGTAAAAGCACACAATTCGGCGTCGAAGCCGGCGGTACGCTGCTCCATCGCCGAGGGCGATCGCTAGGCGGCTTCACGGGAAGTCTCGGCATCCTGCCGAACTTCCCTTGGCCGGCCGCCGCCGGCTGGTCCGCACCCGGCCCTCCGGGCCTAGCGCTGTCAGAGATGCCGCGTATCTGCCCATCGGCTCTTCCGCATCGCACCGACCGTCTCCGCCGCCTCCCCTTTCCGGTTGAGGAGGCTTCGGGCTCCCCGTGTCCCGGGAGCCAGCGTATTTGACCAGCGCAGCCATGGATGGCGCAGCGCAGGCAAATCCGAGTGAGCGGAAGCCAGGATGGCTGCAGCGAACGTCCGGCGATGGGATATGGGGAGCCCGAAGCCGGATTGGGCGATCTGGTGCGAGACATCGGCTGGTGCCCACCCGCTACACTGCCCTCATGGACCAGCAGCCGCCCAGTCTGACGACGCCGCTCGAGCGGTTGCCGGGGGTGGGGACGGCCCGGGCCCAGCGGCTGCGGGCGCTCGAGCTCGTGACCGTGCGCGACGCGATCGTGCACTTTCCGCGCGACTACAAGGATTTCAGCGGCGCGCACGCGTTCGCCGACCTCGTGGAAGGGGAGCATGCGTCGGTGGCAGGGACCGTCGCCGACGTGCGGCAGCGGACGACGGCGCACGGCCGCTCGATGCTCACGGTGCTCGTGGAAGGGCAGGGGGGCAGCGTGCGCGGCGTGTGGTTCAACATGCCGTTCATGGCGAAGAAGTTCGCCGTCGGAGCGACGGTCGTCTTCGCCGGCGTGCCGAAGCGGGCCGGGACGACGTGGGAGATGTCGCATCCGGAGGTGCGGCTCTGTGCGGCCGGCGAGGAGCCGATCCGCGGCGAATATCTGGCGGTGTATCCGGGCGCGGAAGGGGTGCGGCAGTCGGACGTGCGGCTGGCCGTGCAGGCGGCGCTCGCCCACGCTGGCGACATCCTGGAGGAGGCATTCCCGGAGGAGTGGCTGGCCGCGAAAGGTCTGATGCCGATCCGCGAGGCGATGCACGAGATTCATACGCCTGCCAGCCTGGAGAAGAAGGACGCGGCCACGCGGCGGCTCGTCTACCAGGAGCTCTTCATGCTGCAGCTGGCCCTGCGGCTGCATCGGGCGCAGCAGGAAGACCGCAAGGCGGCGGCCGCGATGGTCGTCGACGCCCGGCTCGATGGGCGGATCCGGGCTCGGATGCCGTTTGCGCTCACGCCCGATCAGGATGCGGTGATCGCCCAGATCGTGGCCGACCTCGCGAAGCCGGAGCCGATGAACCGGCTGCTGCAGGGCGACGTGGGCAGCGGCAAGACGGTGGTCGCGCTCTACGCGATGCTGGCGGCCGTCGGCTGCGGCCATCAGGCCGCGCTCATGGCGCCCACGGAGCTCTTGGCCCGGCAGCATTTCGCCACGCTCGAGCAATTGCTCGTCAAAGGACGGGTCAACCTCGAACTCCTCGTCGGCGGCCAGACGCAGGCCCAGCGGCGGAAGGCGCTCGAACGGATCGCCGCCGGCGAGTCACAGATCGTGATCGGCACGCAGGCACTCGTGAGCGGCGCCGTGCCGTTCAAAAGCCTCGGCCTCGTGGTGATCGACGAGCAGCAGCGGTTCGGCGTGATCCAGCGGGCCACGCTTCAGGAGGGGCAGGCCGAGCCGCACGTGCTCGTGATGACGGCCACGCCGATTCCGCGCACAGTCGCCCACGCCATCCACGGCGACCTCGACTACTCCGTGATCGAGCATGGGCCAGCCGGGCGTCAGCCCGTGCGCACGTATCGCGTGGTGCCCGATCAGGAAGCATCGTGGTGGGAGCATGTGCGGAAGAAGCTCCGCGAGGGGCGGCAGGGGTATGTGGTGGTGCCCGCCATCGAAGACTCGAAGCGGGGGCTCGCGACGATCGCCTCGGCCTTCGAGGAGCTCGCGAACGGGCCGCTCGAGGCCTTTCGGCTGTCGCTCGTGCACGGCCGGCTGAAGACGGCCGAAAAGCAGGCGATCATGGACGATTTTCGTGACGGCAAGCTCGACGTGCTCGTGTGCACGAGCGTGATCGAGGTCGGGATCGACGTGCCAAATGCCACCGTGATGGCGATCCTCGATGCCGAGAGTTTTGGATTGTCACAGCTCCACCAGCTGCGTGGCCGCGTGGCCCGGGGAGCCGTTGCCGGCATCTGCGGCGCGGTCACGCCGTCAGGCACCGAGCCGCTGCCGCGGGTCGATGCGTTCGTGGCCTCGACCGACGGATTTGAACTCGCCAGAAAAGACTTCGAGCTCCGCGGCGCGGGGAATCTCGTCGGCACGCGTCAGAGCGGCGACGACGGCCTGCTGATGGCCGATCTCATCAAGAATGAGAGCGTGATGACGGAGGCCCGGGCCGACGCCCACGAATTCTTCGCCCGCGATCCGGCGCTTGCCGATCCTGCCCACGCCCGCCTCAAAAAGGTGATCCTCGGCCGCTGGGGCAGCACGCTCGGGTTGGGCGGCGTCGGCTGACACGCCCCCTGCCCGCGCACACGAATGGCTGGCACGGTGGCATATTTGCGGATAAAATGCCAACTATGTTTACCAGGCGCTGCCCTGTTCCGAAACGGTCGTGCTTCCTGTTCGGCCCGCGTGGCACCGGGAAATCGACGTGGATTCGCAGTAGCATCGAGGCCAGCGCCAGCTACGACCTGCTCGATTCAGCCGAGGCGATTCGCCTCGCGGCCGACCCTGGCATCGTGGCCCGCGAGACGGCGAGGGTCCGGCCCGGCGGCTGGGTCGTGATCGACGAGATTCAGAGGGTGCCCGCCCTTCTCGACGAGGTACACCGCCTCATCGAGTCTCGGCGTCTGCGGTTTCTGATGTCCGGATCGAGCGCTCGAAAACTCCGTCGCGGAGGCAGCAATCTGCTCGCCGGCCGCGCCGATGTGAGGCACATGTATCCGCTCGTGTCTGCCGAAATAGGCGAGGCTTTGGACATCGACCGCCTGATCAACTACGGCTCGCTGCCGCTGGCGGTGACCAGCCCGGATCCGAAAGCGTTTCTCAAGAGCTACGCACTCACCTACCTCCAGGAGGAAATCCGCGCCGAGGCCCTGACCCGTAATCTCGGCGGGTTCGCCCGATTCCTGGAGATCGCCGCTCGCCAGAATGGCCAGGTCACGAATGTCGCCAGTATCGCCCGCGATGCCGGCGTGACGAGGCAATCCGTGCAGAATTGGTTCGAGATTCTGGTCGACACGCTGCTCGGCTCCTGGCTCCCGGCCTGGAAGCTCAAGCGTGCCACGAAGCAGGTGTCCCACCCCAAGTTCTATCTGTTCGATAGTGGCGTGGCCCGCGCCCTATCGGGACGGTTGCCCTATCCGCCCTTGCCGGAGGAACGCGGCTTCCTCATGGAGACATTCATTCGCAACGAACTCGCGGCATATCTCGACTACAGCGGCTTGGACTATCCGCTCACTTTTTGGCGGACCCCGGATGGGGTGGAAGTGGATTTTCTCTGCGAAACAGCCAGGGGCTTCACGGCCATCGAGGTCAAGGCAGCCACTTCCTGGAAGCCGCAGTATGGTCGGGGAATCGCGCGTCTCGTCGATGAACTGCGGCCGCGGAAAGTACGCTCTTTCGGCGTGTATCTCGGTGCCCGCGAGGCGGAGTATCCGCCCTGTCGGGTCCTGCCGGCCGCCGATTTCCTACGACTGCTCTGGGCGGGCAAAGTATTCGGCTGACTCCTTGGGGCCATGCGCTCTATCCTTGTGAAGGGACAGTCCGATTACGCACTGGAACAGAGACCATGAGACGCATTCGAAGCAGCCTTATGCGGCTCCTGCTCGCGATCGTCTGGCCAGTGGCGTCAGGCGGGCAGGAACCAGCCATCTCTGAGCAAGCCGACGTGGCTCGCGACCGGGCGCTCTATGCAGGAACGTGGAAGATCGTGGCCATCGAGTCGGACGGCGAGACGAAGCCAGGCGACAGCCGCCGCGTGATCGTCGTCAATCATGCCGACGGCACGTGGGCGATGAGTGTCGATGGGCTCGAGACCAACCGTGGCGCGAGCCGGATCGACCCGCTCGCCGATCCGCCGGAGATCGATATTGAGATCACTTCCGGCGACGGCAAGGGGAAAGTGCTCCAGGGCATCTACGACGTGAATGAAACCCGCCGCCGCCTCTGCTTTCGCGGCGAGCAGGGCTGGCGTCCGCGCGAGTTTCGCACTCATCCGGGCGACGGTGCCGTGCTCGTGACGTTCGACAAGGTGCCAGCCGACGCTACCGCGCCGTGAGGGCCTCGGCCGATCGCCACGTGGTGCCGTCTCGCTCCACGCGGTGATAGAGCGTGTCGCGTTCGACGGGCTCGCGGCCCGCCTCGCGGATCAGTCGCTGGATGTACTCCACGGAGAGCACCTCGGGCGTGGTCGCTCCGGCGTCGTGATAGATGAGCTCGTGCCGGACGGTGCCATCGATGTCGTCGGCTCCGTAGGCGAGGGCCGCCTGGGCGGTGCCGATGCCAAGCATGATCCAGTAGGCCTTCATGTGGTCGAAGTTGTCGAGCACCAGCCGCGCGACCGCCATCGTGCGCAGATCCATGGCGGGCGTGGGCTTCGCGATGTGGGAGAGCCGCGTGTTTTCCGGGTGGAAGGCCAACGGGATGAACGTCTGGAAGCCGCCCGTCTCGTCCTGGAGTTCGCGGAGCCGTAGCAGATGGTCGGTGCGATGAAACGCATTTTCGATGTGTCCGTAGAGCATCGTGGCGTTGCTTCGCAGGCCGAGTTCGTGGGCCGTGCGGTGGACCGCGAACCACTCCTTCGTGTCGGCCTTGTGCTCGCAGATCTTGTCGCGGACCTCCGGATGGAAGATCTCGGCGCCGCCGCCGGGCAGGCTGCCCAAGCCGGCGTCTTTCATCTCCACGAGGATGTCGCGGATCGATCGCTTCGTGAGATGGCAAAACCAGTTGATCTCGACCGGCGTCCAGGCCTTCAGGTGGAGCGTGGGATATGCGTCGTGGAGCAGGCGGACGACGCTCAGATACCAGTCGTAGTCTTTCTGGTGGTGAAGCCCGCCCACGATGTGCATCTCGGTGGAGCCCGACTCCACGGCCTCGCGGCCGCGGGCCAGGATCTGCTCGTCGCTCATCACGTAGCCGCGCTTGTCGCGCAGGTCGGCCCGGAAGGCGCAAAACGTACAGCGATAGACGCACACGTTCGTGGGGTTCAAGTGCGTGTTGATGTTGTAGTAGCCGACGTTGCCGTTCTTGCGCTCGCGAACGAGGTTGGCGAGTTCGCCGAGCTCGTGGAGGTCGATCCGTTCGTCCCACAGCGATTCGGCTTCTGCCGCATCGAGCCGCTCCCCAGCCTCCACCTTCTCGCGGATTGCGTCGAGCGACGGTGTCACGGCACGGATCATGGAGGTTTCTCGGCGGGGCTGTGGGCGACAACTATTTCAACACTACCAGAACCGCAGCGGATCGATTTTCGCAACAGTTCCCGAAAAAAGGCCCCATTCACCGGGGAAAAGCGACAGCCGGCGACTCACCACCACAGGTCGGCCGCGATCGCGGCCAGGAGCACGAGGCCGATCACGGCGTTGGCCGTGAAGAAGGCGTCGTTGACACGCGAAAGATCGTCGGGCCGGACGAGCGCGTGCTCCCAGGCCAGGAGCGCCACGATCGCGGCGAGTGCGACCCAGTAGATCGCCCCGAGTTCGGGCACGACCAGCGGGAGCGTGGCGAGGACGAGCACGGTGGCGGCGTGCAGCCACTTCGCGAGGTCAAGCGCTCGCGGCACCCCGAGCCGGGCCGGAATGCTCTCGAGGCCGTGGCCGGCGTCGAACTGGGCATCCTGGCAGGCGTAGATCACGTCGAACCCGGCCACCCAGAGCGTGACGGCGACTCCCAGGATCGCTGCCGGAAGGATGTCGGCGGGCTGCTCGATGAGGACGTTGCCCCGGATCGCGATCCAGGCCGCGACCGGAGCGAGGCCGAGCGCCACCCCAAGCCACACATGCGCGAGCATCGTGAACCGCTTCGCGAAACTGTAGCCCAGCAGCCAGGCGAGCACGGGCGCGGAGAGCACGAGCGGCAGCCAGTTGGGCAGGAAGAGGAGCGTGGACGCGATGAACGCCGCCGAAGAGCCGGCCACGAGGGCGAGCACCTCGCCGGTGCCCACGGCGCCGCGCGGGAGGTGACGCCCCGCCGTGCGTGGGTTTTCCGCGTCGATCGTGCGGTCGACGAGGCGGTTGAACGCCATCGCCGCGGTGCGGGCCGTCACCATGCAGAGAAGGATGCCGGCGAGCGCCCGCGGCCAGTGGATCGCCGGGCCGCCATCCGCCTGAAACCGCAGGGCGATGAGCGTCGCCATGATCGCGAACGGCAGGGCGAAGATCGTGTGGCTGAACCGCACGAGCTCGAGGTAGGTGCGCACCGTCGCGGCGAACATCACGAAACTCCCCACCGCGTCATGAGCGTGTTGGCCACGCCGAGCTGGTCGCAGATTCTCGCCACCACGAAGTCGACGAGGTCGGCCACGCTCTCGGCGCCGTGATAGAAGCCCGGCGACGCCGGCAGCACGACGGCCCCCGCTTCGTGGACGGCCTGCATGTTTTTCAGCTGCGGGAGGGAGAGGGGCGTCTCGCGCGGCACGACGACGAGCTTCCGCCGCTCCTTGAGATGCACCTCGGCGGCCCTGTGGATGAGGTTTTCGCCGACCGAGTGCGCGAGCGCGCCGAGCGTGCTGCCGCTGCACGGGCAGATCACCATCGCGGCGGTCAAAAACGAGCCGCTCGCGATCGGGGCCATGAGATTCTTGTAGTGATGGTAATGGAGTCGGCCCGCCGTGGGCGGCGCGGCCCCGAGGAGCGTTTCGAGGCGGAAGGCATCGAGGTCGATCCGCCGGCCGAGCTCCTGTTCGATCACGGCCTGCCCCGACGGGCTGATTGCCAGATGAATTTCCCGATCGGCTGCAAGCAGCACTTCGAGCAGCCGGGCGGCGTAGGGAGCGCCCGACGCGCCCGTGATGCCGACGACGAGCGGCAACTGGCCGGAGGGGGTCATGCGGTCGCGCTCCCGGATCGCGTCGCGATCGTGAGCGTGGCGATGCCAAACGTGAGCGGCACCTGCTCGACGCGGTCGAAGCCAGCGGCCCGGACGAGCGCTGCCAGTGCATCCCCCGACGGAAACTCCTCGACGCTCTTGTTGAGATACGTGTAGGCGTCGGACGCGTTGCGGGCCACGGCGTTGCCGACAAGCGGCAGGATGCGGCGGAAGTACCAGAGATAGAAGCCGCGCACGAACCGGTTCGCGGGCAGCGAGAACTCGAGGATCGCGAGCCGGCCGCCGGGCACGAGCACGCGGGCCATGTCGGCCAAGCCGCGGGCCGTGTCGGCGATGTTCCGCAGACCGAAGGCGACCGTGACCAAGTCGAACGACCGGTCGGGGAAGGGCAGGGCCATCGCGTCGGCCTCGATCCATTCGATCGCGCGGCCAGCTCGGGCGGACTTCTCGGCGCCGCGGTCGAGCATCGGCCGGCAAAAGTCGCTCGCCACGATCCGCACGTCGGGGCCGGCCTTGGCGGCGTAGGCGAGCGCGAGGTCGCCCGTGCCGGTGCAGCAGTCGAGGATCGCCCCGGCGGCCGGCGGCGGCGCCCGCGAGACCGTGACATGCCGCCACCAGACGTCGATGCCGCCCGAGAGCAGCCGATTCACGAAGTCGTAGCGCGGGGCGATTTCGGCGAACATGCCGCGCACTTTCGCCCCACTCTTGTCGACGGCGGCCGGCGGGGGCACGATCGTGGCGGTGGAAGATGGCATCAAAACCGTATCAATCGGTGGCGGGAGAATCGACGACGTTCCCTTATCGTAGACCCGAGGGGTCGGGGGCGGGAGGGAGCCCGTTGCCCCGAGTGCGGCAGGCGGCGTTTACACTCGGGCGATGCTTGAGAAGGCCGAAATTGTGAGGGACTGGCTGCCGCGGTACACCGGTCGCGGCCTCGACGCCCTCGTCGAACTTCGCGACTCGGGGGAGTCGGTGAAGCACATGCGGTTCGAGTGACCGAGCCGCACGCGGATCTCCCGCTAGTTTGCGGCGGTGGGCGGCGGCTCCACCGGCACCGACCGGCCGACGCGAAAGCCGACGTCCTGATAGCGGCGGGTGGGGCTCGCGCTCGAGCGGATGACCGAGAGCATCTTCTCGTGGCTGCCGAACACGGCGCCGCCGCGGAGCATCCGCTGCGTGTCGAACACGGTGGCCTCGATCCACTCCCACGCGTTGCCCCCCTGGTCGAACGTGCCGTAGTGGCTGGCCGCGTTGGGGAAGCTGCCCACGGGCACTAGCCGGCGGCTGTAGTCGGACTCGTTGAGCATGAAGTTGGCCACGTTGGGCGAAGCATCGCCCGCCTTGCCGGCCGTGGGCTGGGCGTCGTGCTTGGTGGGATACCGCCAGTAGTGCCCCGGCGGACCGCCGGCGGCGCGCGGATGGTGGTAGGCGGCCTTGTACCACTCGTCTTGATTGGGGATCCATGCCCGTGCCCCCGCCACACGGGCCGCGAGCCCTGCCTCGGCGGCGATGTCGTAGGTGCCGGTTT
>Ga0315902_10012712_pt1 | contig 10931 bp, 8 predicted proteins | sample LakEriMetagenome_9_FD_203523 | JGI IMG/M metagenome (GOLD analysis project Ga0315902, IMG submission 203523) | Freshwater fungal communities from buoy surface, Lake Erie, Ohio, United States - Buoy 12 MA117 | ecosystem: Environmental > Aquatic > Freshwater > Lake > Lake biofilm | place: USA...
ACCAGCGACCTCACCCTTATCAGGGGTGCGCTCTAACCAGCTGAGCTATAGCCCCGGCCTCCGGACGACCACACACAGCCTGACGTCCGGCCGGTGAAGTGTAGACAGCCACACCGCTGCAGGCCAGCCGGGACCGGCGGTCATCGCTGTCGGGGTGGGCGACGGCGTCGCGGCGGCGCCGGGCGAGCCGTCTCGAGCTCGACCACCGACACCCGGATCCCGCCGGTCAGATCGCTGATGAGGTTGAACAGCAACCCACCGAGCACCGTCAGCAAGCTGACCGCGACCACCGAGAGCAGCCCGCCGAACACACCGAAACGGAACACGGTCCGGCCGTCGAAACGGAACTCCTCGAGCAGGAAGATCTGCTCGAAGAATCCCTCGACGCTGGTGATCACACCGCTGCGCTGCAACACCCACCAGATCACCAACCCGGCGACGACGCCGACGAGCAGCAGACAGGTGTTGAACAGCAGGGCGACCTTCAGCAACGACCACAGGTCGACGTGGCGGACCAGGCGGCCGACCTTGCGCGCCTGCAGACGCCGGGCGGCGCGGACCTGGGCCCGGGTCGGGCGACTCCCGGGCAGCCACCCCGGCTCGACCGGGCCGCCGGACACCGCCGACGGCGGGCCGAGCAGATCACCGACGCCGACCTCGGGGGGACGGTGACCGGCCCGGCGCAGTTCGCCCGTCCGGGCCTGCTCCGTCGCCCGATCGGTGCCGTGGTCGACCAGGACGGTGACGGGCACGGCCTCGGTGTCCACCGGTGACCCGGCAGGACGGGCCCCTCGACCGCTGCCGGCTCGGTTCACGAATCGCCGACCGGATGACCGGGCACCGACGCTCTCGGGCCGGGCGGGGACGTCCGCGGGATCGGTCACACCGGAAGTGTACGGGACGGGTGACCGCCGATCGGCGCCTTCCACGTCGATGGGGCCGGACCACCCCTCACGGCTCAGGGGTCGCTGTCCGGGGTGAGCGCCGCCGTGGCGTTCGCCCTTCGGTGACCGACGGCGACCGTCACCTGCGCCCAGCCCGGCACGACCCGGACCGCGACGAGCGTTGCCCCGTTGTGTGTCGCCACCCGTTGGGCCGCGGCGGGACCGGCCTGCAGTGCGGCGAGTGCCGTGGCGTCAGCCGCCGCCTCGGCCCGCGCGGTGTCGATGACGGCCGCCCCGAGTCGCCCCAGGGCGAACAGAACGGCACCGAGGACGGCGACGACCAGCAGCAGGCCGACGACCGCCTGTCCCTCCTCGGCGACGATTCCCCGGTTCGACCGGCCGACGTCCATGATCGGGACCTTCCGGGCCAAACAGTTCGAGGGGGAAGACCGGCCGGGCCGGCGATGACCGTGACGGTCAGGCTGATGACGAAGGGACGCCGGCGAGATCAGCCGGCGGATTCGCCGCCGTCGACGTCCCCGCTGTCGAGCGGCTCGCCGTCCGCTGGGTCACCGGCGGCGGCCTCCGTGCCGGCGTCGTCCGCAGCTGCGTCGGCCGGAGCGTCGTCACCGCCGAGGACCGGTGCCACGGCGGCGACCTGCTCGTCGCCCTGCAGGGACATGACCCGTACCCCGGTGGCGTCGCGACCCTGCAGCGAGATCTCGGCCACGGCGGTGCGGATCGTGGTCCCACCCGACGACACCAGCAGGACGTCGTCGTCGGGGCCCACCATCATGGCGGCGGCCACACCACCCCGCTGTTCGGTGGTCCGGATGCCGCGCACGCCCTGGTTGCCACGACCGATCCGGCGGAACTCGTCGAGCGGGGTCCGTTTGCCGTACCCGGCGGTGGTGACGACGAGCAGCGTGGCATCGTCGCGCACGACGTCGCAGGAGACGACCTCGTCCCCCGGCTTCAGACGCATGCCCCGCACGCCGGCCGCGGCGCGGCCCATGGGCCGGACCTCGTCCTCGTCGAAGCGGATCGCCTGGCCCGAGCGGGCCACCATCACGATGTCGTCAGCGCCGTTGGTCGGGATGACGCGGACCAGTTCGTCGCCGTCGCGCAGGTCGATGGCGATGATCCCCCGGCGCAGCGAGCTGTCGTACTCGGTGAACCGGGTCTTCTTGACCGTCCCGTTCCGGGTGGCGAAGAACAGGTACCGGTTCGTCTCGTAGTCACGCGTGTCGATGACGGCCTGCACGTGCTCGCCGGCCTGCAACTCGAGCAGGTTCACGATCGGCATACCCCGAGCGGTGCGCTCGCGCTCGGGGACTTCGTGCGCGCGCAACCGGTACACCCGGCCGATGTTCGTGAAGAACAGCAGGTACGCATGGGCCGACGTGTGCAGGATCGTCGTGACGACGTCCTCGTCGCGCAGGCGGGTGCCGCTGATGCCGCGACCACCGCGGCCCTGGGTGCGGAACACCTGGGCCTCGACCGACTTGATGTAGCCGGCCTGGGTCATCGTGACCACGAGTTCCTTGTCGTCGACGAGATCCTCGATGGCCATCTCGCCCGGGTCGGCCACGAGCCGCGCCTTGCGGGGTGTGGCGAACTCGGCGCGGATGGCGGCGAGCTCGTCCTTGATGACGCCGCGGAGCTTCAGGTCGTCGGCGAGGATGGCCTCGAGCTCGGCGATCTCGATCCGCTTGGCCTCGAGCTCGGCCTCGAGGTCGGTGCGCGACAGCCGGGTCAACTGGGCGAGGCGCAGGTCGAGGATGTCCTCGGACTGGATCTCGCTGAACGAGAACGGGTCGCCCTGCAGTGCCGTGCGTGCCGCGGCCCGGTCCTCCGAGGCGCGGATCACGGCGATGATCGCATCGATCATGTCGAGGGCGCGGAGGCGACCCTCGAGGATGTGGGCCCGGGCCCGGGCCCGATCGAGCCGGTACTGGCTGCGCCGTCGGATGACCTCGATCTGGTGCTCGACGTAGGCCTGAAGCATCGAGGCGAGGTTCAACGTGCGGGGCACGCCGTCGACGAGCGCCACCATGTTGACGCCGAAGCTCGTCTGCAACTGGGTGTGCTTGTAGAGGTTGTTGAGCACGACGTTGGGGTTGGCGTCGCGCTTGAGCTCGATGACGAGGCGGGTGTTGGTGCCCGAGGACTCGTCGTTGAGGTCACGGATGCCGTCGAGCTCGCGGGCGTCGACCAGTTCCTTGATGCGGGTGGCGATGGCGCCGGCCGAGGTCTGGTACGGCAGGGCCGTCACCGTGATCTGCATACCCCGGCGGGTTTCCTCGATCTCGCAGTCGGCCCGCATCCGCACCGAGCCGCGGCCGGTCCGATACGCGTCGATGATGCCGGCCCGGCCGAGGATCTGGGCGCCGGTCGGGAAGTCGGGGCCCCGCACGAAGCGCATCAGGTCGTCGGGCGTGGCGGTCGGGTTGTCGATCAGGTGGATCGTGGCGTCGATGACCTCGCCGAGGTTGTGCGGCGGGATGTTCGTCGCCATGCCCACGGCGATGCCCTGGCTGCCGTTGACGAGCAGGTTCGGGAACCGGGCCGGCAGGACGACCGGCTCGACGTCCTTGCCGTCGTAGTTGGCGGTGAGGTCGACGGTGTTCTCGTCGATGCCGTCGAGCAGTCGCATGGCGAGCGGCGACAAACGGCATTCGGTGTAGCGGGCCGCCGCCGGGCCGAACTCGGGCGAGCCGTAGTTGCCGTGGAAGTCGATCAGCGGGTCACGCAACGAGAACGGCTGCGCCATGCGCACGAGGGCGTCGTAGATGGCCGAGTCGCCGTGGGGGTGGAACTTGGCCATCACGTCACCGACGACGCGGGCACACTTCACGTGGCCGCGGTTCGGGGTGAAGCCTTCGCTGATCATGCTCCACAGGATCCGGCGATGCACCGGCTTGAGCCCGTCGCGTGCGTCGGGCAGGGCGCGCGACATGATGACCGACATCGCGTATTCCAGGAACGAGCGCTCCATCTCGTCCTGGATCTCGATCAACTGCACGGCCAGACGTTCACCGTCGGGGGAACCGGCGCCGTCACCACCCTCGGCGGGCGAGGCCGCCGGCACGGTCGGATCGTTCGGTTCGTCGGGGGGCGGGAGATCGGTCATCAGATGTCCAGGAACCGCACGTCTTTGGCATTGCTGACGATGAAGCTCTTGCGCTGGTCGACGTCGTCACCCATCAGGATCGACGTGATCTCGTCGGCGATGGCCGCCTGTTCGAGGCTGACCTGCAACAGGGTGCGCCGGTCGGGGTCCATCGTCGTCTCGCGCAACTCCTCCCAGTCCATCTCACCGAGGCCCTTGAGTCGCTGGAACTCGGGCTGCTTGCGGCCGGCGGCGAGTTGCTCCTGCTGGAAGGCGACCCGGGCGACGTCGTCCTTGAGGTACACCTTCGCCTTGCCCACCTCGGTGGAGTAGAGCGGCGGCTGCGCGATGTACACGTAGCCGTGCTCGACCAGCGGTCGCATCTGGCGGAAGAAGAACGTGAGCAGCAGCGTACGGATGTGGCTGCCGTCGACGTCGGCGTCCGCGAGGATAATCACCTTGTGGTAGCGGGCCTTCGCCGCGTCGAAATCCTCGCCCAACCCGGCGCCGATGGCCGTGATGAGGGTCTGGATCTCGGTGTTCTTGAGCATCTTGTCGATGCGGGCCCGCTCGACGTTGAGGATCTTGCCCCGGATGGGCAGGATCGCCTGTGTCCGCGGGTCCCGGGCCCGCACGGCCGAGCCGCCGGCCGAGTCGCCCTCGACGATGAACAGCTCGGACTCGTCGGGGTTGCGACTGTTGCAGTCCTTGAGCTTGTCGGGCATACCGGCACCCTCGAGGGCCGACTTGCGCCGGATGGCGTTGCGGGCGTCGCGCGCCGCGGCTCGGGCCCGGGAGGCGCTGATCGCCTTGCCGACGATGGCCTTGCCCTCGGACGGGTGCTCCTCGAGCCACTGCGTGAGCTTGTCGTTCGTCGCCTTCTCGACCAGCGAGCGGATCGACACGTTGCCGAGCTTGCCCTTGGTCTGGCCCTCGAACTGCGGCTCGCGGAGGCGGACACTGATGATGGCCGCCATACCTTCCCGTATGTCCTCGCCCTGGAGGTTGTCGTCCTTGTCCTTCAGGAACGCCTTCTCACGGGCGTACCGGTTGACGACGTTGGTCAGACCCTTCTTGAAGCCCTCTTCGTGCATACCGCCCTCGATGGTGGCGATGCCGTTGGCGAAGGAGTGCATCCCGTCGGGCTGGTAGGAGGTGTTCCACTGGAAGGCGATCTCGACCTCCTGCTCCTCCTCGGCGACGGCGAAGTAGCCGACGGTGTTGAACAGCGGCTCCTTCGACTCGTTGAGGTCGCGGACGAAGTCGATGATGCCGCCGTCGGCCCGGAAGACGATCGGCCCGTCGGGGGTGACCGTCTGGTCGGGCCGTTCGTCGACGAAGGTCAGCTCGAGGCCCCGGTTGAGGTAGGCCATCATCTTGAACCGCTCGAGCAACGTCTGGGCCCGGAACTCGACCTGGTCGAAGATCGAGGCGTCGGGCCAGAAGCGCACGGTGGTGCCGGTGCGACCCTCGGGCGCGTCGCCGATGACGGTCAGCCGATCGTCGATGACCCCGCCGTTGCGGAACGTCATCCGGTGCCGCTTGCCGGCGCGATCGATCTCGACCTCGACCCGGACCGACAGGGCGTTGACGACGGAGACCCCGACGCCGTGGAGACCACCCGAGACCTTGTAGCCGCTTCCGCCGAACTTGCCGCCGGCGTGCAGCACGGTGAGCACCACCTCGGCCGCGGACAGCTCGGGATACTGCGGGTGACGGTCGACGGGGATGCCTCGGCCGTTGTCGACGACCTCGCACCCCCCGTCGGGGAGCAGCCGGACATCGATGCGGGTCGCGTGACCCGCCATGGCCTCGTCGACGGAGTTGTCGACCACTTCGTAGACGAGATGGTGCAGACCAGCCGGGCCCGTCGACCCGATGTACATGCCCGGCCGCTTCCGAACCGCTTCGAGCCCCTCGAGAACCTGGATGTCTCCGGCGTCGTAGCTCAAGCGGCCTCTCTTGTTCGGGTTGCACCAGGTCGGCGACCCGGTGCGATCTGTCCACGCTCACCGGCCGGACGTTGAACGGCATGGTCGGCCGGACGTCCGGGGCAGCGCTCTGTCACGGTTCGAACAGCCCCCGGGCCGGCGACCGCAGGGCCGTCCGGCGGGAAGCCGGGGGGAGTCTGCGGAGCCTGCTGCAAGACCACGAGAACCGCTCGCGACCGCCCCCCATCCTACCAGCGCAGGCCGTCCGAACCGGGGCACCGATCACCGCTCGGCACGGCCCGACGAGCTCGTGGGTGGCAGCCGTCAGCGTCCTCGGACCTTGACCACGAGGCGCTCGAAGCGCACCCCCGCCTCGCGTTCGAGGCGCTCGAGCAGCTCGGCCTCGAGCCACCGCAGCTGCGTCGCCCACGCAGGGTCGTCGACCGCCACGACGAGCGTCGTGCCGTCGCTGGCGACGGCGGCGGCGTGTGCGGCGATCTCCGGCCCCACGATGCGCTCCCAATCGGCGATGACGCCGACCGCTCGGGTCCGCGGTCCCCAGCCGAGGTGACGCACCAGGCGCTCCAGGGTCGCGCCCACCGGTTCCGGGGGCGGGCCGCCGCCCGTCTCGTCATCGCCGGGCCGCCGTCGATAGCGGCTCGGACCGCTCGGACCGGTCCGTCCGATGGGCCGGTCGGGTCGTCCACCACGGTCGGCCGTGCTCATCGGATCACCCCGTTCTCCACCTGACGGACGACATCGGCCACCGCCGCCTTGGGCAAGCGGTCGGCCGACGTCAGCACCGTCTGGCCGGCCGGGAGGTTGGCGACGAGCGCCTCGCACCGACCAGGGTCGAGCTCCGAGAACACGTCGTCGAGCAGCAGCAGCGGCGGTTCGCCCACCGTGACCGTGACCAGCCGGTGACCGCCCAGCTTGAGGGCGAGGGCCATGCTGCGCTGCTCGCCCTGCGAACCGTGCGTGCGCACCGGCACCCCGCGCAGCAGCAGGTCGACCTCGTCACGGTGCGGGCCGGCGAGCGTGATGCCCCGCCGCACGTCCTCGGCCCGCCCGCTCCCGAGCGTCGATTCCGTCGAACCCGGCTCGACGGCGGGCCGGTACCGCACGTCGACGGCGACCTCCCCGCCCGCGAGGGCCTGATAGGCGTGCTGCACCTCGGGACGCAGCAGGTCGATCGCTGCAGCACGGGCGTCCATCACCGCCTCGGCCAGCGGGGCCATCTTCACGTCCCACACGTCGAGGGTCAGCGCCGCCTCGGCGTCGAGACGGCCGCCGCACTGGCGCAACAGGGCGTTGCGCTGCCGCAACACCCGCTCGAAGCGGTCGAGGGTCGTGGCAGCCCGCGGGTCGAGGGCGACCACCAGGTCGTCGACGAGCGTCCGGCGGAGTTGCGGGCCCTCCTTCACCACGCCCAGGTCGTCCGGGGCGAACAACGTCACGCGCAGGACCCCCAGCGCCTCCCGGGGCCGGGCGAGCCGTTGCCGGTTGAGCTGCAGCCGGTTCCGGCCGGTCCGGGCGATCTCGGCCTCGAGCAGCACCTCTCGGTCGCCGCGCCGGACTCCTTCGGCCCGGATGTGTGCCGCCGGCGCGTCGTCGCGGATCATGACCTCGGTCGCCGGCGCCCGGAACGACCGGAGCGTGGCCAGGTAGGCGATCGCCTCGAGCACGTTCGTCTTGCCCTGGCCGTTGCGTCCCACCAGGGCGGTCAGCCCGGGTGACAACTGCAACTCGGCCGTCTCGTAGGACCGGAACCGGTGCAGGCTCAGCTGATCCAGACGCACGCCGCGGTCCGGTGTCGCCGGTGAGCCGGCGTCAGGACACCCGCACCGGCATGAGCAGGTACAGGAACTCGTCGTGGCCGACCCCGCGCAGCACCGCCGGCTTGCGGGTGTCCTCGGTCTCGAGGACCACCTCGTCGCCGACCATGGCCTCGAGCCCGTTGACCAGGAACTCCGGGTTGAACGCAACGGTCAGGTCGGTGCCGCTGTACTGGGCGTCGACGGACTCGTGGGCCTCGCCGACGTCCTGTGTGATGGCCCGCAACTCGAGGCCGTCGGCCGACTGGGCGAGACGGATCGGCGTGGAGGTGGCGTCGCGGGCGAGCAGCCGGACGCGCCGTACGGCGTCGAGCAGCACGTCCCGACCGACCGTGAGGCGGTTCGGGCAACTGGTCGGCACCAGGTTGCGGTAGTTGGGGAAATCCCCCTCGATCAGGCGGGTCGTCAGCCGGCTGTTGCCACAGTCGAACGTTGCGGCGCGGTCACCGAGCCGGACGGCCACGGTGGTCGACCCGGCGGCCGTGGCCGCTGCGAGCAGACGGGTCAGCTCCGACAGCGCCCGGGACGGCAGCAGCACGCTCTGCCCTTCGTCGAGGACACGGGTGTCGGACAGGTCGCGCTGGGCGAGCCGGTACGAGTCGGTCGCCACCAGGCGGAGGCCTCCGGCCTCGGCCGCCATCAGCACCCCCGTGAGCACGGGGCGCGAGTCGTCCGACGAGGCAGCCGGGACGACCTGGCGCAACGCCTGACCGAGCGCACGGGCATCGACGTCGATCGCTGCGGTGTCGAGCAACGCCGGTCGCGGGAAGTCCTCGATCGGCATGTGCCGCAACGAGAACTCGGACCGGCCCGAGCTGACAACCGCCATCTCGCCGGAGACGTCGACCTCGACCGCCCCGGCTCCGAGCGCCCGCACGATGTCGGTGAGCAGGCGGGCGGGGATGAGGGCGACGCCGTCGGTGAAGCCGGCCACGGCGACCTCGACCTCGATCGACAACTCGGTGTCGGTGCCGAGGAGCACCAGCCGGTCACCGAGCAACTCGACGTTGACGCACGACAGCATCGGCGACGAACCGCCCCGCGACGAGACGGCGCGACCGGCGGTTGCCAGTGCCTCGAGGAAGACGTCCCGTTCGCATCGGAACTTCATCCCGCAGTCCCTTCCTGATCCAGAAGACGGAATCGATGTGTAACCGGATAGTGGTGGTAATAGGTCCTGGGGATTGTGGAGAACAGCCCGTCTTCCCAGGTCACGGGACGTTCGACTCTACCGGCGTCATCCACCGTGGTGCACAGGGTCCCCCTGGCGGTCCGAATGGGATGTGGATGGCCGAACCGTCCTCCACGGGACGTCCCCAGCATCGTCGACCGGTCATCCACAGCCTTTGGCACAACATGTGGGTGACGGACTTCGCGCGAACCGTGGTGCATCCTCACCGGCCGCCGCCACTCTTGACGACGTTGATGAGCTCGGTCACCTGGTCGTAGGTCTGGCGGCTCTCCTGCATCTTGGCGCCGATCTTGTCGACGGCATAGATGACGGTGGTGTGGTCGCGACCACCGAACTCCCGGGCGATGGCGGGATAGGACAGGTCGGTGAGCTCGCGCATCACGTACATGGCGACCTGACGAGCGGCGACGAGCGGCCGTCGCCGGCTCTTACCCCGGATCTCCTCGAGGTTGAACCCGAACCGGGTGCAGGTGACCTCGAGGATGAGCTCGGGGGTGATGACCCGCGGTCCCTTGTCCCGCAGCGAGTCGGCGAGCACCCGGCGGGCGAGGTCCGCCGACAGCGGCTCCCGGTTGAGGCTGCCGTACGCCGCGACACGGATCAGGGCGCCTTCGAGCTCACGGATGTTGTTGGTGATGTTGGAGGCGATGAACTCGAGGACCTCGGGATTGATGGGCGCCGACGCCTGTTCCGCCTTCTTGCGGAGGATGGCGAGACGGGTCTCGAGATCGGGCGGCTGGATGTCGGTGATCAACCCCATCTTGAACCGGCTCCGGAGTCGGTCCTCGAGGGTCGAGATCGCATCGGGCGGCCGGTCGGAGCTGAGGACGATCTGCCGGTTCGCCTCGTAGAGGTAGTTGAACGTGTGGAAGAACTCCTCCTGGAGCCCCTCCTTGCCCTCCATGAATTGGATGTCGTCGACGAGGAGGACGTCCATCTCCCGGTAACGACGCTTGAAGTCCTGGGTGGTACCGGACCGGATGGCGTCGACGTATTGGTTGAGGAAGGTCTCGGTCGACACGTACCGGACCCGGTAGGTCGGATAGTTCTCGCGGACGTAGTGGACGATGCCCTGCAGCAGGTGGGTTTTCCCCAGCCCGGCGTCGCCGTAGATGAACAGCGGGTTGTAGAAGCGGGCGGGTACCTCGGCGACCGAGAGCGCAGCGGCGTGGGCGAACCGGTTCGAGTTGCCGGTCACGAAGTTCTCGAACGTGTAGCGGGGGTTGACCCCTTCGTCCACAGGCGTCCGCTCCGGCGGTGACGGCGTCTCGGTGACCTGATCGAACGAGAGTTGGCGCGGCCCGGTCCACGCCCCGGTCGGTGCGAGGTCAGCCACGTTCTCGGCAGGCGCGTTCGCGGCACTGACCTGCACGATCACCTCGACGTCAGGCCAGCCGGCGGTCTCGAGCGCATCGGTGACCAGCGACCGGAAGCGACCCTCGAAGCGTTCCTTGACGAGCAGGTTCGGCACGGCCAGGCGGAGCTGGCGACCGTCGAAGTCGACCGGGGTGACCAGGTTGAACGTCGTCTGCCAGACCGCCTCGGAAACCTCCATCCGCAGGGCGGAGGCGCAGGCTTCCCACAGGGCGCGGGCGTCGCTCATACGGGCGCCTCGTCGTTCGAGTGGGAGATGCTCGGCACGGGTGTGCTCCACGGGGCGAAGGTCGTGTCCACAGGGTCGTCCACAGCTGTGGAGATGTGGACGAATCGGCGGCCGGACCACGTCGTCCGATCACCAGAGCGGCGGGCAAGCTAGCACCGGGGTCGTGTTCATGCACAGGGGGGACGCCCGATTCGGACGGTTCGGTCCGCATGTTGGACCGATCGGGCAACAGGGACGGGTCGCCCCGGTTGCCCGGGCCTGCTCCCGGACCCTACGCTGCTGGGCTGGAATCGGCGCGACCCCTGCGCGCCCAGTTCCCGGACTCGAGTTGCGGTGTGCAACTCGGCGACCCTCCCGTCGTCGCTCCGGGTGTC
>Ga0315902_10012713_pt1 | contig 10931 bp, 9 predicted proteins | sample LakEriMetagenome_9_FD_203523 | JGI IMG/M metagenome (GOLD analysis project Ga0315902, IMG submission 203523) | Freshwater fungal communities from buoy surface, Lake Erie, Ohio, United States - Buoy 12 MA117 | ecosystem: Environmental > Aquatic > Freshwater > Lake > Lake biofilm | place: USA...
ATGTGGTTGAACAGCACGACCACCGAGATGCGCTCCGCCGCGAGGTGCAGACGATGGCTGCGCCAGCCACGCAGCGCGCCGGAATGCGCGGTCAGCGCATGGCCGAACTCGGCCGGCCGGTCGAGGCCGAAGCCGTAGCTGGCCGGCGTGCCGTCGGCGAAGGCGACCGGCGCGCCGAGACGGGCGTAGAGCGCATCCGGATCGTCGCGCGTCGCGTCGATCCAGCGCTCCCAGGCGATCATGTCGTCGAGGCTGGCGCCCATCCCGGCATCGCCGGTCCACAGGATGCGGTTGACGGCCGGGCGGAAGCCGGTGGCGACGCTGCCTTCGTAGCCCTCGGTGCCATCCGGCATCGCGCGCGTGTCGGCGGCGAGCAGGGCGGTCTCCATGCCGGCGGGATCGAGGACATGGCGGCGCAGCAGCGAGGCGAAGCCGCTGCCGGTATGGGCCTCCAGCAGGTCCGAGAGCAGGCGGAAATTCTGGTTGCAGTAGGAATACCGCGCGCCCGGCGCGAAATGCGTGCTGCGCGTCGTGCCGATCACCCGCGCCGCCTCGGCGTCCGCGAAGCCGTCCTCGGCGCCGGCGCCGAGCAGCATCGCGACCGCCCAGTAATCGCGCAGCCCGGACTGGTTGTGGCAGAGCTGCGCGATGCTCGGCAGCATCGCATCGAGCTGCGGCAGCCGCGCGCGCAGCGCCGGCGCCAGGACCTCCGGATCGGGGCAGGACGCGAGCAGCGTCGCGCAGGTGAATTGCTTGGTGATCGAGCAGACGCGGAACAGGCTGCGCGGCGTGAATGCGATCCGCCGCTCCGCGTTCGCGTATCCCCAGGCATGGCGCAGCAGCACCTCGCCGTGGCGCAGCACCGCGATCGCACCGCCGGGGCCGGGATAGGCGATCGGCAGCCGCGCGGCGAGCCGCTCGAGCCGTGCGGCGATATCGGTGCTCATGGCTGTCTCCGGCGCAGATGAATGGGCGGCGACGCTATCGCGTTTCGCGCGCAACCGGGAGGGCGCTGGCCCCGCATGCGCGCGTGCCGTCCTGCCCGCCCCGCGTGGCGTGCCGCCTTGCGTTGGGTGCGCCATCGCCAGTGGTATCGCGTGGCCAAGCGCGCCGTGCTTCCTGCCTGCGCCTGTCGTGCATGCATGCGGGCAGCGATTGACCGCGGGCCGGTGGAGGCGGGACAGTGCGGACCGGGATGTCAGGGGAAGGACGGGACGCGATGAAGACGACGCCACCAGGGCCCGAGGATTTTGCGGCGAGCGTGCTGGCCGTTCCGCCGCTCGCGCGGCGTGCCGACCTGTCGCTCGATCGCGCGGCGAACGCGACGCTCATCCGCCATGTCGAGGCGGGTGGAATCCGGACGCTGATGTATGGTGGGAATGCGAATTTCTACCATGTCGGCATGTACGAATATGGCGCCATCCTCGACATGCTCGCCGAGCTCGCGGCGCCGGATACCTGGGTGATCCCGTCGATCGGTCCCGATTACGGCAAGATGATCGACCAGGCGGATGCGCTGCGCGGCCGCGGCTTCCCGGCGGCGATGGTGCTGCCGCCGGCGCCGCCCTTCGCGTCCAGCGGTATCGCCACGGGCCTGCGGCGCGTCGCCGAGCGCGCGGGCCTTCCGCTCATCCTCTACGTCAAGGCGGAGGGCGTGCTGGCGCCGGCGACGATTGCGGCCCTGGCCGCGGACGGGGTCCTCGCTGGGATCAAATACGCGATCCCGCGCGCCGATCCGACGCGCGACGACGTCCTGCGCGCGCTGGTCGATACGGTCGGCGCATCGCGCATCGTCAGCGGCATGGGCGAGCGTCCCGCCGTCGATCATCTGCGTGGATTCGGTCTCGCCGCCTTCACATCGGGCTGCGTGTGCATCGCGCCGCGCACGAGCCAGGCGCTGCTGGCGGCCTGCCGCCGCGGCGATTGGGACGAGGCGGCGCGGCTGCGGTCCCTGTTCGTTCCGGCGGAGGATTTCCGCGAGGCGCATGGCTTCATCCCGGTGCTGCATGCGGCGGTCGGCTTCGCGGGCGTGGCGGAGATGGGCCCCGCCCTGCCGCTTCTCGACACGCTGCCTGCCGGGCTGCATGGGCGGGTGCGCGCGCTCGCCGCCGACCTGGTCGCGGCCGAGGCGACGCGCGGCGGCCCCCGGCCCGCCTAGGTACCGGCGCGGGGAGGCTCAGTCCTCGTAGGTCTTGCCGCGCGCGAGGAAGCCGTCGGTGTCGATGAGCCGGTTGATGCCGGCGAAATCGAGCATGCGGTTGCGCCAGGGCGTCGTCGTGCCGTTGTCCTTGAGGCTGCGGAAATAATCCTGCAGCGCGAAGGACAAGGCGCGCACCGTGCCACCCGGGAAGATCACCAGCTTGTAGCCGATCTTCTCGAGATCCTCGCCCGCGTAGATCGGCGTCTTGCCGCCTTCGACCATGTTGGCCATCACCGGCACCGTGCCGGCGTAGCGCTGTGCGACCTGCACCAGATGATCATGGGTCGGCGGCGCCTCGACGAAGATCATGTCGGCGCCGGCCGCCGCATAGGCATCGGCGCGGTCGAGCGCGGCGTCGAAGCCCTCGACCGCGATCGCGTCGGTCCGGCAGATCAGCGCCATGTCGCCCTGGCGCGCGTCGAGCGCCGCCTTGATCTTGCCGACCATCTCCGCCTTGGACACCAGCGTCTTGTCCTTGAGATGCCCGCAGCGCTTGGGCATCGACTGGTCCTCGAGTTGGACCGCCGAGGCGCCGGCGCGCTCGAATCCGCGGATGGTGCGCTGGACGTTGAGGGCGTTGCCGAAGCCGGTGTCGATGTCGACGATCACCGGGATGGTGGCGCGCTCGCGGATCGCAGAGAGTGTTTCCAGGACCTCGGTCGAGGAGACCAGTCCGATATCCGGAAAACCGAAGCGCGTGTAGCAGATCGACGCGCCGGAGAGATAGGCCGCCTCGAAGCCGGCCTGTTCGACCAGCATCGCGGAGAGCCCGTCGTAGATTCCGGGCGCGACGACGATGCCGGGTTGCGCGAAGCGTTGCTTGAGCGAGACCATGGGAAGATCATCCGGGCTGTCTGGGACCGGCGGGCAGCATGGACGAAAACGCGGCGCCGCGCATCAGGCCGCGGCAGCGCGGCCGCCATGCATCTCGATGCGGTTGCGGCCGTTGTGCTTGGCCCGGTAGAGCGCCTCGTCGGCCTGGTTCATCGCCTCCTGCAGGTCGAGGTCGGGAACGAGACGCGTCGCGGCCAGTCCGATGCTGACCGTCACGTCGATCTGCACCGGGCCTTCGGGGCCGCGGATCGTGAACGCCGCGCCGCGCATCGCATCGCAGAGCTTGTGCGCGACGAAGAGCGCGCTGGGCGCCGGCGTGCGCGGCAGCAGGACGCAGAATTCTTCGCCACCCATGCGCGCGATGAAGTCCGAGGCGCGCAGCGCGGCGCGCCAGCGGACCGCCGCCTCGCGCAGGACCGCGTCGCCGGCGGCATGGCCCCAGCCGTCGTTGATGCGCTTGAAGTGGTCGATGTCGAGCATCAGGACCGTGATCGGCTCGCCGGTGGCGTCGGGCATGGTGCGGAACTCGGCGAGGAACGCCTCCAGGCCGCGGCGATTGGCGATCCCCGTCAGGTGGTCGGTATGGATGTCGGTCATCAGCGCCTTGTTGGCGGCGCTCAGATCGGCGCGCATCCGACGCTCGCGCGCCAGCGTCTCCGAGGCGATCACCGCGCTCGTGATGTCGCTGTAGAGCGCGACGTAGCGCAGGATCCTGCCCCAGGCGTCCTTGAAGGGGATGATGGTCGCGTTGACCCAGAAATAACGGCCCGACTTGTTGCGGTTGCGCAGCGTGCCATGCCAGATCCGGCCGGCGGAAATCGTGTTCCAGAGCTCGCGGTAGAATTCCGCCGGATTGTTGCCGGAGTTGAACATCCGGTGGTCCTGGCCGATCACCTCGCGTCGCGCATAGCCGCAGGCGCGCAGGAACGCGTCGTTGACATCGATGATCCGACCGCGCGCGTCGGATTCCGACACCATGACATGCTCGCCGATCGCGAGGCTCTGGTTGCGCATCTCGATGACCGACGCCTCGTAGCGCAGATACCAGCGGTAGAGGAAGAACAGCGCGACCGAGATCAGGATCGCCGCGAGGGCCGCACCGATCAGCAGCGGCATCTGCTGCGCCAGATGCTGGCGGCCGAGTGTCGCCCGGTCCGTTGACATCGCGAGGACGAAGGGATGGGTGGCGCTGCCGCGGAAGGCGACGACCAGGCCGTCTGTCGCCGCGCCACTCATCGTCCCGCGGCCCTGGGCCGCCGCCGCCGGGACCAACCGCTGACCCAGCGCGGCAGTGTCTTGCGCGACGCGGTTATGCGCCAGGATGCGGTTCGCGGCGAGGTCGAACAGCGCGAGCTCCGCGGCGATGTCCGCGCGCAGGCCGAGCCACAGATCGGAGAAGAACGACAGGTCGATCGCGACGACCCAGCGCCGGTCTGGCGTGCCGGGCGCCGCGGCGCGGCTCGCGAGCCAGATTGCCGCGTCGGCAGCAGCGGGCGCGCCGAGATCTCCGGCGTCCCGGCCCGCGAGGACCGGCCCGTAGGTGAGGCCGCGCGCCGGATCGGCGGTTCCCGGCGCGGGGAGCGCGCCGGGGGGCAGGATTGTGCCGAGAGCGGCCGGGTTCGAGCTCGCGCGCACCGTGCCGGTCCTATCGACCAGAGACAGGCTGCGTATCACCGGCGCGTCCGCGATGAGGTCGGCCAGCAGTCGGGTCGCCGCCGGCGCGGCGAGGTCGGCCTGCGTCGTCGTGCCCGCGCCGCGCAGGTCGATCATCGTTTCGGCGAGGAGCGCGCGCGCGGCCGCGACGTCGAGCGAGCGCGAGACATGGTCTTCCAGGACCACGATGCTGGCTTCGGCACGTTGCTCGAAATTGGAGACATGGCTCGCACGGGTGATCGCGAATTGCGTGGCGAAGCCGACCCAGATGAGCGCCTGGAAGGCGGCGAACGCGGCCGCGAATGACAGGCGGAAGCGCCGCGGATCGATACTCAGCCTCGGGCGCGCGGCCATGGTCAACGCCGCCGGACCGGTGCGCCGGGCCGGTTGCCGCGGCGCGTCGCCAGGGAGTGGAGTACCAAGGTCGCGAACCAGCGGCGCATGCGGGCGGGGGCCTCCAGGGGACGCTCGAAGACGCCGGAATAGATTAAATTTTAGTATACTGCAACCGACTTATTGCGCCTCACCCACCGACAGACGGGCGGAAAACCGGGAGAAATCGGCGATTCGCTCGATCCCGGCGGTCTCGGCGAGGAGTTCCGCCGCCCGCGCCGCGCCGAAGGCCGGGGCGGCGAGATCCAGGAACTTGGCCTCGATCGCGGCCTCTGGGTAGGGATCGTCGGCGTCGCCGCGATTGCTGGCGCGCGCGGCCTCCAGCACCGTGCCATCCGCGAGCGTGATCCGCACCCGCGCCGGGCGCTGCGCCGGCAGGCGCGCGGTCATCGCGGGGTCTTCGGCGACTGCGACGCGCGCGGCGAGGGCGCGTGTGGATGCATCGCCCAGCGCCTCGGTGCGGAAGGCCGGAACGTCGGCCACGCCGCGCAGCAGGAACGACGCCGCCGCCCAGGGCAGGGAGAACCGCGCCGCGAGCGCGTTGTGCGGCGCGCGCGCGTCGAGTTCGGCGGCGGCGCCATAGGTCTCGATCTGCACCGCGGCTATACGGTCGGGATCGGGGCGGCCGTGGCGGGCGACCAGATCCTCGAGCGCGTCGAGCGCGGCGTGGTTGTAGCGGCAGCAGGCGTGGCGCTTGAAATAGTTGCGCGCGATCTCCCAGCGCGTGCCGAGCGCCTCGGTCATCAGCGCGGGCTTGAAATCCTGGCCGCTGATCCGGCCGAAGACCGTGGCGACGCCGTCGCGCTCGCCCGTGAAGCCCGATGCCGCCATCTCCCAGGCCATCAGCCCGAGCTGGTTGGCGACCCCGGCATAGGCGTTGCGTACGGTGCCGCCCTCGAGCGCGGTGCGCATCGAGGTGGCGAGCGAGAGCGCGGCCGCGATGTTGACGCAGCGCGCAATGGCGGCCGCGTCGGCACCAGCAAGGCGCGCGACGGCCAACGCCGCGCCGACCACGCCCCAGGTGCCGTGCGGATGATAGCCGGGGCGCAGATTGGCGGCCCCGCCGATCCGCGCCGCGATGTCGTAGCCGAGGCAGAAGGCGAGCAGGGCGTCGGCGCCGCTCGCCCGCGCGCGCTCGGCCGCGACGATGCAGGCCGGCAGGACATGGATCGCCGGATGGCCGCGCGCGAAGCGGTTTCCTTCGTCGAGCTCGAGCGCCGTCCCGGCGACGCCATTGACGAACACGGCGGCCGAAGCCGGCAGGCGATGCGCGGTCGCGATCACCGCGCTCGCCGGGCCGCTGCCGCCGGACGCCGCGAGGCGCAGGGCGAGTGCCGCGATCTCCGGCTCCCGCTGCCCCGCGGCGATCGCGCCCAGCGTATCGGCGAGAACGAGCCGCGCGCGTGCACGCGTCGTGGGGTCGATATCCTCGAGCCGCGCGCGGGCCGCGAAGCCGCTCCATGTCGCGAGCCAGTCGGTGCCGGTCATCTTGGTCCCCGCCACGGTTGCAATCCGGGGCGCATGTCATGGCAAGCTGGCGCCGCGCGCAAGACCCCTCGGTCGGGCGGCGCGGATGGAGGGTGATGATGAGCGCGATCCCGGCGACCCAGCTGGTGCGGAACTTCCTTGGTGCCATGGAAGCGCGCGACCTCGCGGCCGCGCGCGCCATGCTCGCGCCGGGTTTCGCGATGACCTTTCCCGGCGGGTCGCGCTTCGCGACGCTGGAGGAGCTGATCGCCTGGGCGCGTCCGCGCTACCAATGGGTCAGGAAGCGCTACGACCGTTTCGACGAGGCGCCCGGCGCGGATGCCGATGAGCGCATCGTCTATTGCTACGGCACGCTGTACGGCGTCTGGCCGGACGGCACGGCCTTCGAGGGCATCCGCTTCATCGACCGTTTCGCGGTGCGCGGCGGCCTGCTCGCCGACCAGCTGGTCTGGAACGACCTCGCCGAGATCCAGGCCCGCGGCCGGACCTGAGCGGCCGCGGCCAGCCCTCCCGCGACCAGATCCCCTGCGGTCAAACCACCGCTTGATCCGCCCGCCCGCTGCTTGTAGAACCCGCGCAGTCCCAACGGGCGCCGCAGTAGCTCAGGGGTAGAGCAGCGCATTCGTAATGCGCGGGTCGGGGGTTCAATTCCCTCCTGCGGCACCATTCCCCAAAATTCGATCCAGACGACCAGTCCCGCACCGGCCTTGGCTGCGACAGGATCGGCACGTGCTCGACCAGAGCCGCCGCGGCAGAGGGATTGTCCGGAGCGGAATTCTCGCGGTCCCCCTAGGCAGTGCCCCGCCGCGCCCATTCCTCGGCCAGAACCCCGCACACCACGAGGTCGTGCAGCGTGTCCCACTTCGCCTTGTGGCCGCGCAGCACTCCCTCCTGCTGCATCCCCAGCTTGCGCATCACCGCGCCCGAGGCCGCGTTGCCGGCCACATGGCGGGCCTCGATGCGATGCAACCCCAGCGTGGTGAAGCCGTACTCACAGAGCGCCTCGGACGCCTCGGTGGCATACCCGCGCCCCCACACGGGCACGGCAATCCAATATCCCAGTTCGGCGCGCGCATGCTCGGCGGCGAATACCAGCCCGACCGCACCCACGAGGGTGTCGACACCGCGCGCGGTGACCGCACAGGTGAGATGGGTGCCGTCGCGCCACCGGGCCTCGTGTGCGCCGATGAACGCCTCGGCCTCGCCATCGGGATAGGGGTGCGGAATGGTGGCGGTGGTGGCCGCGATACGCCGATCACCGGCCAGTCGCTGCAGGTCGGCGGCATCGGCAAGCCGATAGGGGCGCAGGACCAGGCGCGCCGTCTCGAGCACGGGGCGTGGGCCAGCGATGGCGGCGGCGAAGCGCTCGCGAAAACCGGCCAGGGTGGCGGCGTCATCCATGCGTCACTCAGGCATCTGTCATGCGTGCAAGCAATCCGGGACGTAGCCCGGCTTGATCCTGGCGTGAAGGCGTAATCCGGGCTCCGTCCCGGAGTTTTACGGGCTCTCCGCCTTGGGTCGGGCCATCGGGATGGGACAGGCTGTCTGGATGCGATTTTTGCGATTTTTGAACGGTTGCAACGGTCATATGGGTGCATGAGTGTGACATGTGGCGGCGACGGCTCGGTCTGGTCGTCCTCCGCATCTGTCGGGACTGGGGCATGCGACACGATCTAGACACGCGGTCGGGATGGAGGCGCGCGATCCTGGCCCTGCTGATTGCCCTGGGGGCGGCCTCGGGTGCGACGCTGCACGCGCAGGCTCAGGCTCAGGTCCCCAGCTACGACGCGCAGCTGGCCTTCGAGGCGGCGGTCGTGCGCTATGGCGGACGCGCCTTCGAGAACCTCACGGGAAACGGGTGCAAGGATCGCCTGCGGTCCCATGGCCATATCGACACTCTGGGCCGGCGAAGCGCCGAGGCGTTGCCGGGGACGTCCCCGATGCGGTGCGCGGTCAAGTATGCGCCCTCGCTCGACGAGGCGCCGGAGTTGCCGGCGATCCTGTTCTTCGACGACGCGCCGGAGGATTACTACGAGCGCCGTGGCACGGACATGCCGTCCACGAAGCGACGCGGGGTGTATCTCTACCGGTTCGACTCGGGTGTTCTTCGCCAGGGAAGCAACGGTCGATATGGCATCGTGCCGGCGGGTCGCGATCCGGTGGTGGTACGGGCCTCGGATGTCGTTTCCTGGGGGTTGATCATCTCGAATGTCGAGCGCGATGCCCCGCATGCGTCGATACCCTTCATCGAAACCCTGATCACGCCCGACGCGACCGCGATCTACCACTGCAAGGTGTTTCGTGCCTGCGATCCGGTGCGGGTGACGGGTGCGTCCTACGGATTATGCGATGGGCGGACGAAAACCTTCGATGGCCGTGGAGGGCTGTCCACCACATCAGCCAAGCCGCATGATCCGCTGCGGACGAAGGGGTGCGAAGCTCAGGCGATCGTCGCGGGCGCCGATCGGGTCGAGACGTCCTTCCTGCGCTGGAAACCCCTGGGTCAGGAGCGGTCGTCCGTCGGATCAATCGGCAATTCCTGGACCATCGAGGGATCCGATCCGCCTGGAGCCTACCGCATCGAGGTGCGGATTTCGGGGCAGCTGGTCGGGGCGCTCGATTTCGAGGTGCGTCGATGACGAGGTGCGCGGCCGTGCTGTCCGGGATGCTCGGGATCGCGCTGGCGCTCCTGCCGGAGTCCGCCCCGGCGTTGATCCAGACGGACAACGAACGCACGCCGACATGGGACAATTTCAGCATCAGGACGAACAACGCCACGAACGAGCGCGGTGCCTATCTCGGCATGGCGATGTTCTGCGACTTCCCGGAGCAATACCCGCCGCATAAGCCGAATCCGCGCTGGGAGCAGGAACGTCCATGGCGCAGCCATTTCGTGGAGCGGTTGAACCCGAACTTCTCGAATTGCCATGTGCGGGTCTTCGTCGTCCTTCCGCAGACCGGGACCGATTTCGATCTCGAGGCGACGCTGGAGATGGCGTTCGAGACGGCTCTGCCGCCCGCCCTGCAGCCATCGGCGGGAGGTACCAAGACGATCACGATGACGCAGAAGATCCTGACCTCGCGCCGTTTCGCCTTGCCCGAGCTCTCCGGATCCCCGCGCCAGAAGGTCACGTTTCGTCTGCAGATCAACGGCAAGATTCTCGGCCAGATCGAGAGCGAGATAGACCCCGGCTTCACCCTCAGGATCAACGAGATCAGGCGCCACGAACGCAGCGACCAGCCGATCCGGCGGCAATGGGATCCCCAATGAATTGTCGCCGCGGATTCATGGGCGCGCTGGCCGCGATCCTGGGACTCTCCTGGTCCTCGCGATCCGATGCCAAAGGCGGCGGCGGTGGCGGCAAGACCTTGCGTCTCTACAGGGCGAATGGTCGTTACGCCGGCCGGATCGACCCCCGGGGACGCTTCTATGGCGAGAATGGCCGGTATCTCGGGCGCGTCGAGGGAGACCGGATCTACGATGCGCAGGGCCGGTACCTCGGCCGGTTCGAGTCGTCCGGGCGCCTGCACGAGGATGACGGGCCGCGTGCAGGGACCGGACCGGTCGACGGCCTGATGCGCCCTGCGCCGGCTGCGCCGGCGGATGGCACGGCCCTGCCCACGCAACCGCCCGGGCGTTCACCCCCTCAACCGCTCATCGAGATCGTCCGGCCGCCGGCCAGCGCGCGCTGACCCAATTTCCGATCCAGACACCTATTCCCGCTTTGCCAGACAGCGGTCGCGTCGTCCCGCGCCAGGCCGGAGACGGGGAGGGAATGGTTGTCTGGATCCTATCTCTGGATCCGATCTCTCCGGGGCGTGCAACCGCGACCCGGCCGGCGGCGGCGCGACGGGGCGCGCCGCGGACGACAAGGTGGTGAAGGCCGGCACCTACCGCGCCTGCGACTGGGCCGTGGTGGAGCGCCTGAGAAAACTACGCTGGATCGTTATTTCCTAATGGAAACTCCACGCCCATCGCCGTCAGACGCTCCACCAGCGGCAGTGGCGCCCCGCCATATGGCGATGCCTGTTTCGCCAGATATTCGAAGCGGAGATACTCATCAGTATAGGAACCCGGAACGCCATAGGTGAAGAAGACAGACAGCTTCTTCGGCTTGCCTAGGAAGGCTTGATAGCGGGCCTTGATCGCCGCGACCTCGCGTTCTCGGCGCAGCCTGCGGCCAAGCCGCAACAATAGTGTTTCGATGGGGTCGGCCATCTGGCCGGCATGGGTAAGGCGTATGTCGAACAGGATCAGGTCGCCAGCGCGGGTCGCCACTGTCTCCACCGGTCCCTCGGTCAGCGAGCGGGTGTAGTGCGAACCGCGCCGCACGGAAAGGCCTTGGCCCGTTAGGTGGTCCTG
>Ga0315902_10012714_pt1 | contig 10930 bp, 26 predicted proteins | sample LakEriMetagenome_9_FD_203523 | JGI IMG/M metagenome (GOLD analysis project Ga0315902, IMG submission 203523) | Freshwater fungal communities from buoy surface, Lake Erie, Ohio, United States - Buoy 12 MA117 | ecosystem: Environmental > Aquatic > Freshwater > Lake > Lake biofilm | place: USA...
GGGGTACTTGCAAAAACATGGTTCAGTGTTTATATTCAACTATTGGTAAGTATCTCACCCACCAACAGTCTAAATTTTTGTTTTCAAATATTTGGTACAGTGGTAAAATCCAATTCTTCTCTGCGTCTAACAATGGTGTAAATGGCTTGAACTCATCGTAGTGCTTGCCATGTAAATACTTTCTTTCATCCTCATCAAGTATTCCACCCAGCATTTTAATTATACTTCGTATTGAGCCAGCCAAATATTAACCATATCGGGCACATCGGCATCATCCCAACTATCTGTGTAAGGCATATCCTCAGCCCTTACTCCGAACTCCGCTGAATCTGTTGTCAAAAGCACGTCAACGGCCAAAAGTTTGTCAATGGCTTTATCTGAAATAGTGTTTAGGTTTATAGCGATTGTAGGGTTTACAATCTGTACGTTAAATTGTGGAAATTTGTATGTCATGATATTTTATTTTTAAGATAGTGTTGTTCCTGTTACTGTGAATGTACGGCATGGTAAAACAGTTGCTGAATTTACTTTTCCAAATTTTTGTATGTTAGTTGCTGGCAGAGAAAACATCCATGCCTCTGTTGTCGAATTTACAACTGTTGTTGATGTCCATACATTTGAACCTGATAAATTAAAAGGACTATAATTTAAAAATGTACTTATACCAAAATTAGAAATGCTTATCATTTCAATATAATTTGGCAATCTCCAACCTGTTGTATATGGTGAAATACTAACTGCTAAAGCATTGTCTATTGCATTGTTCCAAGTTAATGTTGTACTGACTGTCCTTCTCCAACCCAAAACTGTGCTTCCATCATAGGTACTCCAATCAATAACAATATTTTTTGTGTATGTTTGTGTACCAAGTTCATCGGTAAAACGGTTAGTATTCCCGAAAGGATTGTTTTCAGCCAAAACAGTAAAACTTGTATTTCGACCTGCTTCTAAATCGCCATCGTCACCAGTTCTATAAGACGTTGTTTGTCCTGTTTTCATTAGCTTTGCAGTACTTCGGCTTACTGCGGCAGGTACTTGTATATTCACCGTATTGCCAACTAAACTGACAGAGGTAGGAGTAACGGTAGTTACACCATTTGTGAGCTGAATATTAACAGGCTTAACACTTACAGCCTGTCCTTGCAATACAGCATTTACACTTACATTGCTATCAGGGACAACTAAAGTACTTGTACTTGGAACGCTTACAGAATAACTTGCGTCACTGTTCTCAATGTCTGTATCAGGAACTACTAAGGTCGCTCCACTTGCTACATTTGCCGTGTAACTTGCATCGCTATTTTCGACAATAGCATCAGCGCAACTACCTGGACCGCCTAATTTTGAGATAGTTGTATTTGTAATTGTTAATGTTGTCATTTTTGATTTTTTATTTTACCAAAGAGCTAATATGTCACCTGCTGTTCCTGCATTCCATACCTTTACAACTTGCACTGGAAGGAATGAGCCATTTTGAACATTGACAAAACCAACATAGTCACCACCTGCTGTAGTCACAACTAAGTCACCACCTGTACCTACATAAAGCACACAACCTGTGTTCTGACCACCGGCCATTGGGCTTGACTGATAGATGATATATGCCTGCGCACCTATAAAAATATTAGCATTCAGCGTCAATGTTGTTGGCGTAGCCGGAGATACATCTGTAATTGTGGCAGAGGCTCCTGTTGTTGTGTTATAGACAATATTACCAGGATAGATTTGCAGAGCAGGAAAATTTTTACCTGCATCAATCAATTGATTGACACCTGCTGCTGTTGTTGTTCCCGATGTAGCTACTGCCGGATATGGGATGTCAGCATTATCTGATTTATATACCTCAAGCGCTCTGCTTGGTTGTATTCTTACGTTTGCCATTTTTTATTTTTTATCGTATGGAAATATTCTGTTTAATGTATCCTTTCTTTTATCGCATCCGCAGTCCTCAACGCCAACGGCTTTTGTTACTGTCTTGACAGCTGCTTTTACGCCTGTAGCTTTCATTATCTTCTCTACAGTATCACCGAGTCCTTTGCTCTTGCTCATGCTTTTGATATTTTGTTACCCATACCAACTCTTGACTTCTCAGCTTTCTTCGCTCTTAGCTCTGATGCTGTCATCTCGCCTTTGGTTTTTGGTGTCTGTGATGAAATCTTCTTCGTTGGTCGGCAGTACTCATTCTTACCTCCTGCACCGCAAGGTTTATTTGTCTTTGTGTCAACCCAGTTCTCCTTATCCCATCTCTTCAGACTTGTGCCCTTCTCTGACTTCACCACATTGCCACTTGCTTTGCGGCACTTGGCTATTGCCTGTGACGCTCTTGCCGATGGAAATACATCATACTGTGCTTTGACTTTATTATAGCAGGAATCTTTCATTAGTATTTGCCTTGTCGTCCTTTAGGGTTACTTGCTGTGCTACCACCTGGTCCGGCCCATAGCTTTTTGCAGGCCCAATATTTTGGTGTTAGCTTATCGTCAGCCTCAGCGCATCCATGTCTCGCTTTAAAGCTCTTTCGTGCTGCCGCTGAGTAGTTATGGCCATAACCTTTGGCTCCAAAATGTAGCAGCTTCTCCTGGCCATTGGCGCAAGCCTTGACCATCATCTTCTTACCAGGTCTATCTGAGGACACCGGCTTATTGCAGCTCATCTTGGACTTATTGGCCATTACTTCTTGTACTTTAGGCTTGTATATGCTCTGTCTGTGATGCCATCTTCGTTCTGTGGTACCTTTGGAGTCTCCTCAACCACAACTTCCTGTACAGTCTCTTCAACTTGTACTGTCTCCTCTACGGCTTCCTCGATTTTTTTAGTCTTTGCCATGATATTTATTTTAGTGTTGCTCTATTTGTTAATGGATTGTATCTGTACTCTGATGGGCTATGCTTTGTTTTCTTCGATGCCCTATCTATTGCTCTTTCCTCCGCTGTCATTGCATTTCGTTTTTGACCTTTTGCTGTGAGCTTACCGGATGCTGTCATATCACCCCTCTTTTTAAGAATATCGACAGCCAATTTCATGGAGCCTACCTGCGATGCCAATCGTTTTACCAATTGGTTCTCGCCCATGTACTTTTGACTGTCGATTTTCATTAGTATCCTTTTTTAGAAGGCATTGCTTTCTTAGCTGCACCGGCCATTACCTTTTTGGTAGCGCCCTTTTTAGGCATAGCTTTTGGCATTTCCTTTGCACCACCTGGAGCCTGCAAGCGAGAAGACATTGGTAGGTTTGGAGTTGACTTTTTCATAATAATTCGAATTTTATGGTTATTTAATCTTCAGATCCACCTCTGAATTGCATACCTAGATTGCCCTTTAAAGAACCGAGACCTTGGATTTTTGGCATACCTGCCTGGCGAGCCTTTCTTCCACCTGCCATTTCCTTCAATCTGACGTTCTCATTCTGTAAATCTCTAATCATTTTGACCTGATTATTCTTAAATGAGATGTCATCGAGGCCTTGTTTCAAGTCAATAGTTTCATAACTATATGATTTTGACGCAGTTTTCTCTTCCTTCTTAGTTTCTTTTTGCTTACCCATGGTAAATTATGTTTATTGGGGTCAAATATAATAAGTTTTTCTGATTATATTTGTAAAAAATTTCATAAAATTTAATCTAATGAACGAAGCATCAAAAAATTACCTGAAATACTGGAAGGTTATACGCCAGTATTACAAAGCTAAGCACAAAGTTAGCCAAGCAGACCTCGACGTCCTGCTTTTTATGTACTCAGAGAACTATTTTACCAGGGAAAGGTTCGATAGATACAATAGAATCCTCACTTGGGACCGCTATCGCTTTGATAAGATGCTCAAAGATGGTTGGTTTGAGGTATTTAGGCCCAAGGAGGGCAAGAAAAGGACTGTCTATAAGATGACAGGCAAGGGAAGACACCTTGTGAGCGACATTTACAGGAAGCTTAATGGTGAAGAGATACCAACAAGCAAGAGTAACAACCCCATGTTTATGAGGAAGGTCAGATATACCCACAAGGTGTACAAGAATATGATAATAGAGATGAATGAGTTTATTCAACAACAACGACGTCAATCTCCCGAATGATGGTATGCTGCTCATTGCCGATGATCATCGTGAATGAGTGGCCTTTGTCGTAGTAAATTACGTCGCCCTCTTTGATTACAGTCACGTCAGTGCCTGGCTTTACAACTTTACCCTTGCGGTATCTGAATTGGCTCGCATCTTCTCCTGAGAGAATGATGCCTGAGTCAGTTTTTATCTCTTCGTCAATAGCGAAGACCACTATGTATTTGCCTATTGGTTGCATTTGATTGAATTTATGGTAATAAGAAAAATGTTACGTCGCCTACTTTTTTGTAGAACTTTAAAGTGTTGAACCAAGCTCTTGTCTTTGGATGGATAATGGCCATATTGCAAAAGGCATAAATCCTTGGCTCGCCTTTTTTGATACCATTATTGACAATGTCAATGGCTATCTTTTTGTGTGCGACTGTAGGCTCAGCTCTCCACCAGATATAGTCATCTCTGTTTACACCGGAGAAAGCCCTTGGCTTTAGTATTGCCTCTTTGATGCTTGACTTAGCCATCTCGGCATGGACTGCTGCTGTTATCGCCATCAGGCGCAGCCCCTCTGTATCTGTTGAGTCAGGTGTCTCTGACATAAGCATCTTTGCGAGCCAGTCAACGTCATCCCATTGTGACTTTGGCTTTTTGTTGATGGACCAATTCTTAAAAGTAGGAATCTCTACTTTTATGAAAGCGGCCGGAACAGGCCTTGAATTGGATAGAGATGATGCCGCAATAAGCAGGATGAAAAGTAGTGCATTTCGCATTAGATTAAATTTAAGTTAGAAAAAAAGGGCTGGGCATTGACCCAACCCCATTCACTTTAAAACCAAAAAACTAATCGAGAAGTTTATTTATCTCCATCGCTCTGATAAGTCGGGTTATGCCGATACCGGCCCCTACGCGTGGGATAAATTTATTTTGTAAGAACTCTTCAAGTTCGTCAATTACTCTTTGGTAGCCAAATAAATCAAATAGCTTCTCAGCGTATTTGCCACCCTCAATGGTGAAGAAGTTTTGCTTCATCTGCTCAGGATTGCAGCTGCGCTCAGCGCTACCGATGGTCTCCTGGCCACAGAGGATCACGTCAATCTTCTTCGCTGTTCCGTCATTATGCCTCTCCATATTCCAGAATGGATTGGTGCGCTCCGGAAAGTTGCAAAGTAATACTGCGTCAGATACGTCCTGGTAGAGCTTTGTCTCTGTGTCATTCTCAATGATGCTGACACCATACTCATCGCATACGTCCTCATAGTTTCTGACAGCAGGGGTTTTGAAGCCAAGAAACTCAAGCAGCTCAGTCTCCATTACTGCCAGCTCGGTCATTGTGCCGTGGAACTCAAACTCAAACATTGGGAATATCATACAGTGGCGACCCTCAATTGGTGCCTCCTCATTGCGATAGCTTGTTGACAGGCAGTAGAACCCTCTCTCCTCCGGTTGCGTCAGCAGCTCATGCTCAAGCCACATCTGCCCAGTCTGCGGTAGCGGATAGACATTGTGGTTGTAGGTAAACTTAGCAATGCTATGCGGATTCTCGCAAGCCGCAAGTATTGACAGCCTATTCTGCGTATGCACCTCAAGGAGACCCTTGCTGTCAAAAAACTGTCTGAGCTTCTTAACAACAGTCGTAAATTTTTTCGCGTCAATATGCGGATAGAAAGACGAATGCAAAGAATGTTTCATTGTTATAATAAAATTTATTTGGTTACATTATTTATCTCAAAGCTACGGCCCATTGTGATAATGGCATTAGTGCTTAGGATTGTTGATGCCACGCTTACTGCATTTTGCAGCGCACTTCGGGTCACTTTCAATGGGTCAACGACACCCATCTTGATGAGGTCCCCAAACTCACCGGTCTTGACATTGTATCCATGCCCATCAGGCACCTTGTCATACTCGTCAGGAGTAAACATCTCATACACTGCGTCAAAGTCAAGCCCAACATTGGTGAGTATCTGCTTGATTGGTGCCTCAAGCGCTGCGTCCATGATATGCCACGCCACATTACGCTCATGGTTATTGCCATCGCCCAATAGCTTTGTATGGTCAATCTCAAATAGCGCCTTGCCGGCCCCTGGCAGTATCCCCTCCTCTAAAGCAGAGCGCACTGCACAGACCGCATCGTCAACACGGTCATACAGCTCCTTCTGCTCCAGGTCAGTATTACCACCGACGTAGATGACACCAATCCCCCCTGTCAGTGACGCAATGCGCTCCAACAAGAAGTCCTTGTCAGCTTTGCGCTTGGCAATAGCGTGAGCTGCCCATAGCTGCTTGACCCTCTCCTCAACCACGTCAGCCTTAACCCTCGCATTTGACTTTAGGATTATTGTCTTGTCATTTGACACAATGACCTTGGCAGCATGACCCAAGTCACCATAGTTGATTAAGCTCAGATCGTCACCGGTCTTCTCACTGAAATATGTCGCGCCAACACTTGTCGCAATGTCCTGCATTAGCTCGTGCTGCTTGTACCCAAAATTAGGTGGCGGCACCGCACAAACTTTTATATTCCCCTTTACGACATTAGCCGCAAGGGTATTGACCACATTGACACCACATGGCGCAATGATGAGCAGCTTTTTGCCCTCGGAGATGACAGGCTTTAGCACCGCCTCAATCTGCAAGATATTACTTATCTCAGTGTCAGCAACCAAGACCATCACATCCTCAAACACACACTCGTCCTTCTTCTGGTCATTGACGAACAGATTGGACAGATAGCCTCTAGCAAACTGCAAGCCCATAGTCGTCTCAGAGTACGTCTCACTTGTCTGTGACTTCTCGACAGTGACAATACCGGTACGCCCTACCTCTCTGTACAGCTCAGCAATAATCTTGCCCAGCTCCTTGTCATTATTCGCTGATATTGTCGCCACGTCAACAAGCATTGCGTTCGTCACCTTCTTAGCCTTTGAGGCCAATTGCCTAACCACCTCGTTGCACATAACACTCAAGTGTCGCAACACCTCAGTGCGGTTCACCTCAGGCGTAAGCCTCTTAGTCCCCTCAAGGACCATAGCCTCCGTAAGGATAATTGAGGTGGTCGTCCCATCCCCTGCATTGGTAGCGGTACGCTCAGCTGCCTCTTTCATCATCCTGACCGCAAGGTTCTCAACCGGATCAAACAAGTCAACCGCCTTGGCGACAGTGACACCATCCTTAGTAACCGTGATACTGTGTGTGTGATTCGGTGACTCAATAAGCACCGTGTTGCCCCCTGGGCCTAAAGTGGACTTAACAGCAGCGGCAATCTTTCTGATGCCATCTATCAATCGCTTGCGTCCATCATCCCCAAAGACTAGGTCCTTGGGACTGTAACCTGAATTGTCAAACATTGTGAATTAGATTTAAGTTTTAAAATGATACCACAAAGATAGTGTTAATTTTTATACCACCAAATACACTGCTACATTTTTGTAGCTAGTGGGTTGAGTGCACTTGATGGCGAAGCGTTGACTTGACTACCCTATCAACACAGCAAGCTGTGTCGATGTGACAATGTCATTTCCCTATTCTCTCTCTATATATTTATCAGGCGCAATAATTTTTATAAATATCAAATCGTTTCTAATATCGACATTTTCGACATTACTCTTTATTATCAACTACTTATATCAATATAATTGACATTATATTGACATTTTAATGTCGATTATTGACATAAAATAGAATAATAATAATAAAAGTATTAGAAAAGGTACACGACATCCACTACAAAGTATGTATTATTCTCAAAAAAAAGGGGATGCTTTTTCAAGCTCCCCAATCAGAAATCGTCGTTAAACATACCATCAATCTATTTGATGGTGTGGTGTAATTGACCTAAGTTGGTCTCAACTTATAGAGTAGATTTGACCTACAAAGGTAGTCTCTTGGCCTTAGAAATAACAGACCATATTCCACCAATTGCAGTCATTAGTCCACCTACTATCTCAGTAAGCAACCCCTGCTCAAGTATGCCCTTGGCTACCAAGATGCCTCCGGCAAATGTCAATGAATGGCGTATGACACCAAGCAATACCTCCCTGCTCATAACTTCAACTTAAATGCCCCCATCATCATCTCCTTGGCCTCAGATATCATCTCACCACGAGAATAACCCTCAGCAATGACATCAATCTTCTCTTGGCGCTTCGCCTCCTTCCGGAGCTTCGCCATCTGCGCAATGCCAGTCTGGCCATCAGGCCTGTTGTTAATCAGACGACCATCCTTCACAGTCAAGCCATCCCCTCCTGCATATCCACCCTGGTAGATACTGTTGCCAATACTTAATTTTCTTCCAATCATAATCATAATTTTAAAAGGTGAAGCACAAAGGTAAAAAAAATTATTAGAAAATTAGAGCATGGGGGTTCCCACTGTAAAACGCGCGCCAGGTGCGGATCCGGAAACGACTTTTTTTTCGAGGGGTGGGGGTCTGTTTTGGGCTGCCCTAGCCCGATTTTTTAGGCTTTTTGTTGCCGTCGTTAACGTCGCATACGTCCTGCTGCTGCTGTCCTGTAGTGCTGCCCACGTCCCACGTCCTTCGTATATGTCGCACATCGCATAGCTGTTGCCGTCCGCCTTCGCTACCTTTGCATATTAAGTAAACTAACCTTAGTGTCAAACATACACTAAGCACATCTTATTCTTGCAACAATGTTGCAAATAGATTTTGTCTATAGATTTTAAACGCTTAATAGATTTTGTCTATAACGCCTGGCGAAGCACTTTTTTAAAATTTGCATCAAAATTGATATATTTTCATCTCAATACCTTTGCAATTAACTATAGATTTTGTCTATAACTACCTATAAAACTATAGATAGAACCTTTCTGCAACAATGTTGCATCTCCCCTTTTTTTAAAAAAGATCTAATTTTCCCTCACTTTTTAATTTTCAGCCCAAACATAGTGTTAATCGAGCTTTTGGAATATTTGATTTTTCTGTGTGGAAAAAAATAACCTAAAAAAGTGTTAAAGAAATGTTAAAATACAGTCAAAAGTTTGCAAGTATCAAAAAGCTATCTACCTTTGAGACATCAATAACACAACAGCGATACAGAAACGCTATTATTGATATACAGAAAAAGTTATTTGACATCACAGGTTAACAAACATACCCCTTATATGTGGTTGTGGGTTATTACGTCGGAACGTAATATAATTATAAACAAATCGGTTTATTATCCTTTATAGTTCGATTCTATAAATAAGGGCTAATTATTTTAATTCACTTTTTAACACTTTACAATTATGAAAAAGATAGAAACATTAGAAAAAGACTTGAAAAAATTAGAACGTATTGTTAAAATTATCGAAAGTCTTGAGAGTACAGAAAAAAGCAATTTACTAAAAGATACACTTTCAAAGATATTTTTTATTGAGACAAAAATTCAAAATTTAAAGGCATTATCTAATTTTTAAAACAATTTACACTAATGGAAACCTTAACCGTATTTTTGATCATTGCATTTTTTGCAGCACTATTTTTTAGTCCTTATTTAAAAGACACAACAAACCATAATTTTTAACTAACAACTTTTTAAATCTTACTACTATGTTTAATAAATATCATTTCATCAGCGACACAAAAGACATTATTTTGTCAAAGCTTCAAAATATTACAGACATTAACCAATTCATTAATGAAATAATTGACAATGAGGTAATTGATTATTCAGACTGTTTCGAGATATGCAAAGAGCTAAATTTTACGCACTTTGAACACGACATATTCGGAACTTGCAAGGATATTTGTCAGGCTGCATATTGTGCATTATATGACTTAATCTATAATGACAGTGATATTTTAGACTACTTCGAGGAACAAAAAAATAGTATAACTGACGAGGCTTAAATAGCCGAAATAGGGCAAATTTGCCCTATCTTATACAATAACACTTTTAAAACTTAATCAATTATGAACTACATCAAAAAATTAGAAGAGGAAAATAAACAGTTGAAAGAGACAATGGAATATACTGTAGAATTATTGATTGAACACCTAAGATATTACAGCAGCGAAAAATTTAGAAATTTTGATAATGATTTCGCTCATGTATCAACAGATGTTTATCCAAAAATCAATAGTATAAAAATGATTTTAGCAGGTACTTTAAATTCAGATAAATTATTAACAAATTAAAAACTTAATCAACATGACTACTACTAAAAAAATCTATGTCGCAATGACTGACAAATTTATGAGCGGTTGGGGCAAAGCTACCAACAAAACGAACAAATTTATAATTATCTGCGATAACTGGGCACAAGCTGAAATTATCGAGCGAAACGCCAAAAAACGAAGCGAGATGAAATATATAAACATCTGCATAAATAAACCACGCTATGGTTCAAACGTGGTTGAAAGTTGGAGGAACTTTGATGAGCTTGGCGAAGTATGGAAGCAAAAATAAATATCTAATCAAATTAAAATCTAATCCAATGATTAACATCAAAACAATAACAGCAGCAGAGCTAAAAACTTTGTCCCTAAATGACCTTGTAAGTATCTGCAAAAGCTTTGACAGAAACGGCAATTGGGACGACGTAACGCCAGATGAATATGACTACATTCTAGAGACAGCAATAAAATTTGTAAACGAATATCAAAACTAAAAAATTATGAAACCAGAAAATTGGATCAAAAAAAATGCAACCTGCCCGACAATAGCAGCAGAAGCAATTGACCTATTCTATAAAAGAATAGACCTATACCAATCTTACAACGACGAGATAAGACAAGACTATATTAAGCGAGTAAAAGAGTCGGCAAAGTGGTCAGATATATTCTATAATGAGAAGTTCGAATTATCAGATAAAGCATTTTTAAAATACTATTTAAAATATTAAACACAATGGAGTACACAGCATTAGACCTCGGAATAGACT
>Ga0315902_10012726_pt1 | contig 10925 bp, 10 predicted proteins | sample LakEriMetagenome_9_FD_203523 | JGI IMG/M metagenome (GOLD analysis project Ga0315902, IMG submission 203523) | Freshwater fungal communities from buoy surface, Lake Erie, Ohio, United States - Buoy 12 MA117 | ecosystem: Environmental > Aquatic > Freshwater > Lake > Lake biofilm | place: USA...
AGGTCGCGCCGGTGCAGCCGGTGTTCTACGAGTTCACGACACCGGCCCATTGGCGGGGGGTGGACTTCATCTCCGATCTGCACCTGAGCAGCGAGATGCCGCGCACCCGCGATGCGCTGATGACGCATCTCGAGCACACGCCGGCCGATGCCGTCGTGCTGCTCGGCGACCTGTTTGAAGTCTGGATCGGCGACGACAGCGCCGACCTCGGCTTCGAAGCCGAGTGCTCCGAGATGCTCGCCGAATGCGCCAGCCGACGGCAGATCCTCGTCATGGTCGGCAACCGCGACTTCCTGCTCGGGACCGAATGGCTGGCCATGGTGGGTGCACAGGGCCTGCCTGACCCGACCCTTCTGGTCGCCTGGGACCAGCGGGTGCTGCTGACCCACGGCGACGCGCTGTGCCTGAGTGACGAGCCCTACCAGGCTTTCCGGCGTGAGGTTCGTAGCCCACGCTGGCAGCAGCAGTTCCTGTCTCGGCCGCTGGACGAACGCCGGACCTTGGCGCGCGAAATGCGCAATGCCAGCCAGGAGCGTCAGCGCTTTGATGGCGATCTCGTTCACACCGACGTCGACATCGCCGAGTCGGTACGCTGGATGCATCTGCATGGCGCGATGGAGATGGTGCATGGGCACACCCATCGCCCAGGCAGCGACAGCCTGGCCCCGGGATATCGACGCCACGTCCTGAGCGATTGGGACCTGGACCAGGGCGACCGGGCTGAAGTGCTTCGGTTGACGCGTGACGGGTTTTCCCGCCACGCCCCGGCTTCGGCCTGACCGCATCTTGCAGGGCGTGCCCGTCTGATGGTGTTCGGGGCCTGGCGCCGATGGAGGGACGACGCGGCCGCGGCACGGCGGGCCATCCCCGACGACCTTTGGAAACGCACGCTCGTGCGCTATCCCTTCCTGCGGCTGCACGACCCGGCCTTGGCCGCCGACCTGCGCCGGCAGACGAGCCTGTTTCTGGATCGCAAGGAGTTCAGTGCTGCCGGAGGCTTGCGCCTGAACGATGCGATGGTGGTCGCGATTGCCGCACAGGCGGTCCTGCCGGTCTTGCGTCTGGGTTTGTCGCACTATGACGGATTTGTCGGAATCGTCGTGCATCCAGATCAGGTTCTGGCGCGACGCGAACACACCGACGAACACGGCATCGTGCATGAATACGAAGAGCCGCTGGCCGGCGAGGCGCTCGAAGGGGGGCCTGTGATGCTGTCCTGGCGCGACGTACGCGCCGCCGGCACCGGGCCGTCAAGCGGGCCCGCGGCCTACAACGTCGTGATCCACGAGTTCGTCCATGTGCTCGACATGGCCGACGGGAGCGTCAACGGCGTTCCGCCGTTGCCCGCCGACATCTCGCCCAGTGACTGGCTGGCAACACTCACCAGCGGCTTGCGACGCTTCGAGACCCTGCTGGCAGCCACAAGCGGCACGGACTTGGCACCCAGCGTGCTCGATCCTTACGGCGCCGAGAGTCTGGACGAGTTCTTCCCGGTCGCAAGCGAGGCGTTCTTCACTCAGCCCCAAGCCCTGAAAAGCGAACAGCCCGAGCTTTACGGGCTGTTCGTTCGCTACTTCTGCCAGGACCCGGCAAGCCAGGTCTCACGATCGGTTCGCTGAGCGCGAACCGCGACCCGATGCCCTTCAGACCGGCGCCGCCTCGGCCTTGGCGCGGTCGTTCTTCTTCGGCGGCTGGATGTCGAGCTGGACCTGGCCCTCGGCGTCCATGTCGACCGTCAACCGGCCACCATCGACCAGGCGCCCGAAGAGAAGCTCGTCGGCCAGTGCCCGGCGGATCAGGTCCTGGATCAGTCGCTGCATGGGCCGCGCGCCCATCAAGGGATCGAAACCCTTCTTGGCCAGGTGCTTGCGGAGGGCATCGGTGAAGGTGACCTCGACCTTCTTTTCGGACAGCTGGCCTTCGAGTTGCAGCAGGAACTTGTCGACAACACGAAGAATGACCTCCTCGTCCAGCGCGCGGAAGCTGACGGTCGCGTCGAGCCGGTTGCGGAACTCGGGCGTGAACAGCCGCTTGATGTCGGCCAACTCGTCGCCCTGCTCGCGCTTGGTCGTGAAGCCGATGGTCGACTTCTGCATGGTCTCGGCACCGGCGTTGGTCGTCATCACGATGATGACGTTGCGGAAGTCGGACTTGCGGCCGTTGTTGTCGGTCAGCGTGCCGTGGTCCATGACCTGGAGAAGGACGTTGAAGACATCGGGGTGGGCCTTCTCGATCTCGTCGAGCAGCAGCACCGCGTGCGGCTTCTTGGTGATCGCTTCGGTCAACAGGCCGCCCTGGTCGAAGCCCACGTATCCCGGCGGAGCGCCGATCAGGCGGCTGACGGCATGGCGCTCCATGTACTCCGACATGTCGAAGCGAATCAGATCAATGCCCAGTACGTAGGCGAGTTGCTTGGCGACCTCGGTCTTGCCGACACCGGTCGGACCGCTGAACAGGAACGAGCCGATGGGCTTGTCCGGCTTGCCCAGCCCGGATCGTGCCATCTTGATCGCGGCGGCCAGGGCCTCGATCGCGGGGTCCTGCCCGAAGACCACGCTCTTCAGGTCACGGTCCAGCGTCTTCAGCTTGCTGCGGTCATCGCTCGATACGCTGGCCGGCGGAATGCGCGCGATCTTGGCCACGATCTCTTCGACCTCGGCTCGTGTGATGGTCTTCTTGCGCTTAGCGACCGGCAGGATGCGCTGTGCGGCGCCGGCTTCATCGATCACGTCGATCGCCTTGTCGGGCAGGTGGCGGTCGTTGATGTACTTGGCGGACAGCTCGGCCGCGGCCTGCAGTGCGCCCACCGCGTACTTGACGCTGTGGTGTTCCTCGAACCGCGACTTCAGGCCCTTCAGGATCTCGACGGTCTGCTCGACCGAAGGCTCGATCACGTCGATCTTCTGGAAGCGACGCGACAGTGCGGCGTCCTTTTCGAAGATGCCGCGGTACTCGGTAAAGGTCGTCGCTCCGATGCACTTCATCTGGCCGCTCGACAGCGCCGGCTTGAGCAGGTTGCTCGCATCCAGTGTTCCGCCACTGGCTGCACCGGCGCCGATCAAGGTGTGGATCTCGTCGATGAACAGGATCGAGTTCGGCTGATCCTTGAGCTGCTTGAGCACTCCCTTGAGCCGCTGTTCGAAGTCGCCGCGGTACTTGGTGCCCGCCAGAAGTGCGCCCATGTCCAGCGTGTAGACGGTGGACTCGAGCAGGACCTCGGGAACGTCCTTCTCGGTGATCCGCCAGGCCAGGCCTTCGGCGATCGCCGTCTTCCCGACACCGGCTTCGCCCACCAGGAGCGGATTGTTCTTGCGCCGACGGCACAGCACCTGGATCACACGCTCGACCTCATGCTCGCGGCCGATCAGGGGGTCGATCTTGCCTTCTCGCGCCAGCTGATTGAGGTTCTGCGTGAACTGGTCCAGCGGCGTGCCCTTGGCATCGCCGCCCTCTTCCTTCTCGGCTTCGCCGCCACTGCTTTCATTGCTCTTCGCGGGCTCGGGGGGGTCGCTCTTCTTGATGCCGTGCGCGATGTAGTTCACGACGTCGAGCCGCGTCACGCCCTGCTGGTGCAGGTAGTAGACCGCGTGCGAATCCTTCTCGCCAAAGATCGCCACCAGAACGTTGGCTCCGGTCACTTCCTTCTTGCCGCTCCCGGTGCTCTGCACATGCATGATCGCGCGCTGGATCACGCGCTGGAACCCGAGCGTCGGTTGCGTGTCGACCTCCTCGGTGCCCCCGACCGTCGGCGTGTTCTCCTTGATGAAGGTCGCCAGGCTCTTGCGAAGGTCGTCGATGTTCGCAGCGCAGGCGCGCAGGACTTCGGCGGCCGACGGGTTCTCGAGCAGCGCCATCAGCAGGTGCTCGACGGTGATGAACTCGTGGCGCTGCTGACGCGCCTCGACGAATGCCATGTGCAGGCTGACTTCGAGTTCTTGCGCAATCATGCGGCCTCCATAATGCATTGCAGCGGATGACCGGCGCGGCGGGCCGCTCCGAGCACCATCTCGACCTTGGTCGCCGCGACGTCCTTCGGGTAGATCCCGCAGACACCGCGACCTTCGTGGTGGATTTTCAGCATGATCTGCGTCGCGGTCTCGAGATCGCGCTGGAAATAGTGCTGGATTGCCATCACCACGAACTCCATCGGCGTGTAGTCGTCATTGAGCATGACCACTTGGTACATCGATGGCGGCTTGGTACGTGCCACCCGGCGTTCGGCCACCACGGCACCGCCGTCCCGCGCCGGCGGACCCGGCTGTTCGGGGATCTTGGGCGGTGACGGTGGCGGTGGATCCTCGGGCATGCTTCATTCTAGCCAGACGGGTCTGATTCACGGGTGAGCGCCAAGGGCATGGGATGGTTGTCATGTTGCCCCAGACGCCCCGATCTCAAGACCTGAAGCAGAGGTCAATCGACGCACAGTTCGGGCGATTGCCGGGTCTTTGCGCGCGAGAAATGCAGCCCCATCCGTCCAAGTGCTGTCCAAGTGCTGTCCAAGAACTGTCCAGCGAATGGACACTGATCGCTGTATCATCTAATTGACATCAATGCGCATATCGGCTCAAAATTTTGAGCATCACTCCTCTGGGGAAGTTCATGAAGTTCGGCACCGTCAAGTGGTTCAACGACGCCAAGGGGTTCGGATTCATCGAGCCTGAAGGCGGTGGTGGCGATGTCTTCGCGCACTTCTCCGCGGTCCAGATGGACGGCTTCCGCACGCTCAAGCAGGGCTCTCGTGTCAGCTTTGAGCTCGTGCAAGGACCCAAGGGCGACCAGGCCCAGAACATCCGTGCCGCTGTCATCGAAGGCAGCGAGGCCACTCAGACCGCCGCCGGGGTTGGCGCTCAGATCTGCCCTTGACCCACCCGCCGGGCAAGCGCTGCGGCGCTCTCCCGGCGCTCGCTGTAGCGGTCCACAAGGTAGGCCGACACGTCGCGCGTCAAGAGGGTGAACTTCACCAGTTCCTCGATCACGTCCACCACCCGCTCGTAGTACGGCGAAGGCCTCATGCGGCCGGCTTCGTCGAACTCCATGTAGGCCTTGGCCACCGACGACTGGTTCGGGATGGTGATCATGCGCATCCAGCGGCCGAGCACTCGCAGCTGGTTGACGGCGTTGAACGACTGCGACCCGCCGCACACCTGCATCACCGCCAGAGTCTTGCCCTGTGTCGGACGAACGGCGCCCAGGTTCAGCGGCAGCCAGTCGATCTGAGCCTTCAGGATGCCGCTCATGGCACCGTGGCGCTCGGGCGATGTCCACACCATGCCCTCGGACCATCCGGCAGCGTCGCGAAGCTCCATGACCTTGGGGTGGGTGTCCGGCGCAGCATCCGGCAGCGGCAAGCCAGTGGGGTCGAAGACGCGGACCTCGCCACCCATCGCCCGCAAGAGTCGTGCTGCCTCGAGTGTCAGTAGCTTGCTGAAGGACCGCTCGCGAAGCGAGCCGTAGAGCATCAGGAAACGTGGCGCATGGGTTGACGCGCCTACCCCCACGAAGCGTGAGCCGCTGGGCGCGTCGAACAGGGTCGCATCGACCAGGGGAAGATCGTCGTCAGTGGGAGTCATGGGATTCAGCAGGTCGGAAGACATCAGCAATCGACGCAGTCAGACACGGCCCCCACAGCGCAAGGCTCGCCGCCGCAGCAGTGCGCGACCAGGTAATCCATCAGCTCGTTCATGTGGGCGATCTCGGGCCGATAGATGAGGTGTCGTCCATTGCGCTGTTGCGACACAAGCCCGGCGTGAAGCAACTCCTTCAGGTGAAAGGAGAGCCCCGATGCGCCGATGCTCAAGGTGGCCGCGAGCACGCCCGGGGTCAGTCCCGAGGGCCCAGCGCCCACCAGAGCGCGAAAGATGCGCAGCCGCATGTCCTGCGCCAGCGCTGACAGTGCCACGACAGCGGCTTTCTCGTCCATGGTCCGTCTCCTTCAGTGGCCCGACGATGCGGTCGGAAGGCTGCGTTGCATCGGCAGGCCCAAGGTCACGGCCCAACAGATGGCCAGCATCACGCCTGAGCCGGACAAGGCGCCGATGAGGCCGAAGTGCTGGTACAGCAGGCCCGACATCAGCGTGCCGAAGAAGCGGCCCAGCGCGTTGGCGGCGTAGTAGAAGCCCACGTCTTCGGCGGCCTTTTCGCTGCCGGCATAGGCCAGGATCAGGTAGCTGTGCACCGATGAGTTCACGGCGAAGGCCACGCCGAACACCGCCAGGCCGCCGACCACCACCCACTCCAGGTGCGGCACCTGGGCCAGCACCAGCGCGGCCAGCACCATGGGCACCAGGGCCAGCACCGCCGACCACACCCGTGCGGCCGGTACTTCGCTGCTCAGACCGTCTTCGCTGCGGCGCACGATGTTCGGCGCCAGACCCTGAATCACGCCGTAGCCGATGGTCCACAGCGCCAGGAAGGCCCCCACCATCGTGAAGGTCCAGCCGGCCGAGTACAGAAAGACCGGTACCCCAACGACAAACCACACATCGCGCGCACCGAACAGCATCACCCGCGCTGCGGCCAACAGGTTGATGCCGCGGTTCTTGGCAAAGAGTTCCTTGGCCGACTTCGATGCCTTGGCCTTGCCCATCAGCGGCGGCACGAAAACGGTCACGCCGGCCAGCACCAGCGCAAGAAGCGCCGCCATCGCCCAAAGCGAGTGCTGGAAGCCCAGCACTTGCAGCAGCAAGCCGCCCAGAAAGAACCCGACGCCCTTCATCGCGTTCTTGCTGCCAGTGAAGAAGGCCACCCACTTGAACAGCTGCCCCGAGGCACTGCCGGCGGTCAGCTTGATGGCCGACTTGCTCGCGGTCTTGGTGAGGTCCTTGGCCACGCCGCAGACGCCTTGCGCCAGCACCACCCAAGCCACCGACATCACCGCGGTCCAACTGGGCGACAAGGCCGACAGCAGCAGGAAGCCCATGATCTGCGTCGACAACCCGACCACCAGCATGCGCTGGATGCCGTAGCGGGTGGCCAGCCACCCGCCCAGCAGGTTGGCCACCACGCCCATCGCCTCATACAGCAGGAAAAGGAAGGCCAGCGTGAACGGCGAATAGCCCAGCCTGTAGAAGTGCAGCAGCACCAGCATGCGCAACGTACCATCGCTGAGGGTGAAACCCCAGTAGGCCGCCGTGACGATCGCGTAGTGGCGCGTCCCCGGGTTCATGGTGCGGGCCGCGGGCTCAGAGGCCCTGGTCGTGCATGTGGCACGCCAGGTCGACCATGCGGCAGGCATAGCCCATCTCGTTGTCGTACCAGGCGTAGACCTTCAGCAGCGTGCCGTCGGTGACCATCGTCGACAGTGCATCGACGATGCTGCTGCGGGTGTCACGGGCGTAATCGGCACTCACCAGCGGGCGCTCCTCGTGCCCCAGGATGCCGGCCAGCGCGCCGCGCGCGGCTTCTGCGAAGAGCCGATTCACCTCGTCGGCCGTGGTTTCGCGCCGCATCTCGAACACACAGTCGGTCAGCGATGCGTTCAGCACCGGCACCCGCACGGCGTGGCCGTTGAGCTTGCCCTTCAGCTCCGGGTAGATCAGCGCGATGGCGGTGGCACTTCCGGTCGTCGTCGGCGCCAGACTCAGCATCGCGCTGCGCGCGCGGCGCAGGTCCTTGTGCGGAGCGTCGACGACCAGGTTGGTGTTGGTCGGGTCGTGGATCGTGGTGATCTGGCCGTGGCGGATGCCGATGGCCTCGTGAACCACCTTCACGACCGGAGCCAGGCAGTTGGTGGTGCAGCTCGCCGCCGTGACGATGCGGTGCCTTGCAGGGTCGTACAGGTGGTGATTGATGCCCACCACGATGTTGAGCACGCCACCCACCTCCACGGGGGCCGCGACGATCACGCGCTTGGCGCCACGGTCCAGGTGGCCCTGCAGGGTCTCGGGCGTCAGGAACTTGCCGGTGCACTCCAGCACCAGATCCACGCCCAGGTCGCCCCAGGGGATGTCGGCCGCGGCGGAATGCGACGAGAACGTCAGGTCCCGGCCGGCGATGCGAATCGAATGGTCGCCTGCAGCCGCGATGTCGGTCCGCCAGCGGCCCTGCACGCTGTCGAACTGCAGCAGGTGCGCGGTGGCAGCCGCCCCGCCCTTGATCTCGTTGAGGTGCACCACCTCCAACCGATTGAGGGCTCTCGGGTCGTCCTTCGGGCGCTCGGCAGCGCCCATCGCTGATCGCAGGGCCAGACGGCCGATGCGCCCCATTCCGTTGATGCCGACTTTCATGAGCCACCTGGGAAGTGAAGACAGTACGAATATTCGATAAACGTTGAATTATGGTTGGTCAGTCTCCGGATCCACCGGATCGCGGTGTCTCAGTTGTCGCGAGGTGGCCGATCCCGCCATGCCGCAGACCGTCAAGCGCAAGCCCGGTCGGCCCAGAAAGGAGCCGCAGGACTCCTGATCGTGCGAAGAACCCGGCTCACAAGGGTGGGGTGAACTCGTTGGCCCGAAATGGGGAAAAGCACGGTGCCATTGACACTCGAACACGCGCTTGAGCCACCGGGCCCAGCTCAGCCACACCCGACGGTGGCGCAGCCTGCGCGGACGCCTCGACCTGTCGCGGCACCACCCACTCGCACCGCTGGGCGTCCGGGGCCAGCACACCATGGTTCGTGCAGCGGGGGTCCGCTCACTTCGCGAAGCGAAATGACGCTGACGCGTTGTGCGCCCGCCGCCTTGGCGCCAGTCTCGATGCGAACGGAGCCGCGGCAGAGGCGCCGCGGTAGAACAGGGCGCTCACTGGCGCGTAGGCGGCGCGCACTCGCGCATCGGCATCAACCCGTCGTGTGAACAGGGCCGCGCCCGCGTCAGGCAGGACGGCGCAAGCGCTTGAGCAGGGGCAGTGCCACGAGGCCGCCGAGCATCATCGCCGCGCTGGCAGGTGTCGGCACCGCACTGATGGTGATCAGGCTCGGGGTCTGGTAGTACCGCACGTTGTCGTAGCCGACGAACTGGCCGCTGTGCTCGGGGTGGAAAGGGGTGTAGCTGCCGGGTTCGATGGTCGGCGCCAGCTCGCTGCCGCTGTAGTAGGCGTCGCCGAAGGTGCCCAGCGAATCGAAGCGGTAGACCGGCTCGACCTGGATGCCACCGAAGATCAAGTCCATGCCGCCCGCATGGGCCAGGGAGTACAGCAGCAGGTAGCGCGGCAGCTCGGTCGGCACGCCGTCCACGAGCATCTCGAAATGGACGAACGGTATGGCTGTGGTGAAGCCCGGGAAGGTGAAGTTCTCATCCGGGATCGGCGTCGGGCGGCGGTCGAGCACGATGGACAAGCTCCATGCCGCGCCGGGTGCGCTGAAGGGCGTGACCGGGGTGTCCAGGGTGTACACGCCGGAACTCTGCAGGAGCACCTGTTCGGCACGCGCCGCCGGTGTCAGGGCCAGGGCCAGCAGTGGCACGAGCGCCGCTGCGGCGAGGGAACGGGGCAGGTCATGGGACATGGCGATCTTTCGGTGACGCCCTCGATCGGGCAGGGACACTGTCGTGCGGGCCCGTTGCGCGGCCGTTGCACGGCTCAGCGCAGACCGACGACCGGAGGCTGCGGATCGAAGGGCCGCCCCGGCGGCGCCCGGCATGGCATCGACACGAATTCATGCGGATTGCTGCCGCTGGCAACCGACCGCGAGAAAGGTGGTGCGCAGTTCCATGAAGTCCAGGTAACGCCTGAACAGCCCATTGCTGGCGCAGAGCACCATCAGCGGCTTTAAGCTCACCAGCGGATCCAGGGTCTTGCCGCCTTCCGTCTTCTGCGGCTCGTCCAGGATCAGCACGGGCCGGTTGGCCGCGATCACGTCAATGGGGCGGCGGGGCTGAGAAAGTCCTCCAGCTCCTTGTCGATGCGCCGTGCGTCCTTGCCGGAGGGCCCACCGCACCATCCACTCGATCGTCAATGGTCCGGTGTGGTCGATGTCGGTGACGAAGCGTTCGAGGTTGGGCAAGGCAAGAGCAGCTGAGCACCGCTTGAACCCGAGGCGATCTCGCTGAGCGCATGTCTATCGAGTTTGGTCCGAGTCCAGTAAGAGATCAGTAAGGCCATCGGGCCGACCATGCTGTCAAGGCATCGGGTTGGGTGGCTTCGGTCATGCAAGACCCGGCCGTGTGCGGCTGTTTCGTCCCATGCATCGCAACGCCACCGGGCCTGGTGCCCGCGCTGCGTGTCACTACGGAGTCTTCCATGCTGTTTCCGACGATCTCGATCATGAAGGTCCTGACCTGGTTACTGCTCTGCTGCACGGCGCTCCTAGCCGCCTGCGGCGGGGGCGGCGGCACCGTCGCGTCCGACGTTCCTGTGGTGGGCCTGAACGACTTCCGCCGCGCGGTGGCTGGCCACCGCGTGGTGGAGGTGGCCGTGCCCGCTGCCGACGGCACGCGGCTGGCGACCTACGTCTACCTTCCGGCCCAGGGTAACGGACCGTTCCCGACGCTGGTCATGCGCACGCCCTACGACCTGCCGATCACGCCGGTGAGTGGGTTCCCCGAGGAGCATGCCAACGCGGAGATCGAGGCCCGGGCCGAGGACGTGGGCTGGACCGAGGCCACCGACCGTGGCTACGCGCTGGTGGTGCAGTTCGTGCGCGGTCGGCTGAAGTCCGACGGTGTGTTCAGCCTGTTCCTGGGCGACGAGGTCGCCGACGGCGATGCGCTGATCCGCTTTGTCGAGCGGCAGCCCTGGTCGAACGGGCGCATCGGCATCTTCGGCGACTCGGCCAGCGGCGTGACCTCGCTGCAGGCGGCGGCCTCCGGGCGCCCGTCGATCAAGGCGGTGTACGCGCAGGTCACCTCGCCGGACTTCCTGGGCGGGGTGATCTTCCCCGAGGGCCGCATCAAGTGGGAGGCGCTGCTGCCCTTCGTGCTGAGCCAGGTCGCCGACAACGGCAAGGACCACGACGCCAAGCTGGGCCTGCCGGCCGCGCAGGTCGCGGA
>Ga0315902_10012728_pt1 | contig 10924 bp, 10 predicted proteins | sample LakEriMetagenome_9_FD_203523 | JGI IMG/M metagenome (GOLD analysis project Ga0315902, IMG submission 203523) | Freshwater fungal communities from buoy surface, Lake Erie, Ohio, United States - Buoy 12 MA117 | ecosystem: Environmental > Aquatic > Freshwater > Lake > Lake biofilm | place: USA...
CCACTGATACAACTGGCACTGACAATGTGAAAGAGGATTCAGCACATACCAGAATTGACAATTCGCGCGATCACAAAAAATAAGAATTAAGCGATCTACCCGAGGGCGTTGGGGGAAGGTACTGGTCTGATACCTAGTGTTGCGAATGTGTGCTGGGAGTGAAATATCTGCATAAGGTCGTGGCGTTTGAGTACCCGGCCGATGGCAGGTACTGACGAAGACCATCTTTGTGAAATTGATGAGTGGAAAAATTCGAATTATCGGATTACATTTTTGCTTATTTTATTGAATGGAGGAAAATAATGATACCAGAAACAAATGTCATCATTAAGAATGACAAAGGGGAGTATTATGCATACGATAAAGACAAACATATATGTATTGATACTGGCCCTTTAGTTGAAGAATTAAATCGCCAAATGCAGAGAGGCGCTATGTTCTTTGATTTTTCACACAATACTGCATTCGTTTTTGTGGAAAAATATAAGCTAGAGTACGATGTTAAGTATGTATATGATGTTAATACCATAACTATTCGTTCGTACGGTTCCTTTTGAATAGACAAATATTCCCCTCATAACTTGCCCCACGGACGTGGAACTGAAACGAATGGAGTATTATATGCCACGCAAGAAGACTGCAGCCAAAAAGTCTGCAAACGGTAGCACGAAGACAACCCACAAGCCAAAGTCTCAAGTTTCTGTACAGCCCAAGAAATCTATTGAGGATGAAAAGGCAGATAGGGCAATCGCAAATCTGCGACGTATGGCGCGACCCACAGACTGCATCGACGATTACATCGACTAAGTGTTCAATCATGGTGACGGGGATTAGCGCAAGTTTAGGATTGATGGACTTTTCACATGTGCAGGCTCGTCGCGTATGGCGTGTTGTGTGAAACCCTCCCACCTGCGCTGCGCACAAGGTGCATTACAACACCGCGCGGTCAACCGTGTAAGCAACCTATGATGCGTGCCAGTGGAGTGAGGATCAATCAGCTACACACATTTTGTACATCACTGTGCGCTATGTTGATCGTGCTATGTATATGTGAGAGAGATTTTTTGAATGTAACTTATTCGCATAAATTTGATAAACCAGGGGCTTATCATGCCATATGTTCTATGATACAATCAACAGACGTTGTACGTAATAATTTGTAATTCAAAGGCAAAGAAAGCATGACACAAGTTAGTAATTCTGTGGATCAGCAACGCAAAATCGTTATCACTATCCTCGGTCGTGTGGATGAATATTCACAAAGTAAGCACTATGATCAAACGGCGCAGTATATTTGTGAGACAAAATTTGTTGCAGAGTATATGGTGCACAAATATCAACCCGATTACATGTTTTTGATGTATTTGGATTTTGAAAAAGAAATAACCTGGGATGCAGCTATAACGCTAACTGAGAAGTTGGATAGCCAGTCAGTAGCCTATCGTGAGATGGCATTGACTGCACTAAAAAGTAGTGAATCACCTAATAACTATGACTGGGATGCACTTCTGTGGGAGATTGTGCGCAAAGTGAATCGCGAGATTGGTGAGTTTACACCCGATGACCACATCTACATCGATATCACACATGGCTTTCGTACGATGCCATACATGTTGATGGGTGTGTTTCGCTATTTGTCGATTATCAAGGGCATCAAAAACATTACTATCACCTATGGTAATAAAATCGATGCAACCGATGTTGGTGATGTGTTGCCTCATGTCTACTTTGCTGAAATTACTGCATTCGATGACCTTAATCGCTGGATAGATGCAGCCTCGGCATTTGTACGATTTGGCTTCTCAAATGATTTGTGCCGCGAGATTAAAAATATCCGTGTTGATGGACTACGATCCCGGCTCGATGATCTGGCTGGGCGATTGCGCAAAATCACGCACACCTTACACATGGTGCAGTGGGTCGACTATGTGGCTGATTTCAAAGCACTCAACGATAGTTTGGTGAAGCTTGTCAATGCCGAAAAATACTCAGAGCTCCCGGCATTTGTAATGTATGTAGTTGAATGGCTACAAACTGAATTGGCATCCATGTTTCAATATGATGATGCCAACAACATTCAACATCACGTGCATATCCAGACCCAAGTGTTACGTTGGTACCGCAATAATGAGATGTATGCACATGCACTTTTGCTTGCCCGTGAATTGTTGCTGACCAAAGCACTAGTTGCAGGAGTAGTACGAGAAAAACACACTGGTACGTGGAATGGTTCGGAGTTCTCGCGTAAAAGTTACGTTGATACCAAAATTGTAGCGTTGACAGCAGCTAATGAAAGTGCTGCAGCTAACGAGCACCTCATGAATGACTTTATCCGTCAAAGCAATCAATTCCGGTATGTACGATTGGGTAATGATTATGGACACGGATATTGGTATGAATTACATGCAGAGAAGCTGTACCCACTCAAGTTTGAAAGTAGATATTTAGAAAATTCTATCGCATTTGGTAAGTTGGTGTTTGATATGCGCAATGATATTGGTCATGGCATGGGAGATTCATCCGACCTTCTCAACCCAAATCTTATCCTCGAAGTAATCGATGCGGTTATCAACAACACCAAATATGCACAGCCGGTTGTTCCCTCATGATCATGACGGTGGGAGTATAGCGTATGAAGTATGTAGCTGGGATTTCACTTGGTCCTGTTCAGCGATTTATTGCTGCTGCCCGCCAGACTCGTGATCTGGCCTTTGGTTCACAGATGCTCGGTGTGTTGTCTACGTTTGCAGCCCAAAAAGCAGTATTGCTTGGAGCCGAGGTCATCTTCCCTGCGGTGTTTGATGTTGCGAGTAGCAACAAAGTGGTGGTTCAAATTGACGCTAACCCGACAGACGTAGGGCGGATTTTTGCTGAGATTGAGCATGCCACACGTCAAGAGCTGATACGACGTGCCCAAGAGTTTGTGCAGCGCTTTGCTCCACAAGACATTGATTCTGCTGAAGCTGCAGTCTGGCAAATTCAGGATGTTCTTGAGATATATTGGGCAGCGGCACCGATTGTAAATAATTCGTATGCTGACGCGATTGATACGATGGAACAAGCGTTAGCTGCACGGAAGAATACACGTAATTTTGTGGCAAATAGTACAGCAAGTAACCGATTTAAATCGTCGCTGACGGGGACATACGAATCGGTTATTCCGGCAAAGAAATATCCAGACCAGTCCGACTCAGCTGCAGTCGTACGAGCAAAAAAACTCGATTTATCAGATATGTATGGTATTGATGGATCTGAGCAGTTATCTGGAATCGATTTGTTTAAACGGATTGGTTCGCTCAACAATCAGCCATTTACGTTCCCATCATTGGCCTCAATGGCAGCCCGGGGCAGTGTGATGCTGCTCGAAGCAGATGCACAGCAACAACTCAATCAGCAGTGGCAACAGGTATATGGACGTGATTTTTGGAGCTCAAATTCAATCCAGCAAGAGTCGCTGATGGAGCAGATTGACGATATTCGTGATCAACTACGAACACGTGCATACCAAGCCTGTCGCCGCGCAAATTTTGCGGCGATACGCGCAGCATGGCCTGAGATAGATGCACACCTTACTGGTCAGCAATCTGGTGCCTCAATTGAGGAGAGTACTATACTCGAATTGCTCTTTCCGATTATGCGCACGTTCCTCAGAGATGTAACTCTCGGTACAATTCTTGATCAATTTATTGCACAACATGCCATCCAACTCCCAAAGGTTGCTGAATCAATCGAACAGCGTATGAGGTTGCATGCGTTACGGATGTGTAATCCGGTTAATCCCTACTATGGCCTATTGCTAGCAGACGGTGATCGTATGGGCTCGTTTATTCATGAGTTTGCCAAACATGGCCCCAACGCACACCGAGAGCTGTCGACCGCAATGATTCATTTTGCTATGGATGTGCGACGGATTGCGCAACAGGCTGGTGGCGAAGCGATTTATGCTGGTGGCGATGACATGCTGGTACTTGTGCCCACTCCACGACTCTTGATCTGCGCAGACCAGCTACGAAAGAGCTTCGTGCACTTCATATCGATTGCAATGGAAAAATGTGGAATTGTACAAACGCCGCAACTTACGCCGAGTTTGTCGATGGGAGCAGTTGTTACGCACTTCCGTGAGTCGTTACAAGAGGCACTCTATCTTGTGCGTGAGACAGAAGCCCGTGCCAAGCAAGTTCGTAATGCATTGGCAATTCAAACGGCGAAACGAAGTGGTGGGAATGTGACGGTTGTTGGTCATTGGGATCACTTTGTACCACATATGCATGCAGTTGCACAGTTATGGCATCAAAAGCAATTGCCACACGGCTATGCATATGATATCCAACAAATGATTGCCCGAATTGCTCCCGAAAAAGGTGATCATCAGGCGGCTCAACTGCGCAAAATTGTCCGACTCGAATCCCAACGGATTCTGCAGCAAAAACGTATGAGTGCTATTGATGCCGTAACAGCCGTTTTTGATGACGTGAAATATATCAAGACATCGCTTGATGATGTAGATACTGATGAATATTTACGCCAACTTCATCAATGGGTGAACGAAATACTGGTGGCCCGTATGTTAAATGGAAGTGAGGAAGCGTAGCCATGACTCGTTATTCGTTGTGGGTGATTGAACCTCACGATACTCTGGTTATTCGTGATGGCCGACCTTTTTCACCAATAAATGGTCTTTCGCAAGCGTTTTCGTTGCCGTTTGTACCACCAAGTGTGGTGGCTGGTGCGGTGCGTCAGCGGCTCGGAAGTGATGCAAGTGGGGTATTTGTGGCCGATGCAGCTGCCCAAGAACAGCTCAAATCACACGCAGTCGTTGGTCCGTTTCTGGTCGAAAAAAGCACTGCCACGATTCGTGTGTACTTTCCACGACCTGCAGACGCACTCTTGTTGCAAGGGAGTAATAATTGGCACTATCTGACGCCACGAATAGACCCTGGTGTGGTATCGAATATGCCGGACAGTGATATGTTGCCGTTGTATCCTGGTGCGAGTGTGACACCTGCATTGCGTCGTAACAAGGCACGTTTTGAAGGGGCATTTTGGTCACACGATACACTGTTGAGCTGGTTGCGCCAGCAACCAGTACAGTTTAACCAGTTATCCCAGATTGAACCGATGCCGCGTGACACCCGCATCCATGTCAAGATGGACCGAAATCGTGGCACTGCGGAGCGCGGCGGTCTCTTTGCCACACAAGGGTTGGCGTGGCAGACTGGGAGCATGTCCAAGATTCGTCAGTATGCATTGGCACTGCTCATTCCAAGCCAACATGACGCTCAGATGCAGACTCAATCAGTGAGTAGTCTTGGTGGCGAACAGCGCTTGGCTGGCTGGAAGAAGGAATCAGCCAATGTGATACCTGTGCTCTTACAGGGGTGCCCCGATGACATCATCAACGATGTGATACAAATGCGCAGATGCCGTATCGTTATTACAACTCCCGCTTATTTTGCTCAGGGATGTATGCCACAGCGACTCCTGCAGCCTGTGCCCGGGATTGATGTGCAACCACGAATCGTTGCAGTCGGCAATGATCGTGCGGAGTTCTACTCGGGATGGGATATGCAAAAACGATCACCTAAACTATCACGGAAATTTGCTCCAGCAGGAAGCGTGTATTTTGTCGATTTTGCTGATGCATCTGCCGAAATGATACGGCGTTGGGTCATGCATTGGTGGATGCAACCAATCAGTGATACTGAACAAGATGTTCGAGATGGCTTTGGTGTCGCATTGATTGGCGCATGGAAATAATTAGAAGGAGGACAGCATGGCGCGAAAAGTACATTCTTCGTTGCACCCAAGTCCTGTGCAATCGGCACGTGTGTCATCTGAGGTACGGCGATACGAAATATTGACCCCTATGGTCGGTGGAGGTATTAAATCCTTTCAAACTGACATGCATTTCCCTATTCGCCCGACAGCGTTACGCGGTATCTTGCGCTACTGGTGGCGTGCCACTCGGGGCTGGCAAAGCAAAGGTAATATTCACCGTTTGCGAGAGCTTGAGGCTACTATTTGGGGCGGGAGCTACAAGGGTCCAGATGGTAAAGTGGTGATTGTATCGTCGCCTATTTCTCTCGATGTGGTTGTCACACAGCAAGGGCATGATATTCGAGCAAATGATCCAGACAGCAAGATTACTGGGGACCCGAGTCACAGCGCACCTATTGGGGATAAAAAAGGACGGTCGCGATTTAGTTATGTGCTCTTTCCATTACGCGAACCAAAAGAATCAAATGCGACAAATCTATTCCCAGTTGTGGCAAAATCGTTGTTGGAGTTTGAGTTGCGTTTGATTTACGCTGCGATTCCAAATATCAACATGAAGGACGAAATAGACGCCGCACTGTGGGCATGGGAGTTGTTTGGTGGAGTGGGTGCCCGTACTCGACGAGGGTGTGGCAGCATTCAATCACTGGACAATACCAAGCGTATCGAAGATCTGATTCAAGAAGGCATTCAACGCTTTTTATCGGGGTCAAATAGTGGTGCATGGCCAGCCCATGTGCCAAATCTACAAGGACTTACTGCTACGCAAGTGTATCAACCAGGGCGCGCCTCAGTTGCCTGGCGTCGCATGCAATATCAGAATGCGGTCGATGCGTGGCTCAATCTCGTGGACATATTTAAGTTGCAGATTCGCCAGGCACGTAATACGACTGGCGCCAAAAACAATATTGGATCGTCAAAATGGTTCGAAGCGAATGCGCTCCGGAAGATCTACGCGAATCAACGACAGATGCCGCAATTTCAGAATGGTGATTCACCTACTGCACAACAGTTGATTTTTTCGCGGTTGCAACTCGGCGCACCGATGGAATTGAGCTTTATCAATCCTAACCACTTCAGGAAGGGAGATAGTAAAGATTACAAGTTCATGGTGTCGGTCGATGATGCTAACGAGTTGCGTGTGCCGAGCCCGCTCATTTTTCGGGTATGGCGATCCCCGAACGGCTCGATGCATCAAGTCGTGCTCGTCATGGGGGGGCTCCGTACACCAGATGAGGCGATAGTGCAGAGCGCTCAACTGCGGGAGCCTAAGAGCGTTAAAACGCGTGGAGTTGGTGATGTGGAGTTACTAAATCGACGGCGTGCCGATCTCAATGATGTATTGCGCATAGCATTTGAAATATTGAAAGGGAATCAGCAATGACTGCACACCTGATGACAATCCAAGCGATGAGTGCCTTGCATCCAGGAACTGGCAGTGCAGACGGCACCATCGATATGCCTATTGCCCGTGAGAAAACTACCAACGTGCCGATTATTCCGGGCTCAACCATCAAGGGTGTGTTGCGCAGTATGGCCTCACCTCAGCTTGCGACCCGGTTTGGTGATGCCGATCGCGCAGGCATGGTACAGTTCAGCGATGCATTCACGCTTTTACTGCCGGTACGGAGCTTGGCAGGGGTGTATGCCTTGGCGACATCGCCGTATTTGATTCGTCGATTCCTGCGTGATATTGCGCTGACTGGTAAGCCATTACCTATCAGTCATGATGATTTGCTCAAACTACAAGTAGACAGTGCATATGTGCACGTTACCACTACTTCGGCAGTTAAGCTCAACGATCAACGCGTTGTGTTTGAGGATTTGGATTTGCGTATCGCACCGCAGACCAGTGGTATTGTTTTGCAACTTGCTGACGAAATTGCTTACTTTGCGCCACAAGTGAGTGTAGCTAGCCATCTCTGCGTGGTCAGCGATGACACAATGTCATTTTTGCTTGAGACTGCGACGGAAATACGTGGTCGTAATCGTCTCGATGATAACAAAGTGGTTGCAGGTGGCCAGCTATGGTACGAAGAACTGCTGCCGGCTGAGACGCTGTTGTGTGGCATCGTTAACATTGTTGCCCCAGCTACACAACATGACTCCATCTTCAGTGAATTAGCTGATATGAGCAAACGGCCGATGATCTTTGGGGGCAAGGTGACAACCGGCCATGGCTACTGCCATGTCGTGATCAAAAAGTAGGTGAACCGTGCAGACACGTGAACAAATCTATGCCGTGCACGTCATGAAACGCATCGAAGATGTGGTCGACAAATCATACCAAGAGGATTACAAGCGCCTCACTCGTCGCTTTCCAGTGCTCGTGCGGCGTGTAGGCTTGCTCCATGCGTTGGCGTATTTGCAAGAGAAAGGGCAGAAAGATGAGTGGTATGCCCTGTTCTATGGTCATCTTGATGCGATTTTGCATGACATGCGCGTGTTGGAATCAGGGCAACGCCTTGCTGATCAGGCACAACAACAGCAGTCGACATACCTGTATCTCACGCGTGAAGTCATGTATGCCGTGCAGTGGATGAAACGCTTGACCGATACAATGATTCGGCCGTCATCATAATAGGAAAGAGATGCGTATGCGTCGGATACAGAATGTTACTGTGCATAATGTGCAAGAGAAATATGGCCATGCCGGATTGTGGCACGATAAATATTTGCCTGATTTTGAACCACAGACCAAACAGACCCACTTAGATGAGGTCACTCAAATCTGCAAACACACCGAGGCATATGCTGATTACTATAGGCGATGGAAGGATCTGTTAAAGCGCGCTCAGGCATATACGGTTGAACTTGTCACCCAAAGTCGTATGATTGTTGGCATTGGCGAGGCCTCGGTGCGTGATATCGGCATCATGCTCCATCACACCTATGGCGTGCCGTTTATCCCAGGGAGCTCACTCAAAGGCCTTGCTGCTGCGTATGCACGTAAGCTACCCGGGTGGGAGCCGAATAGCGAGAGTTATCGTACCCTCTTTGGTGATGGTCGTCAGAGTGGTGTGGTCGACTTTATGGATGCGGTATGGGTGCCTGATCCATTAATCCATCCACTCAGTGTTGATATCATCAATGTGCACTATCAGTCGTATTACACCAACTTTGGCAAAGGGAATAACGACCAAGAAGTGCAACGGATGTTTATGGAAGCGCCAGTACCTAATTATTTTGTCTGTGTGAAACCAAAAGTGACATTGTTGCTTGCAGTGAATGGTCCAGTTGAATGGACACAATCTGCAATGCAATTATTGCAACTCGCGGCAGATGAAGTCGGTGTTGGCGCCAAAACGAATGCTGGGTATGGACGTTTACATAATTCTGAAGAGCCACGCACATTTCGTCATGTTGAGGATGCATCGACGAGCAATGTAGATGATGAACTCATTGCTAAGTTTATTAGTGATCATTTGCAAATTGCGCCTAAAAATATCGTCTCACAGTTGCCTAATAAGCGCCAACCATTACGCGATCTCGTGGCGAGTAACTACGTCAAACGCAGTATTGCGCAGCATATGCTTAAAATGGCTAAGGATGCAGGTGTAGGCAAAGATAAAGCATGGCATGCCGAACTTGTGGAAATAGCGCAACTCCCTGATTCGTAATGTTATCACACTAGCACAGTGCAATTAGGGGTGTGTTGAGAGCGGATGCGATATTGTACGGCGTGAGCATGTAACGCCCTGTAACCCTAGTACACCCGTGTCAGCTGCAGTCCATAGCACCCTGCCGTCATGGCACGGCGACGAAGTCGCCAATGCCATGACGGCATCTTGTGGACGTACGCGGTTGCTGTACCCCGTGCAACTATTTTTCACAGTGTGACGTCATATGTGCATCACACACATGGGACGATGAAAACGATTGAGAAAGAGTTGCTTGTTGTGAAATTGTGCGAAATAAATACATCTTCCCATGTGTGTGGATTGATTGGCATAGCGAGAAGGAATACCAATGAAACTTGTAAATCTCACGCCCCATGACATTATGTTGTATATCCATGAGACGTATACCACGATTGCACCGAGTGGCAATGTCGCACGCGTGATTACACATGCTTATCCAGAACCAACCATTATGGCCGATATCCATGATGATGCACATCGTAGCACAATCGAAGTCCCAGTCCACTGTATGCACAGTGTGGCGATTGATGGGTTACCGCAGCCGCATCCCGATGTACTTTATATTGTGAGTACAATGGTGGCTCAACATTGTAGTGAGCGGCATGATGTGGTGGCACCGGATACGGGTGATAGCGCACTGCGTGATGAGCAGGGGATTATCACCGCGGTGCGCGGCTTTGTGCGCTTTGTTGATGACATATCGCAGCAGATGCCAACACACGGAGATATGATCGACATCGACGATTTTGATATGGATATTATTAATAGTATTTGGCGCGATATGGCAGACAGACAGACACCGGCATCTACGCAGAAAAAGACCAAAAAGCGGACCAAAAAATAACCGAGCGATGCGATAGAGTTGGTAGTCGTATGCACGATAGACAGGAGAAATTCAATGTTTGCATCACGTCGCTCAAATCCGGCACCGGTGGTGATTGGTGTGGCTGTCAATGGCCAACACATCGCATATGCAACGATTGCTGCAGGTGATGATGATGCCATCGCCGTACTACATGCGCTGGTGACCGCAGTATGGGCATCACGACCAGCTGATGCCACTGCACAACTCAAGAGCGCAATCGATGAATGGGTCAACGATCACAATGCTGTTGTGGCATGGTCGCATGATATGTATGCGGTGCCGCCCCACACGGAATTGCTGATTCCTGTGATTGATGGCATCCGTCAGCAGGTCAGCTGGTATGTGCATGCACCACGTGCACGTCGCGCACAGCCAATTGGCGACATGCGGATTGCCGAGATTCGTGCAGCATCGCTCTCCACGCTTCGCACACGCGTGGCACGGGCGCGCGACGATGATGATGGCCACATGCGTCACATTTTTTTCCATGATCGCTAACGAGTGCAACAATGAGGCCAGCTGGTACGTCTACCTCATCATACGGGGATGCCCTGGTTTTGACGGGGTCGGGTATGGACGAGTAGCGATAAGTGCCTTTAATGCCACGTGAAACTCTGTCACCTTGAGTGGTGCGCCCGGTTCT
>Ga0315902_10012732_pt1 | contig 10921 bp, 11 predicted proteins | sample LakEriMetagenome_9_FD_203523 | JGI IMG/M metagenome (GOLD analysis project Ga0315902, IMG submission 203523) | Freshwater fungal communities from buoy surface, Lake Erie, Ohio, United States - Buoy 12 MA117 | ecosystem: Environmental > Aquatic > Freshwater > Lake > Lake biofilm | place: USA...
GCGGCCCTCGATGCCCTCGGGCACCAGCTTGTCGGCGTTCGGGTTCGCGGTCTCGTCAGCCTCCTGGAAATAGCGGTCGGCCGAGCCGGCGCGCATGGCGCCGATGGAGCCCATGCCGCGGTAGCTCTTGTAGCTGCGGCCCTGGTAGAGGATGACCTCGCCCGGCGCCTCCTCGGTGCCGGCGAAGGCGCCGCCCATCATGACGGTGCTCGCACCGGCGGCGATGGCCTTGGCGACGTCGCCCGAGTAGCGGATGCCGCCGTCGGCGATCAGCGGCACGCCGGTGCCCTGCAGTGCGCGCGCGACGTTGTCGATGGCGGTGATCTGCGGCACGCCCACGCCGGCGACGATGCGCGTGGTGCAGATCGAGCCCGGCCCGATGCCGACCTTCACCGCGTCAGCCCCCGCGTCCACCAGGGCCCGGGCGGCCTCGCCGGTGGCGATGTTGCCTCCCACCACGTCCACCTGCGGGTACTGGCGCTTGACCCAGGACACGCGGTCCAGCACGCCCTGGCTGTGACCGTGCGCGGTGTCGACGACGATCACGTCCACGCCGGCGCGCGCCAGCGCCTCCACCCGCTCCTCGGTGCCCTCGCCCACCCCCACGGCAGCGCCCACGCGCAGCTGGCCACGGCTGTCGCGGGCGGCATTGGGGAAATTGGTCTGCTTGGTGATGTCCTTGACCGTCATCAGCCCGCGCAGGCGAAAGGCCTCATCGACCACCAGCACGCGCTCCAGCTTGTGGCGGTGCATGAGGGCCTTGCCCTCGTCCAGCGTGGCGCCCTCGCGGACCCACACCAGGCGCTCGCGCGGCGTCATGACCTCGCGCACGGGGGCGTCAAGCCGGGTCTCGAAACGCAGGTCGCGGTTGGTGACGATGCCGGCCACGGTGTCGCCCTCCACTACCGGAAAGCCCGAGAAGCCATGCTGGCGGGAGAGCTCGATCACCCGGCGAACCGGTGTGTCGGGAGTCACGGTGATGGGGTCGCGCAGCACCCCCGACTCATAGCGCTTGACCCGCGCCACCTCGGCCGCCTGCTGGGCGGGCGAGAGGTTCTTGTGGACGATGCCGACGCCGCCTTCCTGAGCGATGGCGATGGCCAGCCGCGATTCGGTCACCGTGTCCATGGCCGCGGACACGAGCGGCAGGTTCAGGGTGACACGGCGCGTCAGAGCGGTGCGCAGGTCGGTGTCCCGCGGCAGGACCCGCGAGAACGCAGGGACCAGCAGCACGTCGTCGAAGGTCAGTGCCTTGCCGAGCAGGCGCATGGGAAGGACTCCGGGGGCAATGCAGGATTATAGAAACCGGGGGTCCGGGCCTACACTTGGCATACGCCGTCACGACGCACCGCACCGCACTGCCATGTCACCCACACCGCACGCCCGTGGGCGCCTTCTGCCCGCACTGATCACCTGTGCTGTCCTTGGCGCAGGGCTTTTGTTGCCCTTGTCGGCGTGGTCCCAGTGGGTATGGCGCGACGCCAACGGTCGCCTGGTGGCCAGCGACATTCCGCCGCCCCGTGACGTCCCCGATCGCAACATCGTGCAGCGGCCCCGCCAGGCTGCCGCCCCGACACCGGGCGAAGCCCGCCCGGATGGCACCGCAGGGGCTGCGCCCGCCGCGGCGTCTGCTCCAGCCCCAGGCGGAGCCGCCCCGGCAGCCCCTGGGGCCGCCCGCCCCCCCGTGGATCCCGAACTGGAAAAGCGCCGCAAGGCCGCTGAGCAGTCCCAGGCTGCGCAGGCCAAGGCCGACGAGTCACGACTGGCCGAGCAGCGGCGCGAGAACTGTGCCCGCGCCCGAGGTCACCTGGCCGGTCTCGAGAGCGGCCAACGCATGGCGCGCATGAACGAGAAGGGCGAGCGCGAGATCCTCGATGACAAGGCGCGGGCCGATGAGATACGCCGTGCGCGCGAGGTGATTGCGGCCGACTGCCGCTAGTCACTTCGCGGCTGCAGTGGCCGTCGCGGCCGCCAGTCGCTTGACCCGTCGGGCCCGGCCCGGCGTCTGCCGATAACGCAGCCGACGGGCTTCCTTCGGATCGCATTGCAAGGGGCGGTAGACCTCCACCCGGTCGCCTTCGCGCAGGACGTGGGTCAGCGCCTGACGCCGGCCCCAGACTCCCGTCACCACCCGATCAGCCGACAGGCCATGGTGCGCCAGCATCCCGCTGGCGTGCAGGGCGTCGACCACCGAGGCCCCGGTTGCGACCGCCAGTTCGGCCCGGTCCCACCGACGGGGCCCCAGACAGACGACGACCTCCACGCGGATCATCGGGCGCCGTAGACCTGTTCGGCTCGCTGCACGAAGCAGTCCACCAGGGTGTGGGCGATGCGGTCGAAGACGGGGCTCACCACCGCTTCCAGCGCGCGGCTGGAGAAGGCATAGCGCAGGTCCAGCCCTACCTTGCAGGCCGAGCGGTCGGTCGCGCCCTCGCCCACGGGAAGGAAGGACCACTGCCCCTCGAGCAGCGAAAAGGGGCCGTCCACCAGCGATACCGACACAGACTGCGGCTGCTCATGCACGTTGCGCGTGGTGAAGGCATGGTGGACGCCTGCGTACGACAGGCCCAGGCGTGCCGTGACGCCCCGCTCGTGGCGGTCCAGCACCTCGGCCCGGTTGCACCAGGGCAGGAACTTGGGATAGTCCTCGACACCGGTCACCAGGTCATACATCTCGCGTGGCGAATACCACAGCAGCACCGACTTGCGGACGTGCTTCATAGAATGCCGCGATTGTAGGCAACCCCCTCTGATGGCCCCCATTGCCGAGAACCGCCGGGCGCGGTTCGAGTACCACATCGACGAGACCTTCGAGGCCGGCATCGTGCTCGAAGGCTGGGAGGTCAAGGCCATCCGCGCCGGGCAGGTGCAGCTGACCGACGGCTACGTGCTAGTGCGCGACGGCGAGCTCTACCTCATCGGCTGCCGCATCAACGCGCTGCGCGAGGCCTCCACCCACGTGAGCCCGCAGGTCGAGCGCACCCGCAAGCTGCTCATGCACAAGGACGAGATCCGCCGCCTGGTCGGCAAGGTCGAGCAGAAGGGCTTCACCCTCGTGCCTCTCAACCTGCACTACAAGGGTGGCCGGGTCAAGGCGGACGTGGCGCTGGCCAAGGGCAAGGCGCAGCACGACAAGCGCGAGACCGAGAAGAAGCGCGACTGGGACCGCGAGAAGCAGCGCCTCATGCGCCACAAGGTGTCATCACCCGGCAGCGCCTGACCCTCGGGCGCTGCGAGCAGTGCTGGATACGCCTGCTCAGCCCCTGAAGGCCGCGGCGAGGGCCTGCTCCAGGTCGGCGCGCAAATCTTCCACCGCTTCCAGGCCGATCGACAACCTCACGAGATGGCCGGCGTAGGGGGCCTTGCCGCCGCGCAGCAGGGCCATGTCATAGGGCACCGCCAGGCTCATCGGGCCGGCCCAAGAGTAGCCGTGCCCGAACAGCGCCAGCGCATCGACGAAGGCATCCGCCTGGGCCAGCGAATAGCGCTCATGGAACACCACCGAGAACAGCCCCGCAGCGCCCTTGCACAGGCGCGACCAGTGCGCATGCCCGGGGCTGCCGGGCAGTGCCGGGTGCAGGACCCGCGAGACCTCGGGCTGCGCGGCCAGCCAGCCCGCCAGCTCACGCGCAGCCCGGTCCTGAGCCTCGTAGCGCAGCTGGATGCTGGGCAGGCCCCGCAACACGCCCTCGCACTCGTTGGGGCCGACGCTGAAGCCCAGGGCAGAGCGGGCGCTGGCCAGACGGTCGTTCAAGTCCGAGTCTCGCGTCACCACGGCGCCCATCAGCACGTCGCCGCCGCCTGAGGGGTACTTGGTCAGGGCCTGCATGGCGATGTCCACGCCCAGATCGAAGGGCGAGAACGCCAGGCCGGTGCCCCAGGTGTCGTCCAGAGCCGTGATGGCGCCGCGTGCCTTGGCGGTGGCCACCAGGGCGTCGACCTCCGGGAACTCCATGGTGAGCGATCCCGGCGCCTCGATCCACACCAGGCGCGTGGCGGGCGTCATGGCCGCCGCCAAGGAGCCAGGGTCCATGGAATCGTAGAACCGGTGGCCGATGCCCCAGCCTGACAGCAGCGCCCTCGCCTGCTCCTTCGACGGGCCATAGACGTTGTCCGGCAGCAGCAGCTCGTCACCGGTCTTCAGCAGCGCCTGGTTCACCAGGGTGATCGCGGCCAGGCCGCTGGGGGCCAGCAGGCAGTGCGTTCCGCCTTCCAGGGTGGCGATGCGCTCTTCCAGCACATAGGTGGTGGGGGTGCCGTGGGTGCCATAGGCGTAGCCCTGGCGTCCCTTGGGTGAGCGGGTGCGCAGGGCCTGGGTGTCCTGGAACAGGATGGTCGAGGCCTTGTGCACGGCGGGCAGTACGGCCTCGAAACCCGACGGCGGCTCGTAGGGGTGGTGGATCTGTCGGGTGGAGGGCTGCGTCATGATGGCTCGGCTGCGGTTTCAAGGCTCAGACGACCTGGCCGATGAGGTCATGGCCGGCGGTGTCGACGATGCGCGCGCGGGTGAACTCCCCCGCCTTGAGCGTTCTGGAAGCACGGTCTGGCGGCAGCAGCCGCACGGTGCCGTCGATCTCGGGCGCGTCGGCGTAACTGCGCCCGGTGCCGCCCTTGCGGCCCATGGACGGGGCGCTGTCCACGAGCACCTGCACCGTGCTGCCGATGCGCTCGCGCAGCTTGTGGGTCGACACCGACTCGGCCACGGCCATGAAGCGCGCCCGACGAGCGTCCCGCTCGGGGGCTGGCAGCATGCCCGGCAGTTCATTGGCGGCAGCGCCGTCCACCGGCGAATAGGCGAAGCACCCTGCCCGGTCGATTCGCGCCTCGCGGATGAATTCCAGCAGGGCCTCGAACTCCGCTTCCGTCTCGCCGGGAAAGCCGGCGATGAAGGTCGAGCGCACCACGATCTGCGGGCAGGCCTCGCGCCAGCGCTGCAGGCGCTCGAGGTTGCGCTCGCCGCTGGCGGGACGCTTCATGCGCCGCAGTACCTCGGGGTGGGCGTGCTGGAACGGCACATCCAGGTAGGGAAGGATGCGCCCATCCGCCATCAGCGGCAGCAGTTCATCCACATGCGGATACGGATAGACATAGTGCAGGCGGATCCAGGCGCCGTAGGGCTCGGCCAGGCGGGCCAGCGCTTCGCACAGCTCGGTCAGCCGCGTGCGCATCGGCTTGCCGTCCCAGAAGCCCGTGCGGTACTTGACGTCCACGCCGTATGCGCTGGTGTCCTGGCTGATCACCAGCAGCTCGCGCGTGCCCGACTCCAGCAGCGCGCGCGCCTCATTGAGCACGTCACCCACCGGACGCGAGACCAGGTCGCCGCGCATGCTGGGGATGATGCAGAAGGTGCAGCGGTGGTTGCAGCCCTCGCTGATCTTCAGGTAGGCGTAATGGCGCGGGGTGAGCTTGATGCCCGCCTCGCCGCGGAACTGCTCGCGCACCGCGGGCACCAGGTCGACGAAAGGGTCGTGGGGCTTGGGCAGGTGCCGGTGGACGGCGTCCAGCACCTCATCGGCGGCATGGGGCCCGGTGACGGCCAGCACCTTGGGGTGCACCTGCCGCACGAGGTTGTCGCCGCCCTCGCCCGTGCGGGCGCCCAGGCAGCCCGTGACGATCACGCGCCCGTTCTCGGCCAGAGCCTCGCCGATGGTGTCCAGGCTCTCGCGCACGGCGTCGTCGATGAAACCGCAGGTGTTGACGATCACCAGGTCCGAGCCGGCGAAGGTCTTGCGGGTCTGGTAGCCCTCGGCGCTGAGCCGGGTGAGGATGAGTTCGGAATCGGTCAGGGCCTTCGGGCACCCCAGGGACACGAAGCCCACGGTGGGAGCCGGACGGCCCTCAAGGGCGCTGGACGACATGCCACCATTGTCGGCCATGGGTGGCACGGCCCTCAGGGCTTGGGAGTGAAGCCCGGCATGCCCGGGAACAGGGCGCCGGAAGACTTCTGCAACTGCTCCTGCATCTGCGACATCAGCGCCTTGGACTGCTCGACATAGGCGCCCATCAGGTTCTGCATGACGGGGGCCTGGCCCTGCAGCATCTGGGCCCAGGCTTCAGGGGTGAGGCTGGCAGCATCGGCCAGGCCGCGTCCCTGGGCCGCCATCCGCGACTGCACGTCGACGAAGTTCTGCAGCGTCTGCTCCAGGTACGAACCCATCATCCCCTGAGTGGCGTGGCCATAGAACCGGATGAGCTGCGCCAGCATCTGCGTGCTGAAGATCGGCACGCCGCCGGTCTCCTCCTCCAGGATGATCTGCAGCAGGATGCTGCGCGTGAGGTCCTCGCCGGTCTTGGCGTCGCGAACCTCGAAGGACTCTGCGGCCATGACCATGCGCTTGACATCGGCCAGCGTGATGTAGCTGCTGGACAGCGTGTCGTAGAGGCGCCGGTTGGGGTACTTCTTCAGCACCCGGGGGCCAGGGGGGGTGTCGGCTTGCTCGGTGCCGGATGCCCGACGGCGGGACGTGGTCATGGCGGGCTCCTTTCCCCTGCATTCTACGAAGGGCCAGGGGCGAAGCGCCCAAGAAAAAGGCGCCCCGAGGGGCGCCCTTGCAGCAGGCGAAGGAGCGCTGCGATCAGCGGACCACGGCGATCTGGTCGCGCTTGCCGGCCTTGTAGGTGTACAGGGTCAGGGCGCCGTTCTTGACGTCGCCCTTGTTGTCGAACGAGACAGTGCCCGTCACACCCTTGTAGCCTTCGGTCTTGGCCAGCACGGGCAGGTACTTCGCCGGCTCGGCCGAACCGGCCTTGACCATGGCGGCCACCATCACGTTGACGGCGTCGTACACGTACGGTGCATAGACCTGCACGTCGAGGTTGAACTTCTTCTTGTAGGCCGCATAGAAGTCATCCATCGACTTCTTGGCCGCGCCTTCCACGCCGCCGGCCTCGGCACACACCACCTGGCCATCGCCCATGGTGCCCGCCGCCAGCTTGGGGAGCTCGCCGGTGCAGATGCCGTCGCCGCCCACGAACTTGGCGTCGATGCCCAGCTGCTTCATCTGGCGCAGCATCGGGCCGGCCACGGCGTCCATGCCGCCGAAGAACACCACGTCGGGCTTCTTGGCCTTCAGGCTGGTCAAGATGGCAGTGAAGTCAGTGGCCTTGTCGTTGGTGAACTCGCGGCCGACGATCTTGCCGCCTGCGCCCTTCACACCCTTCTCGAACTCGTCGGCCACACCCTGGCCGTAGGCGGTGCGGTCATCGATGACGGCGATGGACTTGCCCTTGAGGTCCTTGACGGAGTAACGGCCCAGCGTGCCGCCCAGGTGCACGTCATCGGCCACCACGCGGAACGTGGTCTTGTAGCCGTTGCGGGTGAACTTGGGGTTGGTGGCCGACGGGCTGATCTGGGGGATGCCGGCGTCACTGTAGATCTTGGAGGCCGGAATCGAGGTGCCGGAATTCAGGTGGCCGATCACGCCACTGACCTTGGCGTCCACCAGCTTCTGCGCGGCGGCGGTGCCTTGCTTCGGGTCGGCCGCGTCGTCCTCGGCCAGCAGTTCGAACTTGACCTTCTTGCCGCCGATGGTCACGCCCTTGGCGTTGAGCTCGTCGATGGCCATGCGGGCGGCGTTCTCGTTGTCCTTGCCCAAGTGGGCGATGCCGCCGCTGGTGGGGGCCACATGGCCGATCTTGACGACCATGTCCTGGGCGAAGGCCGCACCGGCCACGAGCATGGCGGCGGCGCCGCCGATCAGCGAATACTTGATTTGCATGGGCAACTCCTGAAAGGGTGAACTGTCACCGGGCTGAATTCCCGGACGCCCGGGACGATACCCGAATTTGCAAGCCCGTTGCGGGCAGGGATTCCCGCACCCTGGCCAAGCTTGTCCGCCTCAACGATGGCGGCGGCGGGCGAGTTCCTGCGCGACCGCCCGCTGCACGACATCCCGCAGATCCGCAGCCAGAGGCTCGCGCAGATCCTTGATCAGCTGGTCGGCCGCGCGCGCCAGCACCGGCGCGATGGCCTCCCGCAGGCGGTACTCGAACATCAGGTCGACATGCTGCTGCACGGCGCCGAGGACGGACTCTTCCAGCTGCTCGGCCTCCAGTGGAGCGGCCCCGGCCTCTGACAGGCCAGCGGCTGCGGCCATGGGTGCAGTGGCTAGCGCCTGCGGCAAAGGGGCATCCGGCGTGGGCTGGGGGTCGACCCGCTCCCAGGCGCCCGCAGATCGCACCACCTCGGTGAGGACCGGCAAGCGGTCCAGGCTCTCTGGAGCCCGGCGCGCCGTCACCTTATGCCCCCGCGGGTCATCCGGCCTGCGCCGCGGACACCGCGGCGGGGCTCAGGCCAGCCGCCTGGTAGTGGCGCCAGCGTTCACGCCCGGCCTGGCGCTGGGACGGGTCGCTGCCCACCAGTTCGATGATGCGCGTGGCGGACCCGGGGTCTGTTACCGGCTGAGGCCCCAGGTTGACCACCACGTCGGGAGCCGGTAAAGACTGCGGCCAGGGCCGGTCGGGCTCCTGCAGCCAGATCGGCGCGCGCAGGGCGGCAGCGCCCAACCCCTCGCGCAGCCGCACATGGGGCACGAAGTCCTGCGCCTCGAAAGTCCACAGGGCCACGTCCAGACGGTCGATCTCTGCCGCTTCGCCCACCACGCGAACCCGCGCCCCGCGGCGCAGTGCCTTGCGCAGCAGTCGGCAGGCGTAGCCGGTGCGGTCAGCGAGTTCGGCGTGGAAAGCGACTTCGGGCATCGATCCGCTCAGCGCGCCCGGCCCAGCACGAAGCGCGTAAGCAAGGGCACGGGCCTGCCGGTGCCGCCCTTGGCCGCCCCGGAGCGCCACGCCGTGCCGGCGATGTCCAGGTGGGCCCAGGGGTAGCGGGACGCGAAACGCTTGAGGAACATGGCTGCCGTCACCGCGCCACCCGCCCGGCCGCCGACGTTGCCCATGTCGGCGAAGTGGCTCTTGAGCGCCTCGTCGTACTCCTCGTCCAGGGGCATGCGCCAGCAGGGGTCCAGCGCCGAATCGCCCGCCTGCTGCAATTCCGCCGCCAGCGTGTCGTCGGGGGAGAACAGGCCGCTGCGGTGGTGCCCCAGGGCGATGACGCAGGCACCGGTGAGGGTGGCGATGTCCACGACCGCCGCCGGCTTGAAGCGCTCGGCGTAGGTCAGCGCGTCGCACAGGATGAGGCGGCCTTCGGCGTCGGTGTTCAGGATCTCCACCGTCTGGCCCGACATGGTGGTCACGACGTCGCCCGGCTTGACCGCCCGGCCACCGGGCATGTTCTCGCAGGCGGGGATGAGGCCGACCAGGTTGACCTTGGCCTTCAACCGGGCGACGGCGCACAGGGTGCCCAGCACGCTGGCCGCGCCGCCCATGTCGAACTTCATCTCGTCCATCTCGGCGGCGGGCTTCAAGGAGATGCCCCCGGTATCGAAGGTGATGCCCTTGCCCACCAGCACCACCGGGGCGTCACGCCGGCCAGCGCCGTTCCACTGCGCCACGATGAAGCGCATCGGCTCGTCCGAGCCCTGGGCCACGGCGAGGAAGGACCCCATGCCCAGCCGCTCGATGGCCTTGCGGTCGAGTACCTCGACCTTCAGGCCCAGTTCCTTGCCCAGGCGTTTGGCCTCGGCAGCCAGGTAAGAGGGGGTGCAGTGGTTGGCCGGACGGTTGGCCAGTTCGCGGGCCAGCGTGGTGCCCTCGCCGATGGCCGCGCCTTCGCGCAGCGCCTGCGCCACCTCGCCCTGCACGGCGGGCAGGCACACGAGTGACACCTTGTCCAGGCGAGGAGCCGCGGGCGCGCTGGGCTTGGTGTGCCGGTACAGGTACGCCGCCTCGCAGGCCGCCTGGGCCACGCTGCGGGCGTGGGAGGCATCAGCCCCGCCCTCTCGCGCGTGCGCCACAGCCACGTGCCGCGTGCCGCCGGTCTTGAGTTGCGCCAGGCCCGCTGCGACAGCCTTGTGGAAGGCTCGGGCCGACGCATCGCTGGCGACCACGGCCATCAGGCGCGCGGCCTTCACCCGTGGCACGCGGTGCAACAGCAGGAAGCGACCGGCCTTGAGTTCCAGGTCGCCGCTGGTCACGGCCGCCTCCAGCGCCGAGGCGATGTTGCGGTCAAGCGAGGGCGGCATCTCGCCAGCGGGAATGACGACAAGCAGTGCGTCAGCCTCAATGCGGGACAGTCCCGAAGGGGCAGCTGAAAGGGTCGTGAAGTCCATAATCGTTGGGGGTTTCAGAGGTCGCGGGATGTTATTCGATTCGATCGTCCGCAAGGAGTTGGCGCGCAGCTTCGCGGCCACCCTGGTGGTCATCCTCACCATCGTGATCACGATGATGCTGATACGCGTGCTGGGCAATGCGGCCAAGGGGTCCATCTCGCCTGCCGACGTGGTGATGTTCCTGGGCTTCAGCACGCTGGCGCACCTGCCCACCATGCTCAGCCTGTCGCTGTTTGTCGCGGTGGTGCTGTCGCTGGGCCGGATGTACCGCGACAGCGAGATGCACGTCTGGTTCGCCAGCGGCCTGAGCCTGGCCCGGTTCGTCCGCCCGGTGCTGTGGATGGCGGCGCCCGTGCTGGGGGTCATCGCCGGCCTGCTGCTGGCCGTCTGGCCCTGGGTGAACGCGAAGATGCTGGATCTGCGCGAGCAGTACGAGCAGCGATCCGACCTGTCCCGCGTGACCCCGGGCATGTTCCAGTCGTCTTCCGACGGGCGGCGGGTGTTCTTCATCGAACGCGACGCCAACGGGACCCAGGGAGCGCGCAATGTGTTCATCGTCGTGCGCCGCGACCAGGGCGACAGCGTCACCTCCGCCCAGGGAGGGCGGATAGAGGACCAGCAGGGCGACCGCTACCTGGTGCTGGACAGCGGACAGCGCAACGAGACCCGGGCCGAAAGCGGCGAGCGCACAGTGGCCCGCTTCGAGGAGTACCGGGTGCTGGTCGATGAGCGGCAGGTGCGCCAGGCGCAGGCCA
>Ga0315902_10012737_pt1 | contig 10919 bp, 5 predicted proteins | sample LakEriMetagenome_9_FD_203523 | JGI IMG/M metagenome (GOLD analysis project Ga0315902, IMG submission 203523) | Freshwater fungal communities from buoy surface, Lake Erie, Ohio, United States - Buoy 12 MA117 | ecosystem: Environmental > Aquatic > Freshwater > Lake > Lake biofilm | place: USA...
GAAGGTGGCATCTTCTGCCGTGGTCACTGAATTGCCGGAGACGCCCGTCAGCGTGGGGGCGTCGTTGACGGCGGTCACGGTGACGGCCAGCGTGTCGGAGGCGGCGGAGAAGGCGCTGGTCTGACCGCTGTTCAAGGCGGTGTTGACGCGGGTCCCGGCGGTGCCCGAGGTCTGGTCCCAGGCGAGGTAGGTGAGGGTTGCGGTCCCGCCCTCAAGGCCGTCGGGCAGGAAACGGATCCGGTAGGAAGGCCCGAGCAAGAGGGCACTGCCGGTGCTCACGCTGCCGAGATCGGTCCAGGTGGAACCGTTGGCCGAGTACTGCCATTTGCCCGTGGCTGCCACGGTGGAGCCGGTGACCGCGATGCCGATGGCGGAGACCGCCGTGCCGTCGGGATCGACGATGCCGGTATGGGTGGCATCGGCCGTGTCCGTGAGGAACCCCGAGACCTGATGGGAGGTCGGGCTGGCGCTGTCTTCATCCCCGATGGTGCCCAAGCCGAGATTGCCACCGCCGGTGTGCGCCGTGAGCACCGGCCGGTCGTTGGCCTCGACCACGGTGATGGTCGCGGAACCGGTCCAGGTGTCCGCGCCGGCAAAGGAAGTCCCGGTGCTGTCCGAGACGGCGGTCGTGCCACCGCCGTCCACCAGGGTGTACGTGAAGGTGCGCGTGCCCGTGACGGCGGCAGTGAACGTCGCGTGCGAGAAGGTGATCGCTTCGATCAGGGCCTCAACCGCGGCCGTGGTCAGGGAGCTGTTGGCCCCCGCGGAGAAGGTGATCTTCAGGGGGTTGCCATTCACGCCGTTGTCCGTCAAATCCACGGTGCCGATCTCGAAATCTTCATACCGGATGGAATTGCCCGACACTCCGATTTGTCCCGCCCCGGCGCCCTGGTGCAACACACCCAGTTGATCCCCGGCATCACCGCCCGAGGCATAGGTGATGCGCAGGGATCCACCCCGGAAATCGAGACCGTTGTTGGCCAGGTCGTTGTCGGCCACCGACGCCGAACTGTCGATTTGCATTGCGGCCCCGGCCGAGGTGTCGGCCTCGGTGTAGTTGAGGCCACCACTCAGGCCGGTGACCGCCGGCGCGTCGTTGATGGGAGTGACGTTGATCGTGAAGGTGGCCGTGGGTTCGGTCATGCCGCTGGCGTCGGACACCGCATAGGCAAAGGAGGTGCTGCCCCCGTGGCTCGATGGCTCCGAGGCGTTGTGCCGGTACCAGATCTTGCCGTCTTGGAGGTCTTTCAAGGTGAAGACGCTGCCCACGCCCATTTGCCGGATGACCCCACCCGTGGAGGCATTGCCCTCGTAGAGATATCCCACCGACGGGATGGCGGTGAGACGGTACTGCACCTGGGTGCGCGAGCTGTCGGTGTCCACCGCGGCCACGATGTCGGCGCTGTTGGCGGCGTTGGCGGACCCCAACAACGTGCCGGTGATCTTCAGGGCGCCGCCTTCGGGCACGCTGCCGGGACCGTTGTTGGCCACCTTGGGTGGCTCGTTGGTGGGCCGCAGCTTGACCGAAACGGTGGTGGCGGTGCTGGTGGCCCCATCGCCATCCGAGACCGTGTACTGGAACGAATCCTTGGCCGTGGACCAGTCGGTGTTTGAGAAGACCTCGACGTTCCCGGAGTTGACGTAGCGGATCCGACCGCCGGTCAGTTCAGCCAAAGAGAAGGTGGCGTTGACGACCATGTCGCTCCAGGTGGAGGCACCATCGGACTTCTGCAGCTTGCCGTTGGTGGGCAGCACGGTGACCGTGAAGGTGAAGGCCGACGCATCGGAGTCCGGATCCGAGACGGCAAACTGGTCCGTGCCCAACACTTGGATGTGTGAAGTCTGGGAGGGGATGCCGCTGGAAAACTCCGTGACGGTGAAGGTCTTGGCGGTACCTCCCGGGGTATCGTTCACATCCCGCACGGTCAGGCTCAGGGTGCGGGTGGGGCTGCGGCTGAGGGCGAGACGGGCCAAGGCGATGCTGCTGGCGCCATCGTTGACCGTCCGGGTGGAGGCTTCCGACACCGCGCCGGTGTCAATCTGCACATCACCCGCCGAAATGCGCCCACCGTCCTCGGCATACACCGTCACGCTGGCCGCGATGGTGGTGGACGACGCGCTGGAGACGTCGTTGGTGGGCGCATGGAAGTAGGCGATGTTCCCCGCCGCGAGGTCGGAGGCCGAGAAGGTGGATTGTCCGGTGGATTCATCCACGGTGAGGGCGGACCAGGCGGACCCACTCCAACGAGCCAGGCGACCGCCGGTGGTGGTGGCCCGGAACTGGATCGAGCCCACCAGCGTATCGGGGTCGGAGTACTGGAAGTGCGCCGTGGACAGCTTCACCGCAGTGGCGATGCCCGCGAGGTTGGCCGGAGCGCCGCTCATGCCATCGGTGCCGTCGGGTTGCTGCTCCAACAGCGTTGTCTCTGCCTGGTTCAGGGAGACCGAGGAGACCGTCTGCGTGAGGATGGGAGGGTCCTCGACCGGGGTGATGGTGAAGAGCAGCGACGCGGTGGTGGTGGACCCGCCATCCGTGATGTTGAGGGTCACGGAATCGCCAAAGGTGTAGCCGGACGGTTCGGTACCATCGTGCACGTAAACAATGTTTCCGGCCGCGACATCGGTCTGGGTGAACGTGGTGGCGCTGCCCGAGGGGGCATAGGTCAACTCGCCAACGCCGGCCTTGTAGAGCTTGCCGCGACTCGGTTGGGTGGCGGTCACCGTGGCGGTGGCGCTGAAGGAGGCGACATTGGAATCGATTCGGACGAACAGGTCCTCGGGCACGATGGCCCGGAAGGCGACACTACCGCCGCCCGTCGAGACGTTGATGATGAGGGTGCCCTCGGCCGAGGTGCCCCCGTGGCCGTCGGCCACCACGAACTTCACGCTGTCGGCCGTCGTGCTGAGATCGTCGTTGCGCGAGTACTTCAGGCGGCCATTCGTCAGGTCGTCTTCGGTGAAGGTGAACCCGCCGCCTAGGCGCACGCCAGAGAGCGTCAGGTAGCCATACTCCGGATCGCGGGTCACGCTGTAGATCCGTTGGGCGACCGGGCTGTCGGAATCGGTGGTGACGAGGTATCGATTGGGGTTGGTGTTGCCAATGATGTTGTTGGCGCTGCCCTTGGCCACGGTCATCGGCGAGTTGATCGTCAACACCGGGGCATCGTTCACCGGGGTAACGGTCAGGGAAACCGTGGCGCTGGCCGTCGGTCCACGGGTGTCGGTCGCCGTGACGCTGAAGCTCGACTGTGAGTATTGCGCAACCAAGGCTCCGTTGATGTCAGTGGGTTCGACCGTGTTGTTGTAGGAGAAGCGGATCGGCCTCGCCGCAAGGTCCGCTGCCGAGATCGTGAAGGGGAGTTGTCCCGAAACCAGGGTCGCATAAGCCGAACCGTTCCAGTATTGCAGGATGCCCAAGTCGGCTGACGGCAGGCTGGTGACCGTCAACGATCGGAGGTTGGTGGGATCATCCGCGTCGGAGACCACCAGCGGGATGTCGGTGACCACCGCAGTGCCAGGGGTGCTGTTGTTTTCGGAGACGGTCAGGGAGTTGCCGGTGATCCGGACCGGCGAGTTGACGTCCACGATGGTGACATCGACATAGGCCCACGGATTGCCACCGGTGTTCTTTCCGGTCGAGCCGATCTCGCCGCCGGCACCATCGCGGACCGTGAAGTAAAAGCGATCGGTGGTATCGGCCGCGAGCTCCGTGACCTCCGGCGTGTACCGGATGCCAGAGGCCTGGGCATGGGTGAACACCGACCCCACGGCCAGCGTGGCCCCGGACAAGCTCAGGCGACCCTTGGCGGGCAGTTCCTCGATGCGGTAGACGATCTGGGAGGCGGTGTTGTCGGGATCGTGCAGGCGCAAGGTTCCCGCGAGGGTGCCTGTCTGGGTCGAATCCTGGGTGAAGCCCGTGGTCAGGCTGGCCGACTCGCTGCCAGCGGGAAATGCCCCGTCATTCTCGTTGACCGTCAGGGTGGCCGTGGTGAGCACCGGCGCGTCGTTCACCGGGATCACGTTCATGACCGCCGTGTTCGAGTCGGCGCTGTAAGGCCCGGTGGCTCCTGCGCTGGACGGGTCGGCCGTCGAACCCGCGGTGCCGGCCGACTGGTCCCAGGCCCGGTAGGTCAACGTGACCTGGCCGGAGTTTCGGGAATCGTCCGAGGTGTTGTTGTTGACCGTGAAGCGGACCTGCGCCGTGGGCGGCAGCAGGAGGGCCGACGTGGAATTGACGCCGGGGAACGCCGACCAGTTGTTTCCAGCATCCAGGCTGTACGACCAGGTACCGGCCATCGAGGTGGTGGCGTCGCTCGTGCCGGCGGCCGTGATGGCCACACCGAGTTGGGTGCCGGAGTCACGGTCCACGCCAATGCCCGCCCCCTGGAAATCGGTGAACAGGTCGGAGGCCAGGAACGCGGTCGTGACGTTCTCCAACTGGGTTCGGATGACGGTGGACGTGAGGGTCGAGGTCACGATCGCCGGGCGGTCGTTCACGCCGTTGATGGTGACGGTCAGGTCGGCGGTCGCCGTGAGCCCGACCCGGTCGGCCACGGTGTAGGTGAAGGTCTCCGTGAGGGTGCTGCCGGCGGCAAGCGCCTGCACGACGCTGAGGTTGCCGTCCAACGTGTAGGTGAAGGCACCGTTGGCCCCGAGCATGAGGTAACCGTAGGTGCCCAACTTCGCCACACCGAGAGATCCGCCCGACAAGGCCGAGACGGTCTGGGTCTCGGTCGAACCCGTGTCGGCCGTGTCGGGGTCGGTGTCGTTGGTGAGCACGTTGCCGGTGGCCGTGGTGCCATCCTCCGTGACGGAGGCCGCGTCGGCGACGCCCACCGGCGGATCGTTCACGGTGGTCACGGTGATCGTCTTGGCGCCCAGCGACGTGGTGGTGGTCCCGTCGTTGGCGCTGACATCGAAGGTGGCCGAACCGTTGAAATGCGCCGCCGGCCTGAAGGTCATGCCGCCCAGGGCGGTGTTGGCATTGGCGATGGTGGCCGAAAAGCTGATGCTGGCTGTGCCATCGCCGGTCAGAGACGACAGGTTGCTGGTGTTGGCCAGCAGGATCGTCCCCTGGGTGGCGGTGACCGTGACGGTCAGGCTGCCTCCGTCGGTATCACCCACGGTCACCCCGGTGATGTTCAAGTTGGTGTCCTCCGCGGTGGTCCTCGTGCTGACAGAGTCTGTCACCGTCGGCACCGCCGCCCAGGCCGGCGACATCGCGGCCAACATCGCGACGCCCAAGCAAAGCATCGCGGCCCAACTGCGGAACCCTTGGCCATTCAGGCGGCCGGAACCCGACCGCCTCGGCCGGGGTGACCACGTTGCCGGACTGTCGGTGGCCGTCAGGGGCCTCCCCGGCGACTGCCTGCAGGGGTTTTGGAGCCAGGATTCGGAGCCCTCGGGCTGACTGGGTCGAGCAGACGGGTGATTCAGACTCATGGCAACTGCGTGAACGAGGGTTCGCAACCAACCCAAGCGAGGGTTCCGATCGGTTTGAGTGGGCCCGGCAGACGACATGACCCCGGGGTCGGTCGGGTGGGCGAGAAGACGCGGTGCTGATGGCACACACCTTCGGAAAAAAGGGAATTCACTCGGGAACGGGACGGAGCTTGGGCTTAGGAACGCATTTTTTGCCCACCGAACGGCAAAAACTACCCCGCAACCGGCAAAAATGTCCCCGACTGTTGTCGCTCACCTCTGGTTGTCAAATCTTTTGAGCGATTAATCTTTGGCAGCTGTAGCGCAGCGCGCGACGGCAACTTGAGAGGCAACTGGCCTGGGCGTGGGGGGGACAGCCCAACACCGGCGCTCGGCAAGCGCCATGGAGGGTCCAATCGGCAACCTTGCGTGGCACCAAACCACCCAATCGTCTTGAAGCGGACGGCCCCGGCGATCCATCTTCCGCCCCATGACGGATGCCACTCCGGCCCCCTCCGAGATCGTCACCCACATTTTCCAGGTGTTTGGCGCCAAGGGGCATCGCAGCTATGGGGAGGACGTGACCGAACTCCAGCATGCCCTGCAGAGCGCCACCTTCGCCCAGCAGGCGGGCGAGCCCCCGGAGGTCATCGTGGCGAGCCTGCTGCACGACTATGGCCACCTGCTGCACGACCTGGGCGAGGACATCGCCGACCGGGGCATCGACGCCCGGCATGAGCGGGTGGGCGCCAACCAATTGGAGCGGTGGTTCGGGCCCGAGGTGGTGGAACCCATCCGGATGCACGCCGATTCCAAGCGGTACCTGTGCTGGAAGGAACCGGGCTACTTCGCGGCGCTGTCGGCGGCCTCCCGGCAAAGCCTGGCCCTGCAGGGCGGACCGATGGAGGCACCCGAGGCCTTGGAATTCGAGAAGCGGCCGCAGTTCCAGCGCGCCATCCGCGTCCGGCGGTTCGACGACCTGGGCAAGGAACCCGACATGAAGACGCCGACCCTCGAGGACTTCCGGCCGCTGGTGGAGGCCCTGGTGCGCCTCCCGGCGGCGGCCTGACGGTCGAAGCCACCGGCGCCCCGTGCCGCCCACGACCGCGGCCGACGCTCAGGAGCCACCCGGCAAGCGGAACCGGGGGCACTGACCCAAAAACTCGACCGGATTGCTGTAGATGACCCGATCGATCGCTTCCCGGCTCCAGCCCCGTCGGCGCATTTCCAGGGCGGTCTTGGGGATGGCCAGCGGCACGCTCTCCCCCCAGTCGCAGGCCGAGTTCATCCACAGGCGCTCGCTGCCATACACATCGAGGATGTCCACCGCCCGCGCCGGGGTGCATTTGCTGATGGGATAGAGGGTCATCCCAGCCCAATGACCCCGATCCAAGACCGCGCGCACGGTGTGTTCCTCGACATGGTCGATGAGCACCCGCTCGGGCCGGATTCGTGAATCTGCAGCGATCAAGTCAAGAATCAGCCGGGTGCCCTTGAGCTTGTCCTCCAGGTGCGGGGTGTGCACGAGGATCAGCTGCCCGGTCCGCGCGGCGAGGTCCACGTGCATCTCGAGGACCTTCAGCTCGTTCCGGGAGTTCTTGTTGAGGCCGATTTCCCCGATGCCCAGCACGTTGGGCCGGTCAAGAAACTCGGGGATGAGCGACAGAACCTCGGAGGCCAGCCCCACATCCTCGGATTCCTTGGGGTTGATGCACAACCAGCAGAAGTGGGGCAGGCCGTAACGAGCCGCCCGCGCCGGCTCGTACTCGGTCAACTGGCGGAAATAGTCGCGGAACCCGTCGGCCGAGGACCGGTCGAACCCGGCCCAGAACGCCGGCTCGCAGACGGCCTCGCACCCGGCGGTGACCATGTCGAGGTAGTCGTCGGTCGTCCGGCTGACCATGTGGCCGTGGGGCTCGATGTAGCGCATGCGATGGTCCTCAAGCAAACCGCCGATCCACTCGAATCTCAAGCGCCGAGGCACCCCTTCGACACCCACCGCCCACCGCACCGATCAAGCCTGTCCCCGCTCTGTCGGGGGCCCCTAGCCTCTGCCCGACAACCTCCTACCGGCCACCGGCTTGCGTTGGGTGACGGGTCGTTCCTATCCTGCAGTCATGGCGAACGACGTGATCCCGGTGAAGATCCGAGGCATCCTGCCGGCCAGCAGCGGATGCGCGCTCTTCATCGGCAACGACGAGAAGGTGTTCGTCATCCAAGTGGAGCAGAACATGGGTCTGGTGATCGGGATGGCCCTTCGGGGCACGCCGAAGGATCGCCCCCTGACCCACGACCTCATGGGACTGGTCTTCCAAGGCTTCGGCATCGAACTCGAGCGGGTGGTCATCACGGCGCTGAAGAACTCCACGTTCTTTGCCCGGCTCATCCTCCGCCAACAGAACGAGCTGGGCACCAAGCTGGTGGAGATCGACGCCCGGCCGAGCGACTGCCTGGCGCTGGCCAGCGCCCTCAAGCGACCCATCTTCGTGACGCGAAGCCTGTTCCAGGAGGTCGAGGACATGAGCGAGCACCTGGCGGGGGCCGGCGGGGATGCCGAGGAATCGGACAGCGAGGAGGGCGACGAGCCCACCCAACAGGCTTGATGGCGGCCCGTTTCCCACCATCGACGGGCGAGAAGGGCCAGAAATCCGCCGGCGCGGGCGCAACGGCCCCCATCACGCTGGTCTGCGGCGACGACGATTTCTCGGTCAAGCAGCGTGCCCGGACCCTCTACGAGCAGGGGTGTTCCGAACTGGGCGGGATGGACCACGAGGTGGTGGACGCCTCGGCGGCCAACTCGGGCGAGGCGCTCCAGCGGATCGGGCGCCTGCTTGAGGCGCTGAACACCCTGCCCTTCTTCGGCGGGGCCAAGGTGGTCTGGTTCCAGAACTGCAATTTCCTCGGCGAGGAACGCACCGCCGGCTCGGCGGCGGTGACCTCGGCGTTGGGCGAGCTGGCGGAGACCCTCAAGGCGTTCCGGTGGGACGGGGTGCGCCTGCTGGTGTCGGCCGGCAAGCCCGACAAGCGCCGGGCCTTCTTCAAGGCCTTCGAGAAGCTGGGCACGGTCGAGGTGTTCGAGGCCCTTTCCCAGGATGACAAGGACTGGGCCGGCAAGGCCGAGTCCGAGGCGCTGCGGACCCTTCGGGCGGCGGGCAAGGAGATTGCCGATGAGGCGCTGGCCGAGCTGGTGAACCGGGTGGGCCCGAACCTGCGCATGCTGGCCTCGGAGTGCGAGAAACTGGCGCTCTACACCGGCGATCGGGCCTCGGTGAACCTGGAGGACGTTCAGGCGTGCGTCTCGCGGCAGAAGCTCGCCCGGGCCTTCGCGCTGGCCGAGGCGCTGGGCGACCGCAACCTGGCCAAGCTGCTCAAGACCCTGGACGAGGAGCTGTGGGAGATCCGCGTGGGCGCCGACAAGCGCAAGTCCGAGATCGGCCTGCTCTACGGCCTCATCTCCAAGGTGCGCTCCCTGCTGATGCTCAAGGAGCTGCTGACCAACGGCATCCTCAAGCCCGTGCGCGACTACTCCAGCTTCAAGGCCCAACTGGACCGCATCCCGGCCTCATCGATGCCGGCCGACCGGCGCTTCAACCCGCTGGCGTCGCACCCCTTCGTGCTGTTCCAGGCCATGAAGCAGGCCGCCAACTACCGGACCGATGAACTGGTGGAGGCCATGGGGGTGCTGCTCGAGGCCAACCGCCGGCTGGTGGGGGCCGACCTCGATGAGGCGATGGTCTTGCAGCAGGCGGCCTTCCGGATCGTCGGGTTGCGCCGAAAGCCCGCCTGAGCCGGCCCTGCGCGGGGGGGGGCGCACCGCGCCGGATCCGCGCCTCCCGACGATTTTCGATTCGCGGAAATCGGTTCCCGTGCAAAAGTCTCCAGAACACCGTTCTGTTTGATGAACAAAACCCATCACGACGTCCAAGATCACTCCATGCCACCTATGAAATCGCACACCTTGGCTGCCTTGGCGGCTGCCTCCTTCATCCCCTTGGCCTCCGCGGGCACCAACGGCTTTTATGCCCCCTATTTCCGCGGGGTGGCCGGCACCGAGGTCGCCGGGTGGGAGCGGTTCAGCTCCGGCTTCAACGTGGCGAACCAGCCCGACATGGCCGGATCGAACATGGGCACCCGGGCATCCCTCATCCAGCTCGACCCCGTGGGTGCCGTGCTCGGCAGCGGGAACATCTACGTGGGCATCGGCGGCGCCGGCAATTTCCGCCTGAACTACACAGGCCTCGAGCCCATCGCCCAGATCTCGTTCCAGGTCCGGACGTTGGGCACCGAGATCGACTACCCCGCACTGCGTCTGAACTACGTCGCCGGGGGAACCTCCGTGTCGCTCGGCGGCACCCCAACCACCCTGGCCGTCGCCCCGTCCCAAGGTTTCCCGGGCAACAACATCTCGCAGGCCTACATGTGGAACATCCCGGAATCCGGCGTGAAGGATTTCAACCTGACCTTCAAGGCCACCGGCGAGCACCTCAGTCTCGACGCGATGACCCTCGACGTGCTGCCGAAGTCTGTCTCGGTGACGGTGCCGGAACCCGGCACCTGGGCCCTGGCGGCGCTTGGCCTGGGAGTTCTTGGCTCACGCGCCTGGCGCCGACGCTGAAAACCACCGGGACGTCCGTTCCCGGTTGGCCGCAAGACCACCCGGGAGTCCCGCCGAGAATCCCCGCACTGTGGTGCCGGGGATTTTTTCTTGTCGCAATTTTTTCCCCCGAGCCGACCCAGCGGTCGCTTGCTTCACCCGTCGTCCCTCATACCTTCTGGTGCTTTATGCCTGTCACGCCCGCCCTCCTGCGCCGTCGCCTGGCCGCCGCCCTCGCCCTCGGGGCCGCCGCCAGCACGGCGACCGCCCTCGCCCAGCACAAGCTGGGTCCGCAGCAGACCTCCTTCAAGGCGCCCACCATCGCCGCCGCCTCCGACGAGGGCGAACGGGCGATCAAACGGTTCACCTACCCGCAGGGCTGGAAGGCCGAGCTGTGGGCGGCCGAGCCCGACGTGGCGCACGGCGTGGCCCTCGACGTGGCCGATGACGGGCGCGTCTTCGTGGCCGAGAGCTTCCGGGCGTGGCGCGGCGTGCCCGACATCCGCGGCATCATGGACTGGCTCGACGAGGATCTGGCCTGCAAGTCGGTCGACGACCGGCTGATGATGATGCAGCGCCACCTCAAGCCCGACCAGATGGCCGGGTACTACACCAACACCGAGCGGGTGCGCCTGCTGCGGGACCCGAAGGGCACCGGCAAGGCCACCGTCTCCACGGTGTTCGCCGAGAACTTCGCCACGCCGCTGGACGGCGTCGCCGCCGGCGTGCTGGCCCGCGGTCGCGACGTGTTCTTCGCCAACATCCCGAACGTGTGGCGGCTGCGGGACGCCGATGGCGACGGCGTCGCCGACGAACGGCGCAGCATCAGCTACGGCCACGGCATCCGCGTGGGATTCCTCGGGCACGACCTGCACGGGCTCACCTTCGGCCCCGACGGCCGGCT
>Ga0315902_10012738_pt1 | contig 10919 bp, 8 predicted proteins | sample LakEriMetagenome_9_FD_203523 | JGI IMG/M metagenome (GOLD analysis project Ga0315902, IMG submission 203523) | Freshwater fungal communities from buoy surface, Lake Erie, Ohio, United States - Buoy 12 MA117 | ecosystem: Environmental > Aquatic > Freshwater > Lake > Lake biofilm | place: USA...
TCAGTTGGCGCAGACGCTACCCACGTTGGGTTCCGCGCCTACAGCTGTTGCCGTCGCTGCGGTCGCACCACCCATGCGATTCTGCTCGTTGATGGCGAAGAAGTGGGATGCGTTACCGGGGCATGTTACGTTACCACTGTTGGCACCCGAAGCCGCTATGCCAACAAACGTAGAGACCGTTGCATTGTTAACCCTGTAGCCATACCGTGGGGTCGGAGCCGAGGCTTGCGTGCCGTCAGCACAAGGGTCGATGCGGAAACCGATTTGCTGGGCCTCTGTGGGGAGGGTGTTGCAGTTGGCAAGCGTTCCGTCCGCCTGGCGGCCGACTAGGCCAGCCCAACCAACGAAGGTATTGGTATCGAGAGAGTAGGATTGCTCGAGGGTGTAGATGTGAGATAGGAGGTTTTTAGCTTCACCCATTTTCGCCTTAGCTTGGAACTGCTTGAAACGTGGCAGCGCCAAGGTTGCCAGAACGCCGATGATACCCACCACGATCATCAACTCGACAAGGCTGAAGCCTCGCTCACCGTTCTTTTGAAATACATGCTTCATCGCGGATTACCCCCTTCTAAAGGCCTAAACACTACGCGCTGCTCTTAGCCAACGTTTCGGGTCGCCTCAGCGCAGGCTTTAGATTTTTCAGACGATGCTGCACGAGATACCGAATTAAGCCAAAAAGATCATGATCTTAATAGCCTAACTCAGGTCTGCGTAGAGACGGATTTAAGACTCGGGAAGCTGCACTTCGGCAGAAAGAATCGGGTAACGACACCAGGACTTCGGATCCAGACTGTAATCGTCAATATGGAAACCTGGAGCGTAGCGCTCTCGTTTCCACTGGTTACGGCTCCAAAGTCGATAGAATCGACCGAGATAGGACCGCAGCTGCTCGTCGCTGTATCCCTCGAACCTTTGCTTCAGTAGACCCATGATGGACTCAGGTTCCATTCTATCACGAACAAAGGCCGTTTCGATGACATTGAGGATCGCGTATGGCATGAGGTCGATCTCGTCCTTCTGCCCAGCCCCACGCGGCCTCAGTTCGGCAGTCGGATCTTGCTGATTGACCAAAGCCAGGGACGAGATGGGTCCCAAGCCCAGGGGACAACTGGTCTCCGCCCAACGGAGCCAATGCCGGAGGTAGTGTTTGTCGATCCCCGCTAGGGGAGCCAAGCCACCCGCGGTATCGCCATCCATGGTCGCATAGCCCACAGCGACTTCACTCCGATTGCTGGTCGAAAGCAAAAGATAGCCCTTCAAATTGGCCAAGAGCCACACCATAGGAGCACGGGCGCGAGCCTGGATGTTCTGCAGCGCGAGATCGTCCTGGTCCCAGGTGAGCGAACGCCCCACGACTTGGGCGGCACGGGCGAGGTAGGCTTGAATAGGCTCTTCGATCGACAGCGTCGTGTGTTCGGTGCCGAGTTCTCGGGCCAAATCCTCGGCCGCCTTTAGGGTCACAGGTCCGCTCTGCTGTGTGGCTTGGTAGACGGTCATGATCGAGTGCTGGATCCAGCTGCGAGGGTCGTCCGGCCTTTCCTTGGGTTTCGGCCAACCGATCCGCTCGGCAAACCGATCAGGCCCGAGAGCCTTGAGTGCCTCCGCAATCATATGACCACACAGCACAGCGATAGCGCTGGAGTCGCAGCCACCACTCAGCGAAAGCATGAGACCTCGACTGCCCGATTTACGGACGTAATCGAAGAGGCCTAGTTTTTCAACCTGCAAGAACTCTAGTTCGGAGGCATCGTAGGGATCCTCGCGTAGTCCGACATAACGAGACTCGATCGCAGGCGTCTGCCGATCCACTTTTGAAAGAGCAACTCCCGCGACTGCAACATCATCATTCCGAGTCACCGAACTATCCAAGACAGAACGACTCTTGAGTTTAGCGACTCGGGCGAGGTCAAGATCAATATCGCGTATCAGAAGATTGCCATCTTCGAAGCTGAAACGCTCCGCCCGGCGTTCGATCTGTCCACACTCACCGAGCAACACATCTCCATCATAAACCTGACGACCTGCCTCGAGACCCAGTAGGTTCGTGTAGAGATAAAAGGCTTGAAAAGCCCGACTAGCATCCCGGACCAAAGTCTCTCTCACCTGCGACTTGCCGAGAGCAAAGTGGGAGGCACTGAGATTCACGATCAGCTCGCAGCGAGAGAGAGCGACATCAGAAGCTGTACCTTCGCTGGACCAGGCTTCTTCGCAGATCACGATCCCGAGCTGTACACTCCCAAGTTGGTAAGTGAAGTCGCCAAAGGGTATCGACGTCCCCTTGAAGCTGATGACATCCCGCTTGCCGAAGGGCCAGGGTCGAAACCAGCGCGACTCGTAGTGAACACCTTCGCGAGCCAAGAGCTTCTTCGGATTCAAACCCAACACCTTCTGATCCTGCACCACGCCAGCACAGTTGTACATACTCCCCTTATGATAGACTGGGAGCCCGAAGACCACTGTGATACCCTGACAGGCCGCGCTCAAGCGATCGAGCGCTTGCAGAGCCATGCGCGCCGTATGCACGCTGAGGAACATGTCCTCACAATTGTAACCCGTGATACAAAGCTCCGGAAAACACAGCACGGCTACGTGCTGCTCTCGAGCTTCCTTGATCAGCTGCTCCAGCCGCCTGACGTTACCTTCCCAATCAAGGGGCAGTTGGTTGACGTTGGCACCAGCGATTCGTAGGCGATCCATACTCGTCTTTCCTCTCACATTCGTTCGGGTGGTTCCATACCCAGTAAAAGTAGTCCCTGACGCAAACCGCGGCTGAAAGCATCGAGTAAGGCTAAACGCGCCGACCTGAGGGCATCAGTCTCAGCTTTCAAAATGGACACCTGAGCTAAGAGGCGATTGTAAACTTTACAGGTGTCGAACAGATGGTGACAAAGCGTGCTGGGACGATTCTGCTCGCAGCTCGCCAGAATGACTGGATTCATATCATTCAAATAGCGTAGAAGCTCCCGCTCCTCTGGACTCTGTAGCAGGGAGAGATGCTCGTGCGAAGGACTATAGCCTTGTTCCTGAGCCTTCCTGAGAATCGACTGCGTGCGGGCGTAGCTGTACATCAGATAAGGCCCGGTATTGCCTTCAAAGCTCAACCAGTCGTGAATATCAAAGACGATGTCTTTGACGGGATCTGAGCAGACCATCCCGTAGCGAATCGCCCCCACAGCCAGTCGATGGCGGATCGTGTTGATCTCGTCTTCAGACCATTCACCCCGATATTTATCGAGATTTTTATCGAGTTCAGCCGCCAAACGATCGGCGAGCAGTTGAAAGGTGATGATATTGCCCTTCCGTGATGACATCTTTCCATCTGGGAGGACAACCATCCCATAGCTCAGGTGATAGGAGTCCTTCGCCTGCTCGAAACCCATCTTTTCTAAGGTGCGAAACACCTGCTTGAAGTGGAGATTCTGCTCGGAAGCGACCACATAGATCGATTTTTCGATTTTGAAATGAGCGAACTTCAGGCGCGCAAGTGCCAAATCTTTAGTCGCGTAGGTGGTGTTGCCATCGGATTTACGAACGATGACAAAGCCAAGCTTTTCTTCCTTGAGATCCAGTCCGACGGCTCCATCCGATACGACGAAGATGCCCTGACTGAGAAATTCGTCAACGATCTTTTGACTATCGTCACTGACTTCAGATTCATAGAAGACATGATCAAAACGTGCCCCTGTCCAGCGATAGATCGACTCGAAGTCGGCGAGAGACCACTGACGTGTCTGACGCCACAGGTCGTAAATGGGACCCTGTTTAGATTCGATCGATCGCAAGACGGCTGAGACTTCCGCTTGATACTTGGGAAGATCTTCAGGTGACGCATCCTCCAGCCTTTGGGTCGCTGCAGCATACATCTCTCCGAGCCACACCCCTCGCTGTTCGGTCGGTATCGTCTGACCTGTGCTCTGAATGTACCAAAGACACTTGGCGATATGAGCTCCCTCATCGCCGATGTAATTGGCCATGATCACGGGGTAGCCACAGTGCTCGTAGAGACGCCCGAGCGCATCGCCGAGCGCCACGTTACGCATGTGTCCGACATGGAAAACTTTATGAGTGTTGGGCTGTGAGTATTCGATCATCACCCTCGGACGCGACGCCGCCTGCTCGCGAATCCGCTGGAAGTAGGAGCCATTGCGCAAACTCGGCAAGATTTCGCCGGCCAATGTTCCTGGCTGTACATGCACGTTCACGAACGCGCCTGCGGTCTCCACCTTTTCGATCCAGGGTGAGGCAAGCTCGGATAGCGCCTTGGCGAGCTCGAGAGCGATATCCTGTGGTTTGCGTCGCAGCTCTTTCGCAAGCTTAAAACAGGGCAAGGCATAGTCGCCCATCTGCGGTTCTGGTGGCCGCTCCAGCATTCCATAGATTTGGGCTAGCGCCAAGGTCCCAGAGGGAATCAGAACTCGGAGAGCCGTCGCGATCTCGGTCGCCACGTGCGCGCGGCCTGAATCGAGTAATGTGTCGGTTGGAAAACTTGCCATCATGGGGATTTGCAATGCTCCTCTTGCTGCAGCCCGTAGGCTGGATACAGAGCCCCACCCTACCACAAAGCCCGACGAGATGTCATTAAACAGGCTCAGATGTCACCATGTTTTGCTCCGCAGGGCTGCTATATCGGATCCAGCTCCTAGAGGCTCTCTCGGTTCTGGCGAAGAAGGCAGGAGCTCGTAGAACTTTTCGCACACTTTCGGAGACAGCTCATGTCCCATCTTACACGCACGGCCACGCTCGATGGCCCCGAGCCTGCACTGGTCGATGTCGAAGTCTCCTCGACCAGTGGCTTCGCTGGGCTCCATCTTGTTGGAAACACCGGTGATCTTTGTCGTGATGGCAAGGAACGAGCGAAGACTGCTCTGGAAAAACTGGGGCTAAGACTCGGCCACAAACGCATTCTGATCAGTCTAGCACCAGCAGATCGACGCAAAGAAGGCAACCACTTCGACCTAGCCATCGCGGTGAGCCTCGCGTCATGGGCACGCGAAGAACCCCTGAAGGTGCTGCCGTCTGACTTTCTCTTTGCAGCTGAACTCGGTCTCGAAGGTGAGTTGCGACCCATCCGCGGTGTCATCCCGATGCTCCTCTGCGCACGCAAGCAGGGGCTTAAAGGTATCGTGATGGCGGCGGCCCAGCAGTCCGACCTCGCGGTACTGGAACACTGGCCAGAGATGCGGGAGAATGTGCGGCTTCTCTATTTTCATCATCTTCGCGACGTTCTGGTCTGGCTCTTCGAAGGTCGCCAACCCGATCAGGCATTGGCAGCGCCCGATGCAGTCCGGGTGCCACGAACCGCCCTTGCCGACTTTAGCGATATGCAGCTGACGTCTTCACAGCAGCGCGTTGCGGAAGCCTGCGCTCTAGGACGACACAGTCTCCTCTTGCGTGGGACACCGGGGACCGGCAAGTCAATGTTTGCGGCGCGCTTGCCGAGCCTTCTGCCTCGGCTCGCTGCCGAGCGCCAGCTGGAGGTGCTCGAACTTCATAGTCTGCAACACGAGCGCCTACCACTCCCGCTTCTCGAGGGATATCCCCCCTTTCGCCATCCCCATCACTCCTCGAGTCCTCAGGCCTTGCTCGGCACAGCCCATGAGCCGGGAGATCTAGCCTTGGCTCATGGCGGTATCCTATTCTTAGATGAGCTCCCTGAGTTCCGTCGTGATTTGCTAGAAGCCCTACGTGAGCCTCTCGAATATGGTTCGGTGTCGATCTCCCGAGCTCAAAGAAAGGTCAAGTGGCGATCTCAGGTTCAACTGATCGCTGCCTGTAACAACTGCCCCTGTGGTTGGTTTGGGAGCGAACAGCGCCTCTGTCGTTGCTCGACTCAGAAGCTGATGCAGTACTGGGGCCGCCTCTCCGGGCCCATTCTGGATCGTATCGACATTCACTTCAACATGCCCGAGCTTTCGACCGCTCAACAGTCCTGGTCAGCTCCCTCCGGCGCGGAGCGCCAGGAGAGGATGCAGGCGATGCTCGATCGCTTGGAGCGCGCGCGCGAATTCGCAGCACCTCGTCACCAACACATGGGTACACGAGACAATACAGATATCCAGGATAGCCAACTGTTTGCTGCGTTGGACTGGAGTCGGGACCGCCGAGCCGAGATGGTTCAAGAGCTGGAGAAACTGCAGCTCTCCCACCGTTCGTTTGTCCGTTGCCTACGTGTTGCAAGAACGCTGGCCGATCTCGACCGTAGCCAACTCGTGCTCGGCTCCCACGTCCAAGAGGCTGCACAATGGCAGCATCTTGCAGCCGCCAAAGCTCGGGGGGAAACTCTCACTTAGCGAAATGTTGTGGAAAAAACTGACTCACATGGGGAAGCGCAGACCGACGGGACCAGAGGAGGGCATGCGCCGATAACGCGTCGACCTGGCTCAAATCAAGCGGAGCAGACGTACTGAAAGACAAGTCGGTTGAGGTCCGAGAGCAGCCAGACCTGACCGCCGCTTTCCTTCACCAGCGTATCAAGGGCTGCCTGAGGCGCTTGTGTCTCAAGCCATAGCAAAGAGATCCGAATATTTTGCAGGCGCGCGACCGCCAAGACTTTACGGCTTTTTTCCGCATCCCAGCTGCGTGCCTCCTTGGTCACGATCAGGAGCGAGGTTCCACTTAAAGTGAAAGGGATAAAACGCAACTCATCAATATCATTAATAATGGGACCCTGAACGGGGGTTTGAAAAAAGCTTGCAAAGAAGGCGTTAGCAGGGATGAAGCGCGCACCCTCGAGCGGGACCAGTGCAGGTGTCGGCTGCAGCGTCATCACCTCTAGGATGCGCCTTGCGTGCTCTAGCTTTCCAGCATCATTGAGACATTTTTGTAGGTCGGCAGGAGATGGTGCCGCCTGAGCAGCGCCGGTGACAGCAAGGAAAAGACTCAAAGTAAACACGATCCGAACCAACATCCGCATAAGAGCCTCCGCAACAAAGCCACGAAGCCGTCATTTGCAAAAAGAAGGCCACGCTTCAGTCGCGAAGATCCATTGATTCGGCAGAGTTATCGTGAAATGATTGCGTCGCCGCTGTCAGACCTAAGCCGACTGTCACGGACCCAGACAGGAGTCAAGAAAGATGGACCTTCACCAAGATAATCTCGAAACCTGGCGCAAGGAGATTCGTAGCACCGACGCCGAAATACTGCGACTCGTCGCGCGACGCATGGAGCTCGCTCTCAAGATTGGAGCTTACAAGCAAGAGCATCAGATGCCGGTGAAGGATTTTCGTGTCGAAAAACAGATCATTGAGAAAGCTCGGGAGTCGGCGGCTACCCTAGGCGTCTATCCGAATCTTGCCGAAGATCTGATGACGACTTTGATCAAGTATTCGGTCCTCCGCCAGGACGAATTAAAACGCGAGAGGATAGCCCCCGTGGTCAATCGCTCAAGTTCGGCTCTCATCGTCGGCGGTGCAGGTCATATGGGCCAATGGTTTGCACAATTCTACGAATCTCTTGGCTTTGCTGTTTCCATACATGACCAAAAGCGACCCCGAGAAAGTGTCACCTATCCCTGGCACGCTGTGCTTGAAGAGAACCTAGATGCTTACGAGCTGATCGTGCTTGCAACACCTATGCCTGTCACCAACACACTTCTCAGCAAACTGTCTTGGCTGAAACCGAGAGGGACGATTGTCGAGATCTGCTCGCTGAAAGCACCTATCGCGGAAGGGCTGCAAGCAGCCCAAGCAGCTGGTCTTCGAATCGCCTCGCTCCATCCCATGTTTGGGCCAGATGCGGACGTGCTTGCAGGCAAGAACATTCTCTTTTGCACAGGTCCAGGATTCTGCTCCGAGGTGGTACTCCAGCAGCACTTTCAGCAAACGTCGGCTGAGTTAATCTGTCTACCACTCGAAGAACATGATCGATTGATGAGCTACATCCTTGGTTCGGCACACCTCTTGAATCTTGTCTACGCTCGTTTGCTGACAGAATCAGGCCTCTCGATGTCGAGACTCCGACAACTCGCTGGCACAACTTTTTTGCGGCAGCTCGAAGTTACAAGCCGCGTCGTAGCTGAGAATCCCGATCTCTACTACGACATTCAGATATTAAACCACTCCACGCCTCAACTCGTGCAAGGGCTTAAGAACAAGCTCGACGATTTCGCTCAAGTCATACTCGAGGAACGGAGGGAGCGATTTAAAGAGTTCATGATGGATTCACAGAAGTTTTTATCTGAGAAAGATGCTTAGATTCGATCAACCTGCTGATTCGATGGCTTTTTCACTGAGGTGTCGTGAGATTTTCTCCCAGTATTTTGATTTACTGCCTTGCGCGGTGATAGTTTCGAATTTGATCTGCCAGATGTTACTGGTTGGCTCCATCCGTACGATACTAGTGATTTTTACTTCCGCGCTCCCTTCCCACATCTTGACTAGTTCGGGATGCTGGAGAATAAGCTTGTTGCCTACGACCAACGGCCATTTGGTCTGTAGTATACCACCCGTTTCATCAAGCCCTAGAAGCTTGGCAGGCGTTTGGTAGTGAATCTCGAGCTTGGTACCTGCACCTTCAGCGAAGTTCATTCGACTCTTTATCGCCGTATCCAAGGCCTCGACCAAAATCCCTAGCCCGAAGGGCTTCCTGATATAGCGAATCTCTCGTGTCGAGCGCGAATTCAATGCCGTTGTCGCCACAATAACCGGTGGCCGAAACTTTTCGGGAATCTTTTGAATCGCATCTTTGATCGCGATGCCCGCAGCCGTGGACGGTAGCTCGTCGAGATAGATACAGGAGACTCCAGAGTCTGCTTCGCGCCCCATCATGGCTGCGGCTGCCTGCAGTGAGGGTGCATGGATAAGATCAATATCGTAGCCTTCGAAAACCCTTTTGAATTGCTCGAAACGCTCAATCTTTGGATCGTAAAAAAGCACCCGCCCCCTTTTGTCTTGTCCCCCGGTAATACGGTCGAGATTAATCTCCGGGAGATGGGACATCCAGGTGCGTCCGCTGCCTTTGGCCTGATTCAGTGGGAAGAGGTTATAGATACTTCCCGAGCGATGAACGTTACTGCCGAGACGGATGATAGCAGGTCCCTTGCCTTTCTCCTGCGGTTGACAGAGCAGCGAAGCATCTGGATCAACCTCGGCTTCGGACTGACAAACCATCTGATCTCCGACTCGTCCTACGACTTTGGCTTCCGCTGCCAAGGTACAATCGACCACTAAACAACCGTCTTCCGCTCTGATAAAGAAGGGGGATACATCCTGGTGACTTTCCAAGACCTCAACGATCTTCGCAAGCATCGCTTTCGGCTCGACCTTGCCGAGTAAAAATCCCGCAAATTTTCGCCCCTTGAGTGGATTGAGCTGTTCCCTGGTCTTGGAGGCGATCATGACCAGCACCGGTATATCGCGATAAAGAGCTTGCTGCTGCATGCGGTCGTAGAGAACCCCTGCATTGCCATCCGGTAGAATCGCATCACAGACAATGAGATGCGGCATCTCCTGATCGATCAGCCTGAGACATTCATAGAGACTAACTGCAGTCACCAGCTTATACTTGAGTCGCGTCAGAAGCGGGGCAAGCGAAACCGTTTTCTCCGGTTTGTCGACCAGAAAAAGCACGGTATGTGGTGTGAGCCCCTTGGCAAATCCCATGACCATATTCTCCGTCATCCGGTTACCCTGCCCTAGCGGGAGCCGACTTGAGGACTTTTCGAATGGCTGCCCTTATCTTTTCCACCTTTTCGTAAGTCCCCCCATACTCTTTTTCGCAGCGCGAGAGGTACTGCAGGGCTATCGGATACTCGGCCATGCGGTAGCAGGCTAACGCTGCGTTCAAACTAATTTTGTACTTCAACTCATGGCGCACGATTTTATGCGCCTTTTTATAGAGTGCGATAGCACTCTTGCCTTTACCCTGTTGCGAGAGCTTGATGCCCATCTCATTCAATTTAGCGGCAAAGAAGGGACCCACATCTTGAAGACTATCCATCATCTTGAAGGCCTCCCCGACTTTGCCTGAAGCGAGAAGAATCTCCGCCCGTGCTTCAGCCACACGACTGTGTCCCGGGTGAATAGACTCAGCTTCCGCTAGCAACTCTTCGGCGCGTGCTGCGTCACCCTTCTCGTAGTAGGCGGTCGCAAGATTGGCCTTGCGTTCGACACACCTTGGGTTCTGCTTCTCAAGTCTTTCAAGGATTTCAATCGCCTCATCGACCTTACCCAGGACCAGCAGACTTTCACCCAAAGAGTTCGACGCCTGGCGGAAGGTCTTATTCAATTGCTGGGACGCTCGATAAACTTCAACGGCCTCGTTGTACTGACCGATCGCTTGCAGCGCATTGGCCTTGGCATACGCAGCTACGTAGTCGTAGGAGTCAGCATTGCCGAGCGCCTCCTTCGAGCGAACGATCTGCCCCTGATCCCCATAGACGATACTGTGGTTCAGAGCGAGAGTCTTTGACTCGATGCTTTCCGGATCTTCGACCAAAGCTGCAATGTGCTCTGTGAATTCTACGAGCTCAGCTGCCCAAGTCTCGGGACTGAGATAAAGCTCGACACCGTACTCGAACACCTCTGTCAGATACATAGGATCCGGATCTTGGGCGACCAGAGCCTGAAAGCTTGGAATTGTACCCACATATTTGCGGAACAGCGTAAGACACTCGATCACCTGGTTTCCAGAATGCTCCGAGAAGATCACCATCGAAACCACACAACCTGTCTCCATCATGGGCTGGACTTCTTCGAAGGAAACGTAGCTCAGCTTGAGGCTGAAGCTTTTTCCCTCGACATCAGCCATCCAGGTCTGTTCGAGCCCGTTTGTGTTGAGGTCGACTAATAGACAGATCCTTTCCATGCTGGATCTAGCCTTCTTCTAAATTGATTCCGTCCTACCCACGGGGTATCGGGTCGATTCGCTTGGGAGTTTAGTCAAGGATGGAAGTTTCTCTCGGTGGCCGGTGTTTGCTGGGA
>Ga0315902_10012740_pt1 | contig 10919 bp, 15 predicted proteins | sample LakEriMetagenome_9_FD_203523 | JGI IMG/M metagenome (GOLD analysis project Ga0315902, IMG submission 203523) | Freshwater fungal communities from buoy surface, Lake Erie, Ohio, United States - Buoy 12 MA117 | ecosystem: Environmental > Aquatic > Freshwater > Lake > Lake biofilm | place: USA...
TGGTGAAGGTGGATGGTGTGATAGTTGGTACACTAGTATCCATCCAGAAAAAGGTAAATATAATTTCAATAACATCATTGAAATATATAATAATAACCCTCATATTAGAGAAATGATGTTAACAGGTGGTTCACCTACTATGCACCCTGATTTAGTAAATGAATTAACTCATTTTGCTTATAGTAGAGGTATATTTATCACTATAGAAACAGAAGGCTCTCATTTCATTGAAACTGATCATCAAATTGGCTTGGTATCTTTGTCTCCTAAGTTCACTAATAGTGTACCTAGGATTGGTGTCCTTACACCGCAGGGTAAAGAAGTCGACCAGAAAATGATTGATCAACATAACAAACTCCGTCTAAATAAAGAAGCTATACGTCAAATGATAGATTATCATTATGACTTCCACTACAAACCAGTTTGGGATGGTACTGAAGAAACATTAGCTGAGATTGAAGCATTCCGAGTTGAAATGGATATTCCAAAATATAAGACATGGGTTATGCCAGCTGGTGATACTAGAGAGGAATTAATCAAAATGTATCCTATAGTGATGGAGATGTGTATGAATAAAGGATATAATTTCACAGGTAGAGAACATATTATTGCTTATGACACTAAGAGAGAAGTTTAAGCATTATTTTATTTGGGAAAAATCAAATTTTTATAATGAAGGAATTTCATTTAAATTCAATGTAAGTAAATACTGCTATATTAAACCTACATCTTGTAGTACATGGGATAATCTTTTTAGAAAAGAATATTTTGATGGACCTATGTTTTCATTACATGCTTGTAGAGATGTGACATATTTTTGGTTATGGTTTAGGATAACAATTAGAATGAAATATAGAAATCTTAGTGATACAATGAAATTTTTAAATGATTATTATTTATGAATAAACAACTGTTAACTGAAGCACTACAAAAAGAAAGTGTTATAGTGTTTTTTTATGCCGACTGGTGCGGCGGTTGCAAGGTAGCGCAACCCATGGTCCAAAAGATTGCTGAGAAACTTAATTTCCGAACTATACGAATAAATGAAAATGAGGAACTAGAAACAGAATTTGCTGTAGATTATTATCCTCATGTTATTATGGCTAGTAAAGGAAAAATAAAGCATTACCCAGGACTTGAAATGATAAAAAATCTATATGAAACCGTTATTTGAAAAATCCCAAATCGAAAAGCGAATCCATGAAATCGCTGTCCAAATCTCTAACCGCCATAAAGGTGAACATATACCAATTGTATTAGTATGTGTTTTAAATGGCGGTTTTATGTTCTATACTAAACTAACAGAACAACTTCAATCCTTAGATCCTGAATGTGACTTTATTAAAGTCAAATCATATAAAGGTAGAGAACGAGGTGATCTAGAAGTAATACTTCATTCATCAATTAATGTTAATAATAAACATGTTTACATTATAGATGACATTTATGATTCAGGTGTTACAATGAAATCTTTAAGAGAGTATTACCTGGATAAAGGGGCTATAAACGCTAGTGTGATTACTTTAATTAAGCGTGCTATAAATGAAATAGATATGCCTTTAAACTCATTATATGGCTTTGAAATCCATGATGAGTGGGTAGTTGGTTTTGGAATGGATGATGAAGAAGGTAAAAAAAGATCTTTTCCTTTTATCTTGGCTGTTTAGAAAAATTTATTATAATATAATATATGGAAAATAATAGAAGAAAATTTCATAACGATATTGAATGTGTTCAAAATGGTTATGCTAATGGCTCAGCATTAGATCGTCCTCTAACCAATGAGGAAAAAGAACAAATGATTGAAGAAGCAACAATTCACTTTGGTAATTTCTTAACAGCATTAAAATGTGATTGGCAAAATGATCCTAACTCTGCTGATACACCTCGTCGTGTAGCTAAAGCATATGTTAAGGATTTATGGGCTGGTCGTTATAATGGGTTTACAGATATTACTTCATTCCCATCTGATGGATATGATGGAGTGATTATTGAACGTAATATCCCTTTAACTTCAATGTGTTCTCACCACCATCAAACAATTAGTGGAGTAGTTCATATTGGATATGTTGCTGGTAAAGAAGGTCGAGTAATTGGTTTATCTAAACTAAATCGTATTGTAGAACACTTTGGTCGTAGAGGTGCAATTCAAGAACAATTAACTGCTGCTATTCATCAAGCTGTAAATAAGGTTTGTGAAGGTAATTTAGGTGTTGTAGTAACAGTAGTAGCATCTCACAATTGTGTAAGTTGTAGAGGTGTTAAACATCAAGGTGCTGCAATGATTACTACTAAAGCATCAGGTGTGTTTATGGAAAACGACAATTTAGCTCGTAAAGAGTTTTTTGATTCACTTAAAATTAATAATGGAAATGTCTCAATCTAAAGAAAATTATGTACCGTTTGTAAGCGAGGTAGAGGAGTTTAACGCTACAATGGGTAAACCAAATAACTATACTCCTAATATCCCAGATGAAAAAGAATGGATGTTTGTTTATAATTTTATTCTAGAGGAACTAGAAGAATATAAAGAAGCATGTCAACAAGGAGATATTGTAGGTGTATTAGATGCGTTATGTGATATTACTTATGTTTCATTAGGTAATGGAGCAATGTTACATGGTTTAAAAGATAAAGTACAAGACGCATATGCTGAAGTACAAGCTTCAAATATGTCTAAGGCTTGTAAAACTGAAGCTGAAGCAAATTTAACTGTTCGGATTAGAGAACAAGAACAAGGTACTCAATGTCATTATGAAAAACAAGGTGATTATTGGGTAGTATATAGAACCCATGATCGAAAAGTCATGAAGTTAATCAATTACTTTAAACCAAATCTAAAACAATTTTTAAACCAATAAAATGGAAGACACAATTAAAAAAATTGAAATCCTAAGACATTTATTATACCATGAAATACACCCGGGTGGAACAACTAGTAATAATGTCTATGGTCTATCACCTGATGAGGAAAAACAAATCCGCGAAAAATTATTAACATTAATCAAATCATTATAAAATGTCAAAATCAAAATTATTTCAGTACGCCATTATTTGGCACCCAACAAAAAAACAAATTGAAGACGACGGTGCAAAGTCTAAACTTGTAAAAGAATTAAGTATAATTCTAGCATCAGATGAAAAATCAGTATTGATGTCTGCAGCAATGGATATTCCTGCTGAGTATAAAGATCAATTAGATCAAGTAGAAATTGTAGTGCGCCCTTTTTAGTAAGCGGTGATAAGCAGCTACTAACAGGTAACGGTTCAAATATTAAAGGTATCACAACTTCAGATTTATACACAAGTACATTTACTGACACTACTAACTTAAATCTAACTTGGACAGCACCTACAGCTACTTATTATAGCGCCGCAACAATTTAAAAATTAAAAAGCTTGGACAACCAGGCTTTTTTTATTATATTATCTATATGTATCAAGCAGTTTTTTACGATCATCAAACATATACTTATCATCTTAGAGATGATAAACAAGGATGGATGGATTTTCAATTCCAACCTACATTTTGGAAACGAGTAGATGAATGGCAAGAAGGTGCTCAACCTGTTCTAACAGGTGGATGGGCTATACCTACTAGAAAATATGATAAACATGATCCTGATTTATTAGAAAAAGATATAGACAAATCATTACTTATATTACGAGAACTATATTATAAGTATGATGATGTTGTTCCTTCATGGCATAATATTGTTTATATAGATATTGAGATTGAAATGGGTGGTGCTTTGACTCCTGAGTATATTCGTAGTGCACCTATGCCTCTTACATCTATTGCTTTGATAGATGTGACTACTAAACAAAAGATATGTTTAATTGTTGATAAAACAGGTCAAATTCAAGAGACTAATCAAAATAGTAAACATATTATACCTTGTAAATCTGAAAAAGAATTAATAGGTAAATTTTTATCTAAATTTGAAGAATTAGATCCTACAATATTAGTTGGCTATAACTCAGAATACTTCGATATACCTTACCTATATTTCAGATTATTGCAAACTGTGGGTGAAGATGAAGTTAGCCGTTTATCCCCACTTAAAAAGGTTCAATATAGTGATTTTAATGGTGAAAATCAAATTAAAATTGCTGGTGTTAATCATCTAGACTATATGTTACTTCATAAGAAATACATTATGAAAGAAGAACCATCATATAAATTAGGTGACATTGGAACAAAATATGTTGACTTAGGTAAGATTGAATATGAAGGTAATTTAAATACATTATTCAGAGATGATATAAATGCATTCATTGACTATAACTTACGAGACGTTGAGATTATTGAAGCGTTAGAGGCTAAACTTAAGTTTATTGACTTAACAATTATGATCTCTCACATTTGTAACATTCCATATGAAAGTATCTATTGGAATACAGTTATGAATGAAGGAGCAATGTTGAAGTATTTGAAACGTGAAGGTATTATTTCACCTAATAAACCTACAACTCACAATCCTAATTTAAGAAATTTTAGAGAAACATACGCTGGTGGTTTTATTTTAGAACCTATACCTGGTTTGTACTTTGATGTTATTGACTTAGACTTTACTTCACTATATCCATCTATTATTAAATCACTTAATTTAGGTATAGAAACATTAGTAGGTAGAATTAAAGTAGATCATAGACCAACTTATGAACAAAATCATAGTTTGGAAAAACTTAAAGAACGAGATCCAAATGAAGTAGTAACTATTGAAAAATTGAATAAGAAAACATATTCAATGACTTCAAACCAATTAACTATTGGTAAGTTAATTAAGATTATTGAGGACAATGATTTTACTATATCTGCCTCTGGCGCTATGTTTAGAACAGATGAACAAAGTGTTTGTTCTAAGATTCTACAAGGTTGGTTTGAAAAACGAGAACATTATAGAGGTCTGAAGAAAAAAGCAGGTAAAGAAGAAAAATGGGATGATTATAAACTATATGATTTATTTCAACATGCTTTTAAGATCTTACAGAACGCTATGTATGGTACTTATGCTAAATCAGGATGGAGATATACTGATGGTAGATTGATTTGTAGTGCTGCTATTACAAACAGCGGTCAAAGATTAACTCAAGATTCAATTGTATTTGTAAATAATAAATTAAATACTGAGTTAAAAACTAAAGACAAACAATTTATCTGTATTAGTGATACTGACTCTATGTATATTGTTTTAGGTGATTTATTAAAACATAGATATCCTAACTACACACCTGAAGACAAAGACAAGTACATACTAGAAATGGCTACTGAGATTCAAAATGAATCTAATAACTACCTAAACACTTTATGCCAAGTAGCATTTAATATTGATCCTTCTAACCATTACTTCCAGCTAAAACAAGAAGTAATCGCTAAGAGTATATTGGTTACTGGTAAGAGAAGATATGCAATGTATGTTACTAATAAGGAAGGTATCGCTGTTGAAGAACTAGATATGAAAGGACTTGAATTAATGAAGTCCAATATGAATAAAATGTTTAAAGAATTTGGTAAAACATTTATTCAAAATATCTTATTTGGTAAAAATAAAACAGAAATTGATAAGTCAATACTTGACTTTTATAAATCATTAAAGACAATAGACCCTAGACAATTAGGTAAGCCTACTGGGGTTAAACAAATTAGTTCTTATACTACACCAGCTCGCGCAGGTGAGATGTTTAGTGTGTTTAAATTGAAGGCACCCGCTAATACTAAGGCAGCTGTTCGATATAATGACTTATTAAGGTTTAAACGTTTTGATAAACAATATGAATCTATTATTGAAGGTGATAAAATATTCATTATTAATTTAAAAGCCAATCCTTATAAATTAGAAACAATAGGATTACCAAATGCTAAAGTACCTGAAGATATAGAGAAATTTGTTAAGACATATATTGATGTAGATGAAATTTTTGAGTCTATGATTTTAAATAAGTTAAAAGAGTTGTATAGTGACTTAAAATGGGATTTCCCACCATTAAATGAGAATGTTAATAAATTTTTCTCGTTCGGATAATATTTATATTCATGATTAAACTGATTGACTTATTAAAAGAAGTTTCTGTTAATAGTAAAGGAGAACTTGAAGACTTTGATTTTGATAATGATAATTTATTATCAAAAGAAGAATGGGATAAATATAAAAAAGAATATGATAGTACAGGTCTTAATTGGTTACTCCGTCAGTTTTTAGTTTTAGATGGTGAAGAAGAAAATACAGAAGAATACTGGGATTTTGATGTGTATGATATAATGGCTGAATTTCGTATTCAAAACAAAACAGCTGCTTCTTTAATATATGATATATTTCAAATTCTTAAATCTGGGTTTAAATCAGGATATTTCTTTCCAAAAGGAGCAACAGATAAAGATATAGAAAATATTCAATTGGATTTTGATAGTGAATCTTACAAAATTAAAAAAGAACGAATCCAAAAATTAGCTAATGAATTATCACAATATGCTACCCCTAAAGAATTATTTAAAAATGATTTTGACAATTGGGAAATGATGGCGTATGCTGATGATTATAATGAGTATATAGATTTAAAAAATTAAAATTTTTCTCATTCTCGTAATATTTATTACCATAAAACATTACAACTATGAAACTAATTAACTCATTCAAAGCAATTAGAAAACAAGGTGACAAATTTGAATTCGCACTTCGTATTTCTAAACTAACAGTATTTGAAATAAGCGTTGACTTATCTTCAAGTGTTTACAAATTTATTATTTGTAATTTAGGAATTCAACTTTAAGCTTGGCTTAAATTAAAGGTTTTATTATATTAAGGTTATATGACAAAATTAGAGTTACAATCTATTATTGAAAAATATCATCTTGACGGTCTAGTCGAAAACGTCAAGTGGGTAATAAACAAAGACAAAACATTATCAATCGATTTCATGTCTCCATCAAGAGAGATGATTGGTAATGTTATTGCTCTTGATTTTCCATTACCTGAATCATCTATTGGTATTAGTAATACTACACAACTAGATAAACTATTATCTATTACTAACGGTAATTTAACATTAGATTACCTTAAAGAAGGTAAAATAATAGTTAAATTACTTATAGCTGATTCACAATTTAGCCTAAATTATTCATTAGCAGATTTACTTACTGTTCCTAAACCTGGCTCATATAATGGGCCTGAGGAATATGAAGTTGAAGCAGAATTAAATGATGAAATCATTACTGCTTTAATTAAAGCTAAAAATGCTTTACCTGACTGTGAAAATGTAGTTATAGAATTAATTAACCATTTATCTAATGGTTTACAACTAGAATTCACATTTAATGGAGATATTGAGTATGCAAATAAAATTACATATTGTATTACTAATATTCAAGCATTTACATCACAAGAATTTAAAGTAAAATACAGCTCAGAATTATTAAAACAAATATTAGTTTGTAATAAAGGAGCTAAATTAGGTACATTGAGTCTAAATTCAAATGGTTTGATGAAACTAAAATTTGAACATAATGATTTACAAAGTAAGTATTATGTAGTAGCAAAATCAGAATAAATTTAAAATAAATAAGTTATGTCAGAAGAAAAAGAAGCATTATCCTCAATGACCTTAATTAAGGATCCACTTATTGAACCTTATTTTATAGGTAAGGATGCAAGTAGTTACACAGTATATGAAAGCATGAAAATAGGAGCCAATAATAAAGGTCGTGGTCGCAAAACAAGAACTAAAGAAGGTATTAAACCTATTTCATTCCATTCAAATTTTGCTTCATGTTTAGCTTCAATTGCTAAACTAAAAATTGATAACCGCCCAATTTACAACTCAATTTCAGAGTATGTAGATGAATGGAGACGAGTAAAAGAAGAAATTAACCAAATAGTAAATATAGAAGATGAAACAGTTAAAAGCAACGTTTAACGCAGTTATAGTTAAGCCTCGAGAAGAAAATGAGGCAATGTATGGTAACATTGTAGTACCAGACTTAGGTAAAGAAAAAGCACTTATTGGTACTATTGTATCTGTAGGACCTGGTCACCCATCAGCAACTGGAGAATTTATTCCTACAGTAATGAAAGTAGGACAAGAAGTAATGCTTCCAAGTATGGGTCCTAATAAAATTGAACTTGAAGGTCAAGAATATTGGGTTTGTCCTGAAAACCAAGTATTAGCAGTTATTGAAGACATAGAACAAAATCAAATTGAATTAGAAATAGTTAACGGAACATATGAGTAAGATTATAGAATTTGGGCCGGAGGCCAGAGAAAAATTAGTATCAGGTATTGATAAATTAGCTAATGCTGTCACATCAACATTAGGTCCTAATGGTCGTAATGTTGTTATTTCAAACAACCAAGGTTATCCTCAATCAACTAAGGATGGTGTGACTGTAGCTAAAAACATTTCACTTGAAGATCCAATTGAAGAATTGGGTGTACAACTTGTTAAACAAGCCGCTATTAAAACAGCAGATGGAGCGGGTGATGGTACAACTACTTCAACATTGTTAGCTCAAGAAATGGTTAAAAATGGTTTATCATCATTAAACCAAGGTGCAAACGCTGTTACTATTAAACGAGATATTGATAAAGCAGTTAAAGAAGTAGTAACAACACTTCGCAAATCAATTTCTGAAGACATTAGTTCTGAAGACCAACTTAAACAAGTTGCCACTATCTCAGCTAATAATGATCCTGAAGTAGGTCAATTGATTGCTACAGCAATGGAAAAAGTAGGTCGTGAAGGTGTTGTTTATATTGAAGAAGCAAAATCAGAAGATACATACCTTGAGACAGTAGAAGGTATGCAGTTTGATCGTGGTTATAAATCTCACTTCTTTGTTACTGATAATAACACAATGACTTGTACTTTAGAGAATCCATATATCCTTATTGCGGATAAACGATTCCAGTCAATTAAAGAATTGTTACCTATTCTAGAAGGTATTGGAGCACAAAGTAGACCATTGTTTATTATAGCAGAAGATATTGATGGTGAAGCATTAGCAACATTGATTGTTAATAAAATGAGAGGTACAATTAAAGTATGTGCTGTGAAAGCACCTGACTTTGGTGATCGTAGAAAACTTATTTTAGATGATATTGCTATCTTAACAGGAGGTCAAGTATTTAGCACTGATAAAGGTATGAAGCTTGATAAATTCAGTTGGGACTGGTTTGGTCAAGCACGACTAGTAACAGTAACAAAAGATCAAACAACAATTGTCGATGGAAAAGGACAATCTGAGGGAATTGAAACACGTATTGAAGAACTACAACAACAAATCGAAAAAGCAAAAACGCCATTCGAAAAAGAAAAACTTCAAGAACGATTGGCAAAATTTGTCGGAGGAGTAGCTATTATTCACGTTGGTGGTAATACTGAAACCGAAATCAAAGAAAAGAAAGATCGTGTAGATGATGCGCTTCAAGCAACTAAAGCCGCAATTGAAGAAGGTATTGTACCTGGAGGTGGCGCCGCTTTAATTTATGCTCGTGAAGCAATTACTAACCGAGACACAATCGGCGGTAAAATTGTTTACAAAGCATGTTCAGCACCGTTTATGAAAATTCTTACTAATGCTGGTTATGAAAAAGAAGCAGCGTTTGGATTGATAAATAACTTTGATCCAACTAATACTTGGACTGGTTATAATCTTGAAACTGAAGCATTTGTTAACATGAAAGAAGCTGGTATTATTGATCCAACTAAAGTTACTCGTACCGCAATTGAAAATGCAGCATCAGTAGCAGGAACAATTCTATTAACAGAATGCACAGTAGTAGATAAGCCTGAAGATAAAAAGCAGGATGATATGATGGGTGGAATGGGAGGCATGTTTTAATGGCTACTGAAAAAATAGAAGTACTAAATAGAGTGCCACCTGGAGACAGGTGGGCACCTATTGGTACAAATCCTCCTGTTTTAGATTCACTAACAGAGGCTTTAGAGTATGTTTTCCAAAAAGAAGGATATAAAGAATTTCATTTGTCTCCATTTCAAGGAAAAGTATATGCTGTAGTAGAAACAGAAGATAAGCCTACTCCTATTAAACGTTATAATATCTACGGAGATAGATAAAATAATTTGGCTTAAATAAAGGTTATTATTATATTAGGTTATATGAAAGAACATAGTTTATTTGTAGAAAAATATAGAAGTCAAACATTAGAAGATTATGTTGGCAATGAACAACTAAAACAAATCATTGGTAGGTATATTGAAACCAATGATATTCAGAATCTTCTATTATATGGCACACCAGGTACAGGTAAAACTACTCTAGCCAAAATCATAGTTAAAAATATTGACTGTGATTTTTTATATATTAATGCATCGGATGAGAGAGGTATCGATACTATCCGAGATAAAGTACAAGGTTTCGCTTCATCAGCATCATTTAAATCTATTAAAATTATTATTTTAGATGAAGCAGATTTTTTAACTATTCAAGCTCAAGCATCACTTAGAAACATTATTGAGACTTATTCACGTACTACTCGATTTATTCTAACTTGTAATTATCTTGAACGTATTATCGAGCCTCTTCAATCCCGATGTCAAGTATTAAAAATTACTCCTCCATCTAAAAAAGAAGCAGCACAACATGTTGCTAATATTTTAGAAACAGAAGGTGTTAACTATGAAGTAGAACAACTAGCATTAGTAGTTAATAAGTACTATCCTGATATTAGAAAGATACTTAACACATGCCAAGTTAATATCTTAGGTAATGGTCTTAAAATAGATGAATCAATATTAGTATCAGGTTATAAAGATAAGTTACTTAAAGAACTTAAATCACCAAGTAAATCTACTTTTAAGAATGTTAGACAAATAATTGCTGACTCTAATATTGAGGATTTTGAAGATGTATTTAGATTTTTATATGATTCATTAGATGAATATGTAAAAGATGATATGA
>Ga0315902_10012741_pt1 | contig 10918 bp, 4 predicted proteins | sample LakEriMetagenome_9_FD_203523 | JGI IMG/M metagenome (GOLD analysis project Ga0315902, IMG submission 203523) | Freshwater fungal communities from buoy surface, Lake Erie, Ohio, United States - Buoy 12 MA117 | ecosystem: Environmental > Aquatic > Freshwater > Lake > Lake biofilm | place: USA...
GGGCATCGACTTCACCGGGCCCGACGAAGCCTCGCTCTGCACGTGGGACGGCGACGTGTGGACGGTCCGCGGCATCACCGCGGCCGCAGGCCGGCTCGCATGGCGACGGATCGCCAGCGGCCTCTACCAGCCGCTGGGGCTGAAGGTCGTGGATGGCACGATCCGCGTGGGCTGCCGCGACCGGATCGTGAGCCTCGTCGACCTCGATGGCGATGGTCTGACCGACTGCTACGAGACGTTCAACGACGACCACCAGGTGACCGAGCACTTCCACGAGTTCGCGATGGGCCTGGAGACCGATGCGGCCGGCAACATCTACTACGCCAAGAGCGGCCGCCACGGCCTCCCCGCGGTCGTGCCCCACCACGGCACGCTCCTCAAGGTGGCCCGCGACGGCTCGACGACCGAGATCATCGCCACGGGATTCCGTGCCGCCAACGGCGTGTGCGTGGAGCCCGATGGCACGTTCTGGGTCACCGACCAGGAGGGCTTCTGGTGCCCCAAGAACCGAATCAACCACGTCCGACCCGGCGGCTTCTACGGCAACCTCTTGGGGTGGACAGACGTGACCGACGAGAGTGACGCCGCAATGGAGCCGCCGGCGGTATGGATCACGAACGCGTTCGACCGCTCCCCGGCCGAACTCCTACGCGTGACAAGCCCCGTATGGGCGCCCATTACGGGAGCACTCATCGAGCTATCATACGGCGAGGGCCGCATCCACCTCGTGCTCACGGAGCCCACCGCGGGGGACGCGGCGGGGCGTTCGCGCACGCAGGGGGGCCTCGTGAGGCTGCCGATCCCCGACTTGCCCACAGGTATCATGCGGGGCCGCTTCCATCCGGCCGACGGGGCACTCTACGCCTGCGGCCTCTTCGCCTGGGCCGGCAACCGCACGCAGCCGGGCGGCCTATTTCGCGTGCGGCGCACCGACCAGCCGCTCACGATGCCCGTCGGGCTCCACACGGAGCCGGGCGTGATCTCGCTCGACTTCGGCGCGCCGCTCGACCGCTCGGCCGCGGCCGATCCGGCCGCATGGACCGTGCGCACCTGGGGACTCAACCGGACGAAGAACTACGGCTCGAAGCACCTCGACGAACGCGACCGCGCGGTGACGATGGCCGAGGTTTCGGCCGACGGTCGGCGGGTCACGCTCCGTGTACCCACCTTTGCGGCCACTTGGTGCTACGCGGTCGAGTGGCGCACGAAGGCCGCCGACGGTACCCCCGTAAACGGGGTTTTGCACGGCTCCCTGCACTGACCGACGCGGCACGAGAACCGGGAGTACGCAGCCAGAGTTGCCCCAACCGCCCGAGGCTGGCCAGACGCACACCGAGCCGACGCTGCCGGCCCGCCTGCCCTGGCTCGCACAAGACCCATGTCGAGTTTTTCATCGGTCACTCGTAATCCTTTTCGGGTGGATCGGCCTCGAGTCTGATCCGATCGCGGCCAATCCGGCCCGTGCTACGGTGACACATGGATACGCCTGCGATGAAACAGTTGTTCGAGTGCACCCTCTTCCTAGGCACCCTCTTCCTAGGCACTCTCGTCGCGTCGCTGGCGTCGAATTCGCTGGCGCACGGTGGTGAATCCGTCGTCTGGTATCAGCAGCCGGCTCAGCTTTGGCACGAGGCCCTTCCCGTTGGCAATGGCCGGATCGGGGCGATGGTGTTCGGCGGCGTGGAGCACGAACGCCTTCAACTGAACGAGCAAACGATCTGGTCGGGGAATCAGTCGGACTACGACCGTGTGGGCGCGTATGAGCATCTGCCGGAGGTCCGCCGACTGCTGTTCGCCGGCAAGCACGCCGAGGCGGACGCGCTCGTCAAGAAGGAGATTTTGGGCGACCGGCCGCTCGGGTCGTATCAGCCGCTCGGGGACCTGATGCTTCATTTTCATACCGATGGTGCGGTGAGCGACTATCGCCGCGAGTTGGATATGGCACGGGCCGTCGCCACCGTGCGCTATCGCCAAGGCGATGTAGTGTTCATGCGTGAGGCATTTGTCAGCTTTCCTGCCAAGGTGCTGGTAGTACGATTCACGTGCGACAAGCCCGGGCGGGTGAGCTTCACTGCCGCGCTCGACCGGATTGCGGCTGCGAAAATCGAAGCATCGGGAGACGACCTCGTGTTGCGGGGCCGTGCGGATGATGGCGAGCCGACGGCTGGCACGCGTTTCCTGGGACAGTTGCGGGTCGTCAATGACGGAGGACGGCGGGCCATGGTCGACGACAAGCTCGTTGTGACAGGGGCTGATTCGGCGCTCGTGTTGTTCTCAGCTGCCACGGATTTCGACGGGGCCGTGGGCTGGCAGGACGTGCCACAGTCGGCCCTCGATCGTGCGGCCGAAATGTCGTACGACCGATTGCTGGCTGAGCACCTGGCCGACTACCAGCCATATTTCCGCCGCGTCGACATCGAAGTGGGCGACGGCCCGGAGGAGTTGCCCACGGACGAACGCCTGGATCTCGTGAAAAACGGCGCCGACGATCCGGGCTTGATCGAACTGCACTTCAACTACGGCCGCTACCTGTTGATTTCGTCGTCACGGCCAGGAGGATTGCCCGCCAATCTCCAGGGGCTCTGGAACCATGAGCTGAATGCGCCGTGGTTCGGCGGCTGGCATCTCGATCCCAACGGCATGATGATTTACTGGCATGCCGAGACGCTCAATCTCTCCGATCTGCACGTACCGTTCTTCGATCTCATCGACCGGCTGCGTGTCAATGGTCGCAAGACCGCCAAAGACGTCTACAACGCCCGGGGCTTCGTGGCTGCCCACCGCACGAATGCCAATTTCTTCACGAGCCCGGTCAAGGGCTTCACCGTCTGGCCAATGGGCGCCGGCTGGGCGGTGCAAAACATGTGGGAACATTATCGCTTTACACAGGACCGCGAGTTCCTGAGAACGAGGGCGTATCCGACGATCCGGGAAGCCGCCGAATTTTTCTGCGACTGGTTGGTGGAGGACCCTGAGACCGGCAAGTTGGTCAGCGGCCCGTCGATCTCGCCGGAGAACTCCTTCGTGCTGCCCGATGGTTCGTTCAGCCAAGTCTGCATGGGGCCGACGCTCGACCAACTCCTCATCGCCGAGGTGTTCGACAACACGCTGGAAGCAGCCCGGATTCTCGGTATCGAAGACGACACCATCCGGGAGATCCGTGCGAAGCGGGCGAAGTTGGCCGGCCCAAAAATCGGCTCCGACGGCCGGCTGCTCGAATGGTCGAAGGAGTACGAGGAGCGCGAGCCGGCACATCGTCACGTGTCGCATCTGTTCGGCGTGTATCCGGGCTGCAGCATGACGCCGCGGCGGACGCCCGATCTGGCCGAGGCGGCTCGCAAATCACTGGTCGCACGGATCACCGGCGATCAGGTCAAGAAGGTGAATATCAGCGATGCCAGCAGCGTCGGCTGGAGCCTGGCGTGGAACGCCTGTCTCTGGGCCCGCCTGGGTGACGGCAGACAGGCATACGACACGGCGATGAATCTGTTGCGCCGCTGCACCTTTCCCAACTTGATGGACTTTCATCCTCGGGCAAATACGCCCGGCGTGTTCCAAATCGATGGCAACATGACCACGCCGGCGGCAGTGGCCGAAATGCTCGTCCAGAGCCACGATGGGCCGATCGATCTGCTGCCGGCGCTCCCGGAGGCATGGCCGGCAGGCAGCGTCCGCGGCCTGCGTGCCCGCGGAAACGTCGAGATCGACCTCGCATGGGCGGGCGGCCGACTGCAATCCGCCACGCTGCGGCCCGGCACAGCCGGTGCCCTCACCGTCCGCACGGGCGACAAGACGGTGTCGCTCACGGCGACCGCAGGGCAGCCGATTACCCTCAACTCCGAGCTACGCGTGATGCAATGAGCGAACTCGAATCCCGATCATCTCCGCAGGTATCTCCCATGACGCAGCCCTTGGCCTCTGCTTCTCGCTTCGATCACCCCCGCGCATCGCGCCGCGAGTTTCTCGCCCAGTCCCTTGCGGCTGGCGCTGTCGCCCTGCCCACGATCGTGTCGGCCCGGGCCCTCGGCCTCGAGCAGGCGGCCGCCGCCAGTGAGCGGATCACGCTCGGTGTGATCGGTGTCGGCGGCCGCGCGAGGGGCGTGTTGAAGGCGATGCTGAGCCTGCCCGACGTGCAGTGCGTGGCGATCGCCGACGTGCAGGCCTCCCGCCGCGATGCCGGCAAGGCGCTGGTCGATGAAAAATACGGCACCAAGGATTGCGTGCTGTATCACGACTTCCGCGATGTGCTCGCTCGCCAGGACATCGACGCCGTCTTCATCGCCACCGGAGACCGTTGGCACGGTCCAGCCTCGATGATGGCGGCCGAGGCGGGCAAGGATGTCTACAGCGAGAAGCCCTGCGGGCTGACGATCGACATCTGTCAGCGGCTCGCCGAAACGTTCAAGAAGACTGGCCGGATCTTTCAGGCCGGCACGCAGCGACGAAGCGCTCCACACTATGCAGCCGCACGGCGGCTCGCCCAGTCGGGCAAGCTTGGCAAGATCACCCGCCTCAATGCGTCGGTCTACGCTCCGGTCATCGGCAACGAATGGCTGCCTGCCGAACCGACGCCGCCCAAAGACGTCTGCGACTGGAATCTTTGGCTCGGACCGGCCCCATGGCGGCCGTTCAACCAACGTTATGTGGACGGCAAGTGGCGCGGCATCTACGACTTCGACTCAGGGGCCAAACTGCTCGACTGGGGCGCCCATACAGTCGACCTGTGCCAGTGGGCGAATGGAAGCGACGACACGACGCCGCTCACGTTCGAGCCGACCGACAAAGGCATCGAGTGCCGCTATGCCAACGGGGTGCTCCTGTTTCTCGATTTCCTCGCGACTCCGTTCGGCGACCGCGGGCCCAACTGGAACACGGCGCTCGGCACGTGCCCGGTGAAGTACATTGGAGACGAGGGCTGGGTGGAAACCGGCGACCTGTCTCGGATCGATCTGTCGGACGAAAACCTGCGGGCCGAGGTGGCGAGCGCGGAACACACGGCCAAGTGGCATGACGTCGCCCTGCACTGGAGAAATTTCCTCGATTCGATCAAGTCCCGGCAGCCGACCGTCTGCAACGCCGACGTGATGCGCAAGAGCCACATCGCGTGCCACGCCGCGGCCAATGCCTGGATTCTGGGTCGCAAACTTTCGTTCGATCCCGTAAAGGAGGTCTTCGTGACGGCTGACGGCGGCCTGGACGACGAGGCCAACCTGTTGAAGAGCCGTCCGGAACGCAACCCGTGGGTCGAACGGCAGCCATCGTGAATTCAATGAGACTCACTCACGAATCAAGCGAGACGATCATGCCACGACTCGGTTGTGTGCTGGCAGCGATGCTGCTGGTGGCAGTGCACACGCATGCCGCTGAGACCGTCGCACTCTTCGACGGGAAGACCTTCACTGGCTGGAATGGCGACACCGAACATACCTGGCGGATCGAGAGCGGAACGATCGTGGCCGGTAGCCCTGAGACGCCTGCACCGCGAAACGAGTTCCTGGCCACCGACGTGGAATACGACGACTTCGTGCTCCGCCTCGAGTACCGCGTCGATTGCACAAAGAGCTGCAACGCCGGCATTCAGTTCCGATCGCAACGCGTGCCGAACCATCACGAGATGGTCGGCTACCAGGCCGATATCGCTCCGAGCATCACTGGAGCACTCTACGACGAGAGCCGTCGCAACAAACTGCTCGTCGTGCCGCCCAAGGACACCCAGCAGCGGGCATTGGCCCTCGCCAAGAACGGCTGGAATGAATACGTGATCCGCTGCGAGGGGCCGCGAATCCGCCTGGCGATCAACGGCGTCGAGATGGCCGACTACACGGAACCCGACCAGACGATCCCACAGCGCGGCAGGATCGGGCTCCAGATTCATGGGGGATTCATCGGGCAGATCCGCTACCGGGATATCCAGATCGAGCCGCTCGGTGATCCTCCCTGACCACGTGAAGGCCATGTAGCAGGACGACCAGCATGGGACGACTGCGAACGCGGGAAGCCCCCGATCGCCAAAAAGCCGCACAGACATTGGAAGACGACTACGTTATCGCCGCTCGCGGGTCTCATTTCCCGAGTTCCGACAGGTAGCGGATCAGATCGGCGAGCTGCTGCTCGTTCATGGTGGCGGTGAGGCCGTCGGGCATGACAGTGCCGCCGGTCTTGATGTCTATGGCGTCGGCATGCTTGATGGTTTTCACCTCGCCGGTAGTGATATCTCGAATGGCGATTGTTTCGGGGGTGTCGGCCTGCTTGAAGCCGGTGATCACGGTTCCGTCGTCCATGATGGCCGTGGCCGCCTCGTAGCCTTCCTTCACATTGAGGGCAGGCCAGACGACCTCGGTGACGATCATGTCGATGGGCAGGCCGCGACTGAGAGCGGAGAGATCGGGGCCGCTTTTACCGCCGATCGCGTTGACCGCGTGACAGGCGATACATCCAGCTTGTTCGAAGACCTTGCGGCCTTCGCTCGCGTTGCCTTCGGTCCGGGCACGGCGGACGATCAGGCCCACGTATTCCGTCGTGTACGCCGGGAGCGTGGCATTGATGCCGGCAAGGCCCATGAGCAGCGAGGAGATCTTGCGGTCCGTCCGGCCGATGAGATTGCACGCCTGCAGCGTGAGCCGCGCCTTGTCGGGCGCGATGATGCCCATCGCAGGTGACACGATCTTGCTTTCCAACGCCTTCGGATCCATGAGCGCTCGCGCAAATGCCGTGCTCGCTTCCGTGTTCGAAATGACAGCCTTGAGAAGTGTGCTCACGTCTTCAGCCCGGCTGGCCGTGCGGATGCGGCCTAGCACGTACCGGGCGGCTTCGACCGGACTCGCCGAGATGAGTGCCTCCAGGGCCACGCTTAGCACGTCGTCGGACGTGGCACCGCGCAACGCCTTGAGCAGTTCTGGCACGGCCTCGGCACCAGCGAGGTCGCCCAACGCGATCATTGCCGCCTTGCGAAATTCCAAAGGCGTTGCCTCATCGGCAGCCATGCGGCGGATGCGTTCGGACAGTGACTCGAGTTTCCACAAGCCAGCGAGACGCACCGCCTGGAGCCGCAGGGATTCATCAGTGCCGCTGAGAAGGGATTCGAGCGCGGGCCCGGCGTCATTCAGGCGATGGCGCCGGGCGGCGGGCGAGTCGGCCAGTGCCTCGAGCACTGCGGCTACCCCGATACCTCGCTCAAATACGAAACGAACGTCGCTCGTATCGCCGATGGCAGCAAGCGTTTTCAGCCACTCGCCCGGGATGGCGGTGTCGCGCGTGCGTTCGATGTGCGTGCGTATGAGTTCCCGTGCTCCATCCATCCCACCATTTTTCAGAACGAATAGAAGGTGCTCGTCCTTTTCCAGGCGAAGCGTGCCGTCAGCGAGCGCGGTCGACCACAGTGGTCGCGCGGCGGCCAGCGTCTTGATAAGCGCGTGCTGGTGGTAAGGGCCGAACGGATGATCCAGCGTGCGGGCGGCCACCGTGATGGCACGGGCATCCGGCACGTAGCTGGCGGCCACGATAGCTTCGAGCCTCACGATTGGATCTTCATCGGTGGCCTGCGGCTCGAGCAATGCGATCGCATCGGGCAGCGCTCCGGCACGGGCCCACGTCGAGAGCGTCCGCGTGGCGTAAGCGCGAATCCGCGCATCCGGCGACCGCAGCAGCGACCTGAGCAGTGCGGGCCGCGGTGTCTCGTGCGCCTCGTAAACGGCAAGGGCCTGAAGGCGGCGATATTCGTCCCTGGCGTCGCCGGCGGTCAGTCCCATCACCCAGACATCGATCGCATCGATCACATCCTCGGTGTCACGGCTGAAGAGAAGCCGCTTCGCCTGATACGCGGCCCAGCGCTCGGGCGAATCGAGCTGCTCGAACAATACCGTGAGCGTCGCACCAGCGAGCGGGATGGGCTGCACCAGCGGGCGATCTTTCCGCACCACCCGCCAGATGCGGCCATGCACGAGATCGCGGTCGGGGTGACGATACGAAGCCTGATAGTGGCCGACGATCAGGTTGTACCAGTCGGCAAAATAGACCGCCCCATCGGGCCCGAGCCGCACGTCGCACGGCCGGAAGGATTTGTTCTTCGTCTGAATGATGTTGATGCCGTGCTCGGTCCAATAGGTGCCGTCCTTGCAGCCAAACTCATGAAGCTGAAGCGTATTGTCGTACACCCCTCCAATGATGACCGCGCCTTGCAGCTCGTTGGGAAAATGACGGGTGCGGATAAGATCGAAACCAACCGTCTTCGCCGCCCGCGAGATGAAAATATTCATACTTTTCGAGTTCACGGGCTGCGCCGTGCGCACGAGCCCAGGTACGGAGTAGTAGCCGCCGTTGCCCGCGCCTTCCTTGTGGAAGACCTGGCCGAAGTCATCGGTCAGGACGCCCCAGTTGTTCGCACCGGCCGAGGAGTTGTTAAAGAATGTGTCGAGGCGGCCGGTGCGCGGCCGCAGCCGCCACAGGCCCGCGCGGTCGTGCCGCTCGATGCCGTAGGGGGTTTCCACGCGTGAGTAGATGGCGTTCCCTTGCGTAAACCACAGCTCGCCGCCGAACCCCCAACTCAGCGAGTTGATCGTCTGATGCGTGTCGCCCGTGCCGAAGCCTCCGAGCACGAGCCGCCGCTCGTCGGCCCGGTCGCCACCCGTGGTGTCCTTTAAATGCCACAGTCCGGTGCTCGCAGCGAGGTACACGCCGCCGTCGCCCAGCTCGAAACCCAGCGGCATCTCCAGTTCGTCAGCGAAGGTCTGAAACGTGTCTGCACGGCCGTCGCAGTCCGTGTCGTCGCAAATCACGAGCTTGTTGGTCGGCCGTGCACCCGGCTTTGCCTGCGGATAATCGGGAATGCACAGTGCCCACAAGCGCCCGCGTTCATCCCACCGAATCTGCACCGCCTTGCCGACGCCATCCTTTTCCGACGCAAATAAATTCACCTCGTAGTCGGGATGCACTTCGAGTGTCGCGAGCTCCTCTTCCGGCGTCTGTGGCTTCACCGAAGGCGGTTCGATCGGGATGGTGCTACGCGGCTCGATCGGCTCTGCCGCTCCACCCGCGAGGGCACGCGCAATGTTGGCTTCGGCAGCATCGAGGATGGGCTGAAACTCTTTCATCTCCTCTGGAAAGATGCGCTGCTCGCCGTCTTTCCAGCTCCGACTGAAAGGCACGGCGGTATGCGCACCGTGCAGAAAGTCCCAGTTCATCGGTCGCCACGAATCAAACCAGAGCCGCTCAAAATCCATCGCAGCGGCGTGGAGCCGCTCGTGAGATTTCGCGGTCGCGGGAGCGAGGCCGAGCTGGCGGACGATCTCGTCCGCTACAACTTCATGCCCGTAATCATTGAGATGCAGGCCGTTGTCGGTGAGTCTCGGCAAGCCCTTCGCCCGTACGGAAAGTGGCGAGTAGAGATCGACGAATAGGAGTCCGCGCCGCGCGGCCAGGTCGCGCACGGCATCGGCGTAGCGTTTCGCATCCGCATTGTGTCGAGTGAGATCCGGCAGAAGGGCTTGGTGCGGATTCTCAAATGGCTGCGGCGAGAACAGCACGATGCGCCGCGCCGGGCGCTCGATGCCAGAGAGCAGCCTCTCGTACGCCTGCACGAAGTCCGGCAGCCGTTCCCCGCCGGAAAGGCATTCCATCTGACCAAACTGCACCAGCACGACGTTCGCACCCAATTGCTCGAGCTGCTGCACGAGACCGGGGAAGTTGACATCGCGCCACTGCTCGAAGACGGTATCGCCCTCCCATGCGAGGTTGCGAACCCGCAGCGGCTTCACGTCGGGTACGGCCAGCAGATGTGTTTGCAGAAACGCATTGAATCGCGTGCGCTCGAAGTTCGCACCGCCGACAAGTGCCACGCAGTCGTTCGGTGTCAGCCTGAATGCCGAGGGTGTTTTCGCCGCCGCTGTCAGCTCCTCGATCGCGATGTCCTTGTACCGCACGATGGATGGCCCGCCGCCATGAATCTGAAGTGCGATGACTCCAGACCGGGACACCGATGCGTCGCTCTCGGTATAGTCGACGGTCTGAACACCATTGAGCCATAGCTGGATGCGCGCACCCTCGGCGCGGATCCGGTAGTCGTTCCACTCGCCCGGAGGTCGGATCGCTTTCGCGAGTACTTCATCGGATGGACCGGCCAACAGCTTCGAGCGCCGATTTTCGTCATAGAGTTCCCCATCGTGCCCTGCGCCGACGTCTGCCTGATAGCCGGAGACTTTGTGGCTGTGCGGCACGCGCATCGAGCGGAACTGCACTCCGCCATTTGGACGGGCACCTTCCAGCTGCCATTTCAACGTCAGTTCGAAGTCTGAGAACTCGTTTGTCGTGGTGAGAAAGTCATTTTGGGCCTGCCGTGTGTTCAACGACCCCGCCGTCAACACGCCGTTCTCGATGCGCCAGTTTTTTGCCGTATTGCCTTCCCAACCCGTGAAAGTCTGGCCATCGAAAAGTGGCGCAGGCGTGGCGGACGACCCAACGACGATAAGCAGGAAGGCGAGAGCGGAGCGGGGTGTGTTTATGGCGTTCACGTATTTCAACCGCTTCCTCGTGGTTCGATGGGACGGCGGCGGGCAGATTCGAGCCACCGCCGCCTGGATGCTCAGCGACTCCGTCAAGCAATACGGTGGTGCTTCTCAAAACTCGACACCGGGCACCACCGAAAGGATGCCTTCGGGAAGCCGCGATCATCGAGACACTGGCCGACGCCCCAAGTCGATCATGAGGTCACGGGAAGACACCGCAGGCCCCACGACCCACTTGAGGCCGGAGGTTTCAAAGGACGAGAATTTCTTATCGTACGGAAGCGGCGGCGCGGGCTTGCCGTCATCACGTTCTTGGTCAACGGCTGCGGGTAGAATTCTCACTCGGTAGGTGCCCGCGACGGCGCCGCTCGGGGTGCCAGCTGCCGTGCGAAATGTCCCGTCCGGGCTGATCGGGGCCC
>Ga0315902_10012743_pt1 | contig 10917 bp, 8 predicted proteins | sample LakEriMetagenome_9_FD_203523 | JGI IMG/M metagenome (GOLD analysis project Ga0315902, IMG submission 203523) | Freshwater fungal communities from buoy surface, Lake Erie, Ohio, United States - Buoy 12 MA117 | ecosystem: Environmental > Aquatic > Freshwater > Lake > Lake biofilm | place: USA...
TGCCGATCAGCGCGCTGAGACGGCTCCAGCGCAGCGTTTCGGCCTCTGCGGCCTGCAACTCCGCTCCACCGGCCTCGCGCCGCTTCTTCGCTTCATCATCGTTTTCGATCTGCTGCTTCAGCGAGCCAAGTTCGGTGCGTTTGGTCGCAAAAGCGTCGCTGAGATGCTTCGCGTTCGTTTCCAGCTCGCTCAAAGCCGCCGCGCTCAGCACGCTCTGGCCTTCGAAAGGCTTCCGACGCGCTTCGAGCTGCTCCAGCTTCGCCAAGGTGGCCGCGAGCTGCGTTTGCAGCGCATTCAGTTTCGTCTCCGCCTCGCGCAGCGCTTTCTCCGCCGATGAAACGCGCGTTTCATGCTCCAGACGATCCGCCGCCAAGGTTTTGCCACCGAGCAACTCATGGAGCTGTGATTTCAGCGCATCCGCCTTCGTGCGCAGCGACACGCCCTCGGCTTTGAGTTCATCGAGCCGTTTTGTTTTTGCCGCCTCGTCCGCTTTCGCGAGCTGAAGATCGCCTTCGAGCTTTTGTCGCTCACTGCGTTGCTGCGCAGCTTCGTGCTGCTTCTTGGAAAAGGTGGCGGCGCGCTTTTCCAGTGCATCGAGCTCGCGCTCGGCATGTAGAACGAGTTTTCCAACTCGTTCGGCCTCCTCATCACGAGTTAGAAAACTCGTGTTACGTCGCGTGCGGGCTTCCTCGGCCTCCAGGGCACTCAAATCCGGCACATCGATTTCACCGAGCGTCTTCCGCACTTCCTCCGCGCGCTTCTTCTCCGCGTTCAACTCGGCTTCCAGTTTCGCGAGATTGCGATCCAACACCGTCAGCTCGCGTTGCGCTTGCTCGTGCTGTTTCTCCAAGCTCACTAGTAGCTTCCGCGCGGCTTGCAGTTGGGATTCAAAGCTCGTCTCGTTGCTCGCAAACGGATGCTCCGTGGCTCCGCAGAGCGGGCAGGGCTCTTCAGGCTTCAAATCATGCCGGTGTTCATCGAATCCGGCCATCAGCTCAGACTTCCGCGCGATTTCGCGCTGCAGCTCGATTTTCGCCGCGAGCTGCTTTTGCGCCTCGCGATCGATTTGGGCCTTCGCGAGGCCTTCAGCGGCTTTTTTCGTCGAAACGGCGATTTGGGCCTCGGAGTCGGTGAGACGCTTTTTTAGCGTTTCGGCCTCGGCATGCCGTTTGCGGCCTTCCGCGAGCTTTTCATGCGCCACACGCCACTCACGCACGGCCGCGCGCAGCTTCGGCAATTGCTCGCCGAGCTCGGCATCGGCTGCGTGTTGCTTCAGCCATGCTTCGAGGGCCTTCGCGGCCTCTTGATGCGCTTCGAGAGCTTTTTCCGCCGCTTCACGCTGCGCGCTGACGGCCTTTGTCGCATCCCGCAGTTGGCGAAAATCATCCTGCGCCTTTTTGAGCGTGCTTTGGGCGATTTGATCCTCGGTTTCGAGACTGGTCGCCCGATCCCACACTGGCTCGCGCTGCGTGCGCTGGGCTTTGGCCTCTTCGGAGAGTGCTTTCGCCCTCGAAACGTCTGCCACCGCGGCTGATTGCGCGCTTTGGAGCTGCTTCACGCCTTCACCGAGCTGGGTGATCTCCGCGACGATGGTCGCGTGCTCGCGTTGCGCGTGGAGTTGCTGCGTCGCGGCCTGGCTTTCGCTCTGCAAGCGCCCGGCGGAGCTTTGCGCCTCGGTGAACGAGGTTTCCAGCCGCTGCCGCGCTTCTTCATCGAGCACCGTGACCGCGCCGAGCGCTGCTTTGAGCCGCAGCACGTGCTCGTGCTTCGTCTTGTGCGTTTCGTGGGCCAGGATCGAGAGCTCCGTGTAGATTTCTGTGCCGGTGATCTTCTCCAGCAGTTCCGCGCGCTCGTTCGGCTTCGCTTTCAAGAATGCTGCGAACTGCCCCTGCGCGAGCAGCACGGATCGCAGGAAGCGCTGCGCATCAAGGCCGGTGCGCTCTTCAATGAGGCGGTCCATCTCGGCCGATTTCTCCGCGAGGATCTCGCCCGTGACGGCATTCGCGAGGCGACGCTCCACGGGTTGCAGTTTGCCATCCGCCTTGCCGCGGGCGCGCCGCAGCCGCCACGTGGCGCGGAGTTTTTCGCCCTTCGTTTCAAAGTCCACCTCGGCGAGGCACTCCGCCGTGTGGCGGCTCATCATTTCATCCGCGCGGTCATTGCCGTAGCGCGCTGCGCGGCCATACAGCGCCAGCGTCATCGCATCGAGCAGCGTGGATTTGCCCGCGCCCGTCGGCCCGGTGATGAGAAACACGCCCGCCGCTCTCAAGACCCCCTCATCAAACCGCACCTCATGCGTCCCGCTGAGCGAGTTGAGGTTCTGAAGTCGGACGGCGAGGAGGCGCATGGTGCATTCACTGATTCAGAACTCAAAACTCACAACTCGATCCTTCTCGCATCTTGCAAGTCTGCCGCCACGCGGCACTCTAGGCGCACCCCCGACTTTATGATGGATCTCAGCTTTGCGGCGGCCGTGCGCCTCTGCCTGGACAAAGACCCGCGATTTCACCCTGCCGCGTATGAACTGGTGCGCGACGCGCTGCATCATGCCTGCTCGAAATTCCGCGAGGGCGCGGAGGACAAGCACGTGAGCGGGCAGGAGTTGCTGGAGGGCTTTCGCGAGCATGTGCTGCGCGAGTTTGGCCCGGCCGCGCCCATCGTGCTGGAGGAGTGGGGCCTGACCTGCGGCCTGGATGTGGGCCGCATCGTGTACAATCTGATCGACGTGGGCTACTTTGGCCGGAACGAAGGCGACGCACTGGAGGACTTCGAGGGCGGGTATGATTTCGCCACGGCATTCCGTGAGCCGTTTCTGCCGAGCTCGAAGCGAGTCGGGGCGAAGGCTTAGGCCCCAAAAGAAAGCGTCCGGCCATGAGCCGGACGCTGCCTAGATAACTTGAGTGCCCAATGACTTGGGTGTCTTTCGCTTTTACGACCGCGCCTGGATGCGGGAGATCATTTCGCGGACGTGCGAGGCTTTGTAGGCGCGCGGTTTCAGCACGGCGAGGCTCTTGGAGAGGGATCCCCAGCGGACGATCTGGATGTCCACGTGGCGGGTGCCCCAGCGGTTCATGAGGCTGGTGGTGGGCTGGTAGATGTCGATGGTGCGGGTGCCGACGAGGGCGCTGCCGTAGTCATCCACGACGTAGATGGAGGAGCTGTCACCCTTGATTTGAAAGACGGTGCCAAGCGGAAAGATGGACCAGTCTGCGGCGGCGCTGCGGATCTTGCCGGCATTCAACCGGGTGCCGACGGCGGTGCGGGGACCGTATTGGACGTGATCGGCCTCGGTGTGGGTGTAGGCCGTGGTGCGGACTTTGGAGATGAGCTGTCCGGCACTGGCAGCAACGGCTGCGGCGGGCTTGGCGGTGGACTGAACCGGTTTAAGGGAGCCGGTGAAGGTGTGGGCGCACAAGGTGGCGACGCAGACGATGGTAGGAGTGATCAAGCGGGTATGGGGGTTGTTTCAGCGCACTTCAGCCGACGTGCTAGGTCTGGAGAAGGGGCGCGGATGCTGCCGAGATGCGCGCCCGGGTCAAGTTCTTGAAATTTGCCTCAATACGGTCATTTCACTGAATGGATTGAATCCAGTCAGGTCGCCCGAGTCAGGCCGAGATGAGCCAGGACGGCTCGCATTGTCGCCTCGGGCCGAAAATTATTTCAGCTCGTTCCACTTGTTGACGAGGCCGGTGCGCACGCCGCCGATCTCATAGAGCTTGGCTTTGTCGTGGACCATCTCTTTGCGGCTGAGGCCAGTGATGGCGTAGTCTTTGCGCAGGAAGATGGCCTGCTCCGGGCAGACCTCCTCGCACATGCCGCAGTAGATGCAGCGGATCATGTCGATATCGAATTCCTTCGGGCGCTTCTCCACTTTGGCCCACGGATCGTCGCTCGGGATCTCACCGGGGGTGATCTTGATGGCCTTCGGCGGGCAGATGAATTCGCAGAGCTGGCAGCTCACGCATCGCTCGCGGCCGTGCTCATCGGTGACGAGCGTGGGCGCGCCGCGGTAGTGCTCGGGAAGCTGGTCGTCCCATTTTTGCTCTGGGTATTCCATCGTGACCTTCGGCTTCTTGCCGGCGATCTGGAGGAAAGTCTTGATGCCGTGGCTGACGGTGATCTTGAGACCTTTGACGAGCGTGGAAAGGAACCAGCGCTCGTGCCAGGCGAGCTTGGGGCGTTGAACGACAATGGTAGCCATGAGGGGAATTGCGGCGGGGAACCGCAGAACAGGGTTTTCGGGCGCGGAGTATCCAAGTGACTGCGGATGCAGCAACCGGCATTTTGCTGATTTTTGACTTCTGGCAAAAGATCGGCCGTGTGAGCCAGACGGTGCGGATGGGCGGCCTTGATGCCAAAGTGCCAAGTGCCAGCGCATTTGTGCCATTTACTGGCACTTTGGGGGTGATTTTCGGGTTGTGGCACTTCGGGGTGAAAACGCTGGAAGCTCGTGAAATCAAGGCCTCCAGCGCCGTGGAGGGCACTTGGCACGGGATTAGCAAAAGGTAGGGCTCCAAACCCCTTTCCTGTCCCTTTTCCCAAACCAACCACCATGAGCAAAATCCTCGGCATTGACCTCGGCACCACGAATTCCTGCATGGCCGTCCTCGAAGGCGGCAAGGCCACGGTGCTCGAAAACAGCGAAGGCGCACGCACCACACCCTCCATCGTCGCTTTCACGAAGAGCGGCGAGCGTGTCGTCGGTCAGGCCGCGAAGCGTCAGGCGGTGACGAATCCCCGCAATACCGTCTTCTCCGTGAAGCGCCTCATGGGCCGCAAATTCACCGAACTGACCGAGGCCGACAAGCGCATGCCTTACAAGATCGTCCCTGCCAGCAATGGTGACGCCCATGTGCAGGTCGAAGTCGGCGGCGAGACCAAAACCTACTCTCCGCAGGAGGTCAGCGCCATGATCCTCGCGAAGCTGAAGGCCGATGCCGAAGCCAAGCTCGGCGAAACCATCACCGAGGCCGTCATCACCGTCCCCGCTTACTTCAACGACAGCCAGCGCAATGCCACGAAGGCCGCTGGCGAGATCGCCGGCCTCAACGTGCGCCGCATCATCAATGAACCGACCGCCGCGGCCCTCGCTTACGGCCTCGACAGCAAGTCCGACGAAAAAGTCGCCGTGTATGACCTCGGCGGCGGCACCTTCGACATCAGCGTGCTCGAAATCGGCGACGGCGTCTTCGAAGTGCTCGCCACCGATGGCGACACCCACCTCGGCGGCGATGACTGGGACAACACCCTCATCACCTGGATCGTCAACGAATTCAAAACCGACAGCGGCATCGATCTCAGCAGCCAGCCCGACGCCATCCAGCGCATCAAAGAAGAAGCGGAAAAGGCCAAAATCGCTCTCAGCTCCAGCCAGAGCTACGATTTGAACCTGCCCTTCATCACCGCCGATGCCTCCGGGCCGAAGCACATCATGAAGACGCTCACACGGGCCAAGATGGAGCAGCTCACCGACACTCTTTTCGAGCGCACCATCAAGCCCGTGAAGGATTGCCTCGCTGCGGCGAAGCTCGATGCCTCCAAGATCGACGAACTCGTGCTCGTCGGTGGCATGACCCGCATGCCGAAGGTCGTCGAAACCGCCCGCAAGCTCGCTGGCAAAGACCCGCATCAGGGCGTGAACCCGGATGAAGTCGTCGCCATCGGTGCCGCCATCCAGGGCGGTGTGCTCAAAGGCGATGTCAAAGACGTGCTCCTGCTCGACGTGACCCCGCTCACGCTCTCCATCGAAACCGCTGGCGGGGTCGCCACGCCGATGATCGCCCGCAACACGACCATCCCGAAGAAGCACTCTCAAATTTTCTCCACCTACGCCGATCAGCAGCCCGGCGTCGAGATCGTCGTCCTCCAGGGCGAGCGTCCGATGTCCCGCGACAACAAAACGCTCGGCACCTTCAAGCTCGACGGCATCCCACCGATGCCCCGTGGCCAGCCCCAGATCGAAGTAACCTTTGACATCGACGCCAACGGCATCCTCCACGTCTCCGCGAAGGAAAAGACCACCGGCAAGGAGCAGAAAATCTCCATCCAGGGCAGTTCCGGCCTCAGCAACGACGAGATCGAAAAAGCCAAGCGTGATGCCGAAGAGCACGCCGAAGAAGACCGCAAACGCAAAGAAGGCGTCGAGGTCAAGAACAAGGCCGACAGCCTCAGCTACGAGATCGAGAAGACCATGAAGGAGTGGGAAGGCAAGGTCCCCGCCGAGCAGCTCACGCCCATCAAGGACAAGCTCACCACCCTGAAGTCCGCCATCGAAGCCAACGACACCGATGCGATGAAATCCCAGACCGAAGAGATCGAAAAACTCTTCGCCGCCGCCTACCAAGCCGCTGCCGCCGCAGGAGCCGGAGCACCCGGTGCCGGTGGCATGCCCGACATGAGCGGCATGGGCGGCGCAGGCCCCGATGTCGCCGCCGCGGAGACCAAGACGCAGGACAAAGGCAAGGTCGTCGATGCGGATTTCGAAGTCGTGGACAAGGATAAGTAACGTTCGGCCAAGTTTGACCTCAAACAGCTCCATGAAGCATCAGAAGCTCCAAAAGATCAGCCTGAAAGATCACCCTTCTCTGAATGAGAAATGGGTTCAGGAGATCATTGCTTCTGATCCTGCGATTCTTGGCCTTGGCGAACTAATTTTGAAGGACAAGGAGCGGATTCAACCTAGCAGCGGCCGCTTGGACATTCTTCTTCAAGAACCAGAAGCCGCCAAACGCTACGAAGTCGAGCTGCAGCTTGGCGCGACCGATGAGAAGCACATCATTCGCACCATCGAGTATTGGGATGTCGAACGTAAACGCTATCCGCAGTATGAGCACTGTGCTGTGATCATTGCGGAAGACATCACCTCGCGCTTTTTCAATGTCATCAGCCTGTTCAACGGTTCCATCCCGCTGATAGCGATTCAGATGTCGGCCATCCAGCTGCCTGACAATACTGTGGGGCTTCATTTCACTAAAATCCTTGATGTTTTCAGCCAGGGACTGGTGGATGAAGATGAGGAGGTAGCTGCTGTTACCGATAGAGCGTATTGGGAAAATACCAAAGGAACCCCGGCTACGGTGAAACTTGCTGATGACCTCCTGACTTTGGTTCGCGGAATTGAGCCAAAGTTGGAATTGAAGTACAATAAGTATTACATCGGCATGGCTGTAGGGGGTGTGGCGACAAATTTTGTCATCTGTCGCCCGAAGAAGTCCGCGATGAATCTCGAAATGTTGCTTCCACAAACGGACGAGAACACAGCTCTTATTGAGGAAGCCGGTCTCGATCTCATCAGATATGACACAACCTGGGGACGCTACTGTGTCCGGGTGAAAAGTGATGATCTGAAGAAGCACAAAGATGTGCTTCTGGACCTCTTGGCAAAAGCTCACGCCCTTCGAAACGCATAGATGAAGCCTAGCATCCAGTCATTGCCATCCAGGCAACTGCATCATCTCCCCGGATCGCCGATGAACGGCGTCCTGGAAGGACGCGAGCCATTAGCCGGTGGTGAAACCACCGGTTCCTGTGGCAGCCCCCTGATTTCCTCCCGCCGCGCTCCGGCAGGAGCGCGAGAAGCGTGCGGCGACTCCACGTCACCGTCCTCCGCCAGCCTCTCGCGCCCCTCCAGGGCGCAGCCTTCCCCCACGATGGGTGGTCATCGTGATCCGGTGGTTTCACCACCGGCTAATTTCTCCCGTGCCTCCGGCACGCCCCGACTCTGAATTCGTCATTCGGATTTCGACATTCCATTCCTCCACCACTCCCTCACTCCCCTTTCCCCCAACAATTCCGACCGACCACCGCCCCCGTTCACAAGCACTCTCGTGGCAGGGCCGGGAGTCGGTCAGACAAACAAACACAACCAACCCAAACACACCCAGCACATACTATGGCTAACACCATCACCCCGCTCGGCCGCCGCGTCCTCGTGAAGCGCTCCCTCAGCGAAGAAAAAACCGCCGGAGGCATCTTCCTGCCTGACACCGCCAAAGAAAAACCCCAGGAGGCCGAAGTCATCGCCCTCGGCACTGGCAAAGACGACGAAGGCAAAGACGTGACCACCCTCTTCACCGTGAAGAAGGGCGATAAAGTCCTCATCTCCAAATATGGCGGCACCGAAGTCAAAGTCGCCGGTGACGACCTCCTCATCATCAACGAAACCGACATCCTCGGCATCCTTGGCTAATCCCTCACTCACTGAATCTTAACTCATCACTCATTACTGATTTATGGCTAAACAACTCCACTTCGACGAAACCGCCCGTCAGGCGCTGCTCCGCGGCGTCACCAAGCTCGCCAAGGCCGTGAAGGCCACGCTCGGCCCTGCTGGCCGCAACGTCATCCTCGAAAAGAAATTCGGCTCCCCCACGATCACCAAAGACGGTGTCACCGTGGCCAAGGAAATCGAACTTCCATGCCCCTACGAAAACATGGGTGCCCAGCTCATCAAGGAAGTCTCCTCCAAGACCTCCGACATCGCCGGTGACGGCACCACCACCGCCACCGTGCTCGCCGAGGCCATCTACGCCGAAGGCCTTCGCAACGTGACCGCCGGTGCCAACCCGATCTCGCTCCAGCGCGGCATCATGAAGGCCACTGAGGCCCTCGTTGCTGAACTCAAGAAGATCGCCACCCCCGTGAAGGACAGCAAAGAAGTGGCCCAGGTCGCCACCGTGTCCGCCAACTGGGACGCCAGCATCGGCAACATCATCGCCGAAGCCATGGACAAAGTGGGCAAGGAAGGCACGATCACCGTCGAAGAAGCCAAGAGCATCGAAACGACCCTCGAAGTCGTCGAAGGCATGCAGTTCGACAAAGGTTACCTCTCCCCTTACTTCGTCACCAATCCGGAGACGATGGAGTGCAACCTCGAGAACGCCTACATCCTCATCAACGAGAAGAAGGTCAGCTCCCTCAAGGACATGCTGCCCCTGCTTGAGAAGGTCGCTCGCTCCGGCAAGCCCCTCCTCATCATCGCCGAAGACGTCGAAGGTGAAGCCCTTGCCACCCTCGTGGTGAACAAGCTGCGCGGCACCCTCAACATCGTGGCCGTGAAGGCTCCTGGCTTCGGCGACCGCCGCAAAGCCATGCTCGAAGACATCGCCATCCTCACCGGCGGCCGCTGCATCACGGAAGACCTCGGCATCAAGCTCGAAAACATCGAGCTCACCGACCTCGGCCGTGCCAAGCGCATCACCATCGGCAAGGAAAACACCGTCATCGTCGAAGGCGAAGGCTCCACCGACGCCATCCAGGGCCGCGTGCAGCAGATCAAGAACCAGATCGCCGAAACCACCAGCGATTACGACCGTGAGAAGCTCCAGGAGCGCCTCGCCAAGCTCGCCGGCGGCGTCGCCGTCATCAATGTTGGAGCAGCTACGGAAACCGAAATGAAAGAGAAAAAGGCCCGCGTCGAAGACGCCCTGCACGCCACGCGCGCTGCTGTAGAAGAGGGCATTGTCCCGGGAGGTGGCGTGGCATTGATCCGTGCCCAGGCCGCTCTCGGCGACCTCAAGCTCACTGGTGACGAAAAGACCGGCGCTGAAATCGTCGCTCGCGCGATCGAAGCTCCTCTCCGTCAGCTCGCCGCCAACGCGGGCGTCGAAGGCGCTCTCATTGTCGCCGAAGTGAAGAAGGGCAAAGGCAACCAGGGCTACAACGTCGCCACCGCCAAGTATGAAGACCTCATCAAGGCAGGCGTCGTCGATCCCGCCAAGGTGACCCGCAGCGCCCTCCAGCACGCGGCCTCCATCTCCGGTCTGCTCCTCACCACCGAATGCCTCATCGCAGACATTCCGAAGGAAGAGAAAGCCGACGGCGGCCACAGCCACGACCACGGCGGCATGATGTAATCCCAAAGTAGCCCGGTTGCTCCGCAACCGGACTGCCCCCCCTTTGAGCCCGGCGTGACCAACCACACGCCGGGCCTCAAAACCCAAAACCCCCATCAAGCGGCCCGGAAGCAATTCCGGGCCGTTTTTTTGCACTCATCGTCCGCAGCACAGCCGTACGTTGTTCACGCTTCAGCGTGACGAACGCGCTCTCACGCTAAAGCGTGAACAACATGCCTTACGGATGCCAGCGATAGTGTCCCGTCAGCGGAAACTCGAACAACCGATCCTCCATCTGCGGCCCTTCGCCGATGTTGTGGACGATCCACGGCCGCTCACCGCCATCTGGCGCGGGAACGACGAGCGCGATGTGCGGCAACCGCCCCGCCACCGTGCAGGTAATCAAATCCCCCGGCTTGTAGTCCGCCGCGTTTTGCGTCACCGGCAGCGAGGCGCCGCGGCGTTTGAAAAACGTCTGCAAATTCGGCACGCGGCGGTGATCGATGTTCGTGTCCGTCCGTGTGAGGCCCCAGTTCTTCGGGTAGGCGCTAAAATTCCGCTTCATGTCCTCGTGCACCATCTTTTGCAGATCAAAGCCCAGCGTGCGGTAGCTGCGGATCACTTCATCCGTGCACACACCCGTCTCAGGAGGCACATCACCGCCGGGGTACTTGAGTTTCAAATACGCCGGATCGTAGCGCACGATCTGATGCGTCCGATCCAGCGCCGCATGCACCAGCTTTCCGGCAAACGTGTCTTTCGACGGCGCGTGCCGCCGTGCCTGCTCCGCCAGCTCGTGAGTCTGACGACCGGAAAGCGATGAAACCAACCACAAGCTGCTGAGAAGAAGAATGAGGCGAATGCGCATGAAACGAAGATCATGCCCAAAAACGTCGTTTCAAGGCCTCCATGAAGATTTCACAGATCCTGCTTATTGCCATGTTCGGCACCACACCACTCCTCGCCGAAAAAGTTGGCCCTTGGGACCTTGATGCGCTCAAAAACAACGTCCCCGCGATGAAATGGCTGCGGCAGGACCAGCCCGTGCATTCGCTCACTTATGCCGGGGAAACGCATCAAGGCC
>Ga0315902_10012745_pt1 | contig 10916 bp, 7 predicted proteins | sample LakEriMetagenome_9_FD_203523 | JGI IMG/M metagenome (GOLD analysis project Ga0315902, IMG submission 203523) | Freshwater fungal communities from buoy surface, Lake Erie, Ohio, United States - Buoy 12 MA117 | ecosystem: Environmental > Aquatic > Freshwater > Lake > Lake biofilm | place: USA...
CGGTTCGCCAGAGGTTTCCCGAAGTCTCGTGGCGTCCCACCGTCGGCACAGTCTCCGAGGTGCTGCCGGTGTTCCGCGGTCTCTTCAGCCGGGAATCGCAACTGGAGTGTCCCCGCTGCCAGATCCCCCTGAGGGTCCACCAGGTCAGCGAGATCGCCTCTCAACTCCGTCAGCTACCGGCCTCCACACGCCTGCTGATCGCCGTTCCCGCCTGTCCCGCGGTTTCCATCCAACAGCCTTCCGCGGTTGCCACAGCCGCTGAGTGGCTGGCCCGGGGCTTCTCGCGAATCCTCCTCGAGGGGCAACTCCGGCCGCTGACCGAATGGGATGGCGCAATCCCGTCAGCCGTTCCTCCGCTGATCGTCATCGACCGGTTGACGGCCGGCTCCGAAATGAGCCGTTGGCTGGAAAGCCTCGAGCTCGCCTACCGGTTCGGAGAGGGCCAATGCCTGACCCTGGCACTGTCCGATCAAGACCCCTCGGCTGACGTGCCTCCCGGTGACGTGCCCCCCGGCGGGCATATGCTGGTCGACGGTCGGACCTGGATTCGCCAGTTCTGGTCGCTCCATCGAATCTGCGAGCAGTGCCGCGAGGTTCATTCTCCCGCCGAACCGGCGCTGTTTTGCTTCAACCAGCAGCGGGGGGCTTGTCCGGCCTGCCATGGGACGGGACACCAGTCGGGTCCGCACCGCAAGTCCCGGCAGTCCCCCGATGCGGGCCCCGCCGACCCGGCTGAATGCCCCGAGTGCCAGGGTCGGCGGTTTCGTGCCGAGACTCTCGCCTGGCGCTGGCAGCGGCGCAATCTGGCCGAGTGGCTGGAGCTGTCCATCGCTGATGTGGTGCGGCTCTGGGACGGACTGCGGCCGGAATTCGACCAGTGGGATCCGCCCCGCCGGAAGCAGGCCGAACTGGTGGAGCGGCGATTGCAGTTGCTGGTCCGGCTGGGCCTCGGCTATCTGACACTGGGGCGCCCGCTCAGAACCCTTGCGACAGGGGAAGCTCAACGGGTGCGGCTGGCCGCCGCGCTGACGATCGAGCTGGTCAATCTGCTCTACGTGCTCGAAGAACCAACGGCTGGACTGGCCCCCGGCCAGCGGGACGCGCTGCTGCAGGAACTCCGGCAATGCCGCGATGCGGGTCACAGCGTGGTGTTGACCGAACACGATCCCGCCGTCTGGAGCGCCTGCGATCACCTCATCGACTTGGGCCCCGGCGGAGGAGCCGATGGGGGACGGGTGATGTACTCGGGACCTCCGGGTGATCTGGTCCATCAGACCGAGTCGGCCACGGGCAAGGTGCTGCGCGCCTGGCAGACGGGGACAGCGATGCTCCGTCCACGCCCGGCACGACGCCCGGTGGGATGGCTGGAGATCGCTGGTCTGAATTGCCAGACCGTGGCCGATGCGACTGTGCGTGTTCCCCTCGGATCCCTGACCGTGATCACGGGGATCTCGGGCAGTGGCAAGACCAGCCTGCTGCAGGCAGTGGCCCGGCAGCTTTCTTCCCCACAGTCTCCCACGGGGCAGCTCCCCGCCACTGTTCTGCCCGATTCCCAGACACCGTCGGCGGCGACACCGGCGCTTCCCACGGGCGTGGTGGAACTCCCCAACACCCCCATCGCCCGTACGCCGCGATTGACCGCCGCGTCGTTTCTGAAGATCGCCCCCGCGATCCGCCAACTGTTCGCCGACAGTCCCGAGGCGCGGGGCCAGAACCTCACCGCGGGACACTTCAGCCTGCATGCCGGGGCACCCGGGTTGTGTGAAGAGTGCCAGGGGCTGGGGACTGTGCAGATTGATCTGCAGTTCCTCCCCAACCTGCAGACCGTTTGTGCGGGCTGCCATGGACGGAGGTTTCGCCCCGAGGTGTTGTCGATTCACTACCGGGGTTCGTCGATTGCCGAAGTCCTGGCAATGCCGATCCGCGAGGCGTTGACCTTCTTCCGCGGACAGATCCGCATCCAGCGCCGACTCAAGACGTTGCTCGATGTGGGGCTGGAGACACTCGGGTTGGGAGCTCCTGCGCAGCGTCTGTCGCCGGCGGAAGTCGCTCGGCTCAGGCTGGCCGAGTTTCTCTCCCGGCCGCTGTCCACAGGGGGAGTGCTGTTGCTGCTGGATGAGCCAACCCGGGGACTGCATACCGTCGATCTGGTCCGGTACCTGAGAGGGCTCGATCTGGCGACCGCGGCCGGGCACACCGTGCTGGTCACGACCCACCATCAGGAACTGATCCGGGCGGCCGACTGGCAGATCGAAGTCGGTCCGGGAGCCGGTCCCGACGGAGGGCGGATCGTGCGTGAGGGAGAGCCTGTTGCGGGTCTGGTTCCGGAATCCGGCTGACGCGGTAACGGTGATCGAGTCGGCACAATCCTCAGGATCGGTCGCGAGTTCAAGTCGCTGGGGCGTGTCTCCGATGGCCGGAGTATGCCTCCTCGCAAACGCCCTGTCGCCGTCGCCGGTGTCCAGCCCATCCGCCTCGATCGACCGGCCGGTTATCTCGACCAGTTTCTCAAGTACCTGCAGGCCGAAGCAGGGATGGCGGGGAACACCCTCACGGCCTACGCCTCCGATCTGCAACAGTTCTTTGGCTGGCTGGAATCGAGGCAGATAGTCGGGCTGGGGGAAGTGAATCTCCAGGTGCTGGCCGACTGGTTGAACTCGATGCACGAACGGGGTTTGTCGGCCGCCACCGTCTCGCGGCACCTCGTCGCGGTGAAGATGTTCTTCCGCTATCTGGTGCTGGAAGCGGTCATCCCCGAGAGTGTGGCCGACCTGCTGAACTCCCCCAAGCTGTGGCAGCATCTGCCGCACGTGATGAGTCCCGACATGGTCGATCGACTGCTGGCGGCTCCCCAGGAGGGAGACCGTTACCGGCTGCGTGATCGCGCTTTGCTGGCGGTCCTGTACGCCACCGGCTGCCGGGCCTCGGAAGTGAGCGGGCTCTCCCTGCGGGGACTGCATCTCGACCAGGGGTATTGCCGCTGCCTGGGCAAGGGGAGCAAAGAGAGGATTGTGCGGCTGAACCCGCTGGCTCGGCTTGCCCTCGAGGCCTACCTGCAGCACGAACGGCCCCGTCTCGTGGGCGTGCGGCAGCCCGAGGCGGTGTTTGTGAGCCGGACGGGGGCCCCGCTGACCCGCATCGAAATCTGGCGGCTGGTCAAGAAATACGCCCGGCGCTGCGGTGCGAGTGATCAGGTTAGTCCCCACACGCTGAGGCACAGTTTTGCCACGCACCTGCTGGCGGGGGGGGCCGAACTGCGGGCCCTGCAGGAACTGCTGGGGCACGCCAGCATCGCCACCACCCAACTCTACACCCACGTCGAGCATTCGCGGCTCAAGGCGATTCACAGCGAGTGTCATCCCCGGGGATAAACCGCCGCGATGGTCGCTGCCAGACGGCGGTTTCCCAAAGGCAGAACAGGGGAACCGGAACGAAGGTCAGCGTTGTTCGGCTGGTTCGCTGGCGGGCGGGTCGACTCCGCGGGTAAGCCGAATGGGGGTCGCGGTGGCGGCCTCGAGTTTTTGCCGGAGCGATTCAATGTCGGGGTCGCCCGGACCGAGCCGCGCCGCCATCTGCAGCGAGCTGCGGGCCGCGGTCAGATCGCCGGCACGGAACTGCACTTCGGCCAGTTCCTTCCAGTCGGTCGCCTGGGCCGCCCGCAGTTCGATTCCCGAGGCCATCGCCTCGGCTGCCTCTTTCCAACGCTGTTGCTGGCGGTAGCACCGGCCCAGCAACCACCACGCCTCGCCGGTGTTTTCGCCACAGGCGGGAGCGTTCTCGGTCAGCCGGCGCAGCATCGGGGCCGCCTGGTCACCCGCTCCTGTGCGATACAGCTGGCGAGCCGTCAGGAATTGTGCCTGAGGATCGTGGGAATCGAACGAGATCGCCTCGAAGAAGTAGTGCAGAGCGAGATTCGCGTCACCCCGGCGATCGGCCAGCTGTCCCTGCAACAGCAGGGCCTGCAGCAGGTGAGGATCCTGCTGCAGCGCGAGATCGGCGTGGCGCCGGGCCGCGTCGTCCTCGTTCTGTTCGAAGTAGATCTGGGCCAGCAGCACATGCGCCCGGGGGTCATCGGGATTCTGCTCGATCGCCTGTTGCAGGTGTTCGATGGCGGCGGGGACGCTCCCCTGATCCTGCAGCAGCTCCGAGAGTTGCAGGCGGGTTTCCGAATCCTCCGGATTGGCCGCCAGGGCGGCCAGCAGCAGTTGCTGGGCCCGCTCGATATCCCCTTCCGAGGCGGCCGACTGCGCCTGGTCGACCAGCTTGCCCGCTTCCTGATGGGTCGTCTCGCGTCCCGTACGCCACTGGCAGCCGGCGACCAGCGCCAGGCAGACGAGCGCCGGGCAGAGCCCCCGCGGGACACGCCGGAGACGCAGCGCCCGACGCAAGGCGGTCATTGCTCCGAAGTGGACCATGCCTGAGGATTCGCGGGGCTGACGGACACGCGGGGACAGCAGCTCACCCACCCGCGAAACCAGCCCTCCGGCCGCGTGGGGCAAACTCCAGAATCGACCTCCTGTCGACTTGGGACGTGGTTCTACCAGAGACCCCGCGAAACCCGCCAGATCATCCCGACCCAACAGCCGCCCGGCTGGCCGCAGGATTGCCTCAACGTGACGACTCGTTCCGCCGCAGATCAGGATGAACCGGGGCCCGGTGGTCGAGCGAACCGTTCGGCAGTCTGGGGCCCGCAGGAGGAATGGGGCGTTCCGGAGCGTGAGGCTGGGAGGCTTCCCCCTTCCACCGTCCCGCACTCGAACTTCAGTTCGGCCCCGACGCTGCCAGTCGGATGTGTGGTCGCCTGGACACCATCGCGGTCTGGGCTGGCGAGGGGCGATTTGGCCCCCCGCTACAATTCGGCATCTGACACCGGCAGGAGAACCGATCGTGGGTCGAGTAGCGATTTTGGGGGCGACGGGAACCATTGGGTCCACTTTGGCACGGCGGTTGGCCGCCAAGGGGACGGAACTGATCCTGCTTGGTCGGAATGCCGAGAAGCTGGCGCCGCTGGCTGCCGAGTTGAACCAGCCCTCGCTGGTGGTCGAGGCGCACAGTGCGGCGAAACTCGAAGAGGGCTTGCGCCCCGTGGCTGAGTCGCTGGGGGGACTCTCGGCCCTCGTGAACTGCATTGGATCGGTCCTGCTGAAGCCGGCCCACTCCACCAGCGATGACGAATTCTTCCAGGTGGTGCAAACCAATCTGATGACCGCCTTCGCCACGGTGCATGTGGCCGGGAAACTGCTGCGGGAACATGGCGGGTCGATCGTGCTGTTCGCCTCAGCCGCCGCCGAGATTGGCATGTTCAACCACGAAGCGATCGCCGCCGCCAAGGGAGGGGTGATCTCCCTTGGGCGGTCGGCGGCCGCGACGTATGCCAACAACAACATCCGGGTGAATGTGGTCAGCCCGGGGTTGGTCAAAACCGAGATGACCCGCCGGCTCTGGGAGATTCCCGCCAATGCCGCCGCCTCGACGCAGATGCACGCTCTGGGCCGGCTGGGGGAACCGGGCCAGGTCGCCTCACTGGTTGACTGGCTGCTGCAGCCCGAGAACGACTGGATCACCGGCCAGGTCATCGGAGTCGATGGCGGTCTGGGGCATGTGCTTCCGCGGAAGCGGGCCTGACCCCACCTCCCGACCCTCCCGCCATGCAGGCCGCGCTCGTTTATCCGCACCAGTTGTTTCCCCGGCATCCCGCCGTCGAGGGGGCCGATCTCTGCGTGCTCGTTGAAGACCCGTTGTTCTTCCGGCAGTACCCCTTCCACGCGCAGAAGCTGGTGCTGCACCGCGCCGCGATGGCGCACTGGGCCCAGACCCAGGCGAAACAGGGCCGGCGGGTTGAAACGGTGGCGAGTGCTGATCTGCAACACACGGCCGACATCGTCCCCTGGCTGAAGCAACAGGGAGTGACACGGGTGCGGCTGGTCGACCCGTGTGATGACTGGCTGCAACGCCGTCTGACCACCGCCCTCGAGCAGGCCGGCCTTCCCTGTGAATTGCTGCCCGATCCGAACTTCTTCACCCCCGTCGAGGTCTATCACGAGTTTGGCGACCGGAAGCGGCTGTGGCATTTCACCGACTTCTACATCCAGCAGCGTCGCCGGCTGAACATTCTCGTTGAGAAGAATGGCCACCCGGTGGGAGACAAGTGGAGCTTCGACGTCGACAATCGCCAGAAACTTCCCAAGGGACTGGAGATTCCCGCACGGGCAGTCCCCAAAGCGACCGCCGAGGTGAAGGCCGCCCGCTTGTCGGTCGCCCGCGACTTTCCCCACGCCCCGGGTGATCCCGGGGAGTTCGCCTATCCGACGACACCCGCGCAGGCCCGACAAGGTCTCGAACACTTCCTCGACCAGCACCTGCTGTCGTTCGGCGATTACGAAGACGCCATCTCCTCGACCGAGACCTTCCTGTTTCATTCGGTCCTGACCCCCGCCCTCAACACCGGGCTGCTCTCGCCGCGCGAGGTGATCGACAAGGCGCTCGAACGGCAAGACGACATCCCCCTCAACTCGCTGGAGGGTTTCATCCGTCAGATCATCGGCTGGCGCGAGTATGTGCGGGGGGTCTACCTCTGCCTGGGCCGAAGGCAGCGCTGTGAGAATTTCTTCCAGCACACGCTCCCGATGCCGCACTCGTGCTACGACGGCACCACCGGTATCGAACCGGTCGACACGGTGATCCGTCGGGTGCGCGACCATGCGTACTGCCATCACATCGAACGCCTGATGATTCTGGGGAATTTCTTCCTGCTGTGCGGCATCCATCCCACCGCCATCTACCAGTGGTTCATGGAGCTCTTTATCGACGCTTACGACTGGGTCATGGTTCCCAACGTGTATGGCATGAGCCAGTACGCCGACCAGGGCTGGATCACCACCAAGCCGTACATCAGCGGATCGGCCTATGTGCTCAAGATGAGCAACTTCAAGCGGGGGCCGTGGTGTCCCGTCTGGGATGCCCTGTACTGGCGGTTCATCGCCCAAAACGAACACCGGTTCATCAAGAACCCCCGCATGAGCCTGCCGGTGCGGCAGGCGGCCTTGATGGGGACGAAACTGCGGGATCACATCGACACCGCGGAACGGTTTCTCGAACAGTTGCATGGCGGTTCGGGAGCACGGGCTGCGGTGAGGAAAGGACCATGATGATGAGCGAACCCAGCGGCCAGACGCCGCGCGGACGCGTGCTGTTGACCGGCGCGACCGGATATGTGGGGGGCCGGCTGCTGCGGCTGCTGGAGGAGCGGGGAGTCCCCGTTCGCTGTCTTGCTCGCCGTCCCGCCGCTCTGACGGGCAAGGTCGGTCCCACCACCGAGGTGGTGGCGGGGGATGTGCTCGACGCGGCCTCGCTGGTGACCCCGATGACGGGCATCGACACCGCGTACTACTTCGTCCACTCGATGGGAGACCAGAAAGACTTCGAGGCCCAGGACCGGCTCGCGGCGCAGAACTTCGCCGAGGCGGCCGCCGCAGCCGGGGTCAAACGGCTGATTTACCTCGGCGGCCTGGGGAACCCCGACGAGCGTCTGTCGAAGCACCTCCGCAGCCGGCAGGAGACGGGAGACGTGCTGCGCGCCAGCCATCCGCAGGTCATCGAGTTCCGCGCGTCGATTGTGATTGGCTCGGGCAGTCTGTCGTTCGAGATGATCCGGGCTCTCGTCGAGCGGCTTCCCATCATGATCTGCCCCCGCTGGGTCCAGGTGAAGGCCCAGCCCATCGCCATTGAGGATCTGCTCGAATACCTCCTGGCGGCACTCGACCTGCCTCAGGGGCTGTCGCTGGTCTTCGAAATCGGCGGACCCGACCAGCTCTCGTATGGTGAGATCATGCAGGAGTATGCCCGCCAGCGGGGCCTGAAGCGGTGGATGATTCCCGTCCCGCTGCTCACGCCGTATCTCTCGAGCCTCTGGCTGGGACTGGTCACCCCGCTGTACGCCCGCGTGGGCCGCAAGCTGGTCGAGAGTCTGCGGAATCCCACGCTCATCTCGAACAACCTCGCCGAGATGACCTTCAACATCGAGCCCCGCTCGCTTCCCGAGGCGATTGCGCGGGCTCTGGTCCATGAAGACCGCGAGGTGGCCGAGACCCAGTGGTCCGACGCCCTGTCCGCCGCCGGTCAGCCCCGCAGTTGGGGGGGCGAACGATTTGGTTCCCGCCTGGTCGATTCGCGCACCATCGAAATCCCCGTGTCTCCCGAGCAGGCGTTCGCCCCCATCCGGCGGATTGGAGGGGACACCGGCTGGTATTACGCCAACTGGCTCTGGAGCATCCGCGGGTTTCTCGACCTGTTGGTCGGAGGAGTGGGAACCCGCCGCGGGCGGCGCGATCCCGAGCAACTGCGGGTGGGGGAACCGCTCGATTTCTGGCGGGTTGAAGCGTACGAGCCCCCCCGCCGGCTGCGGCTGGCGGCCGAGATGAAGGTTCCCGGCCGGGCGTGGCTCGAGTTCGAGGTCGAGCCCACCGCCACTGGCAGCCGCATCCGCCAGACCGCCATCTTCGACCCTCTTGGACTGGCGGGGCTGGCCTACTGGTACGCGATCTATCCGCTGCACGAATTCGTGTTTGCCGGTATGCTGCGGAATGTCGCCCGGGCGGCGGTGCCGGGCCCCTACAACCCACCCGCCCCCCAGTTCGACCGGGCTACCGCCGGGGCCCTGCAACAACAGGCCCGTGCGGCTTCGCTCCCCAGTTCGCCTCAGGCCTGACCACGCCCCCCACGGGGGTTCCCGGCCCGCAGCGGCCGACGAATCCGGGAGACATACTGGGGGCGAAGTGGCGTTGTGGGACCGAGAGTCAACGTGCCACGGGGCCCGGCCTGGGATGGGCCCCGCCGCTTCCGTTTGGCAACTTGAGCAAGGACAACAACCAGCATGCACGACGTGGTGATCATTGGAGCCGGACTGGCCGGGCTGTGCTGTGCCCGCGAGCTGACCCGCCGGGGCGAGAACTGCCTGCTGCTGGAAGCGAGCGACCGCGTGGGGGGACGCGTACGGACCGAGATCGTGGAGGGCTTCCGGATCGACCGCGGGTTCCAGGTGCTGCTGACCAGCTATCCCGAAGCGCGGGCCATCCTCGACTTCGACGCCCTCCAGCTGCACGAGTTCCTGCCCGGAGCCCTGGTGCGGTACGGCGGGAAGTTCCATGAGCTGACCGATCCCTGGCGGCGCCCCTTCGCGGCGCTCAAGTCGCTCGCTTCCCCCATCGGCACCTTCACCGACAAACTGCGCGTGGCGGACTACCGCGGCAAGGTGTTGCGCGGGCCGCTCGCGGAAGGATTCGAAGCCCCCGAGACCACCGCGCTCGAAGACCTGCGCGAAGCGGGTTTCACCCCCGCGATGATCGACCGGTTCTTCCGCCCGTTCCTGGGAGGCATCTTTCTCGATCCGCAACTGGCCACCTCGAATCGCATGCTGCGGTTCGTCTTCCGGATGTTCTCGCTCGGACCGGCCACGCTTCCCGCCGGGGGAATGGAGGCCATTCCCCGGCAACTGGCCGCCGGACTGCCCGCGGGAACCCTGCGGCTCAACACGCCGGTCACGTCGATTCGGGCGGACGGGGTGACCCTGGCGGATGGATCCCAGATTCCGGCCCGGGCGGTGGTCGTGGCGACCGAGGGGCCCGCCGCCGACCGGCTGCTGCAGACCCTCCCCTCGGCTGCTCCCGGGACGGGGCGCTTCAGCGAAGCGATCGCGACCGCCGGGCAGGGGGTCACCTGTCTGTCGTTCGCCGCCGCGCGGGCACCCGTGACGCAGCCCATCCTCGTCCTCAACGGCGAAGGGACCGGACCGATCAACAACCTCTGCGTCCCCACGGCGGTCGCCCCCTCGTATGGTCCCCCCGACCGCAGCCTGGTCTCGGTCACCGTGCTGGGGGTGGGACACGAACCCGCCGCGCTCGAGCGCGAGGTGCGCGAGCAACTCGTGGCGTGGTATGGCCCCGCTCCCCGCGACTGGAAACTGCTGAAGATCGACAGCATTCCCTACGCGCTCCCCCGGCAGGCTCCCCCGGCCCTCGCCGTTCCCGAGCGTTCGATCCGCTGGCGCACCGGCATCTACGTCTGTGGCGATCATCGCGACAATGCCTCGATCCAGGGGGCGATGGTCAGCGGACGCCGGGCCGCCGAAGCCCTGCTGGATGACCAGCCATGAACGACAGCCTGCTGCGGAGCACCCTCTTCGCCCAACTCGCCGCGACTCTCTATATGGTGGGGGTGATCTGGATGGTCCAGCTGGTGCATTACCCCCTCTACAACAAGGTGGGTCGCGAGGCGTTTCCCGAGTACGAAACCCGGCACAACGACGGGATGACGCTGGTGGTCGGCCCCGCCATGCTGGTCGAGGCGGCGGCGGTGGTGCTGCTGGCTGTGCTCCCCTCGTCGCGAGTCAACGCCGGCAGTGCCTGGCTGGGAGCGGGACTGCTGGCGGTCATCTGGCTGTCGACCGCCTGTTTGCAGGTCCCCTGTCACAACCGGCTGGTCAGCGGGTTCGATCAGGCCACGTACGAACGCCTGGTGAATACCAACTGGATCCGGACGGTCGCCTGGAGCCTGCGCGGCGTGCTGGCGATGTGGATGGTCTGGCGGGACCAGCCCCCCGCGGCCTGACCTGCGGCCCGCGTTGCGGATGCCGATCCCTCCCCGGCCCGCCCGCTGGGCGATAGTCTCTGCCGGCAGTTCTTCGCTCTTTCTTCTCTCCCGCGCTGGCGCGGTTCCTTCTGCGGCGGATCTCTCTCGCATGCGACTGGCCTACCTCGACTGCTCTTCTGGAATCTCGGGTGACATGACGGTCGCCGCCCTGGTCGATGCCGGGGTGGATCCGCAGGCGATTCTGGCCGGGATCGACTCGCTGGGACTGCCGGGAGTCCGGCTCGAGTTCGTGCCGGTCATGCGGTGTGCCTTCCGCGCGCTGCATCTGC
>Ga0315902_10012746_pt1 | contig 10916 bp, 8 predicted proteins | sample LakEriMetagenome_9_FD_203523 | JGI IMG/M metagenome (GOLD analysis project Ga0315902, IMG submission 203523) | Freshwater fungal communities from buoy surface, Lake Erie, Ohio, United States - Buoy 12 MA117 | ecosystem: Environmental > Aquatic > Freshwater > Lake > Lake biofilm | place: USA...
GGTCCAGTCGCCCGGAGGCGTAGTTGTAAGATGCCGAGTTGCAAGCGGCGACGTTGAACGGCATGTTCAAGCAGCGTGCGATTTCATTGATCAACTCTCGCTTGAACTCGGCATATGTACTGCAGGGTTGTTCGGGCCGGAGCTGGCCCATCTGCCAGCCGGCGGGAACGGTGGTCATCATCCGCTGCTCGATCTCAATCGGCAGAAACGGATCGACATCGTCCGCTTCGCCGTTGGCCGGAGCGGTGGTGTAAAGCACGGCGGCGAACGAGGCGGCTGTTTCGGCTGCGGCCAGCACGGCGAGCGTGAACCGCCGCAGCTGGGCAAACAGCGGCAGGGCCGGGGTGATGTCGGGAATCCCCCGCACTTGCCCGGGGCGATCGACGCCAAACCAGTGAATCATGTTTTCGGCAGGAACAGGCGAAAGTTTCTCGGTGCTGGTCGTGCCGCTGCCAGGATGTTCGCGGAGCACAGTGTACGAGGCGGGGTTGCCGAACTGGTCAAAGCGAATCCCATCAGCGTGGTTCTGGCTATCGTCCGGGTCGGTGACCTGTTCGGCTTCAATCAGTTTGAGGTCCAGCTTGATTGGGCTGCGGAGTGCTTCATTGGTGACCAGCATCGCGAACGCTTCGCCGTCGATGGCCTTCGACTGCCGCATCGTGCGGAGCTTCTGGGCCAATCCGATTTCGATGGCCCAGTTGCTGAAAGCCCGTTCGATTCGAGTGTTGGCTTCGGCCGCTCCAGCGGCGACCTGGAGAATCGGCCCGCGGCCGACGACATCGTTGGCGAGCGTGGCGATGATTCCCTTGGCGTAGCTGTTGTTGGCGACTTCGTACCGGGCCCGGTTGCGGATCGTGCGGCGGACCGAGCGGCTGTTGGCCGCGGCTGCGCTCAATCCATCGGCCATCGCCCAGTGCCGACGGTTGTCCTCGGTCGTCTGGGCCGCGTCGTACTTACCGCGCACCGCGAGCGGCACGACCTTGGTCGTGGCTTGGTGTGGCTGGAAAAGGCGGGAGAGCAGTTTGAGCATGCGTTTAGGACGAGCTTCCGGGAGGGACGAGCTTATTGAACCGCAGCCCTCGCCGTGCCGAATTCCTTACGGCATCCTTTCCGGCGAGGTGCTGGTCAGCCTTGATTAAGTCATCGACCGACTGGGCATCGACGCGGGTTCCATCGACAGCGACCGCCTTGGGATTTTTTGCGGTGTCTTCGATGGTCTGGTCGAGGTCGGCCATGCGGGGACTCGAAACGCGGGGCGGGGTTCAGACAGCGAATCGTAGAGGGATTTCGCCGGGGCTCAATTCGAGTTTCGGGTTAGAGCGTTGGATTTGTGAGAAGTCTGCTAGGGGTAGCAACTGGCCTGAGCTGCTGAATTTAATTGAAGGGTGCTCGGCAATCTTCTAGAATCCCGCGCTGGGTCAGGCTATCATTCTCAAGTATGACCCGTTTAGGTTAGCCACGCGAGAATTAACAGCAGGTGCCTTGATGAGCCGCTTCGTCCTAGCCTTGATTTTGTTTGGACTATCGACCGGCGTTGGCTTCGGGCAAGAAGTAACCGTGGAGTTAACTAACAGCATCGGCATGACGCTGGTGCTGATCCCCAAGGGGACGTTCATGATGGGTTCGCCGGAGAGCGAGGAAGGACACCGCGAAGATGAAGTGCAGCATGAAGTAACACTTACCAAGGACTTTTATCTCGGCATCACGGAGGTGACTCAGGCCCAGTACCAAAAAGTCATGGGTGAAAACCCAAGCTTCTTCCAAGGTGATAAATTCCAGGGCGAAAGTAGCAATCATCCCGTTGAGCAAGTTTCGTGGGAAGATGCTGTCGAGTTCTGCAAGAAGCTTTCGGACTTGCCGGAGGAGAAGGCTTCAGGTCGTGTGTATCGATTGCCGACGGAGGCGGAATGGGAATTCGCCTGTCGGGCAGGTAGTAAAACCGCGTACAGTTTTGGAGATAACGGTCGGGATTTGGGAAATCATGCGTGGTTTGGCAACAACAGTGGCAGTAAGGAACTTGATACCGCTGCCCTTATGGCCAGGTTCAAAGACAATTATCAAGAGTATTCGGACACAATAAAGTCAGCCGGTTGTGCGACACATCCGGTCGGCGAGAAGAAGGCAAACGCTTGGGGCCTGTACGATATGCATGGGAATGTTTGGGAATGGTGCAGCAACTGGTACGGTGAATATCCCAAGGGTGCAGTCAGCGATCCCACTGGCGCAAGAGAGGGCTTGGGCCGCGTGATCCGTGGCGGCTGTTGGATCAACGGGGCCGCGTATTGTCGGTCGGCGTTCCGGTACTGGTACTACCCGTCGTACCGCATCCGCAACTTTGGCTTCCGCGTTGCCCTGAGTTCCCCGGAAATCCCCAAGCAGGCGGAGCCGGAACAAGACAAGTAATCGCCGCCAGGCGGGCGCAGGCACGGAGGTCGCGCCGGCGGATGCCCGCGACCGGAGGTGCCGCAGCCGACTGGCGACGCGCGGCTTTATTTGGTGGCTCCCGCGTTGCCGGATTTGTTGCGATTGACTATTGCCAAGTCTGCATTGCTCAATTCAAACGTCACAAACCGATACCCGCAGTTCCGGCAGGTCCGTCTTCGCCGCACGGAACCGTTCTTGAGCCGCTCGGTGTTGCTGACTGAGCAGTGCTGACAGCCGCAGCGGCGGCAAAACATTCCGATGGCGGGCTGGTCCTTTTCGGTCATCGCGATGGTCTCCGGCGGGGAATGTCTGCGGCTGTGATACGGCGGCGATTGCGGGGTGGGGCTTCGCCAAGTACCGAGTTGAGCGTCACGCCGATGAGTGAAGCAGCAACCGCACTGCCGACCACTCCGTCGAGCCAGTGGTTATCGCGACCTGGACGCAGGTTCCAGACGGTGACGGTGCGACCGGTTTCCGCCGAACTTTGCTGGTCCGGATATTCGGCCGTGAGGTGCTCGGCCAGCATGTAGTGCGATTGTGGGTCGCTGCCATAGAGGGTGATCGCCCCGGGATCGCCAGGCACCGTTGCGAAGCGGTCGAACAGAAATGACTTCCACCAGTTTGAGTCGAAAAGGCAATGCCGAATCGCCCGCTTCACGTTTCGCGTGACCATCCAGTTCAGTCCAATCTCCTCTCCCGGCCGCTTCTCGTAAGCCGCAAAAGGCTTCGCGCGAGGTCCAACCGCCCGGCCAAGGCTCGGCATCGCGAACGTCGAGAATTCCTGCTCGCGGCAAACTTGGTAGACGAGATGGGATTTGTAACCCGCGTCGACCAGGATTCGCGAGTGCCGGAACTGGATTCCGTCCTGCCGCTGGTAACTCTTCTCGACTAGCTGGCCAATCAGTTCACGCAGCCCGGCGAGTAACGCCGCATCGACGCTTGCACCCGGGTAAGCCTTGCGGAGCGTCAAAGCGAGGTCCGAGTTGGTGAAGTATTTTCGTCGCTGGTCCGGGAACGCTCCGTAATCGATTACGCTTCCAGCGAAGTTCGAGGTCCAACCCATCGTCACATAGAACAGCACGTCCTGCTGGCAGTCGATGAAGCTGGTGATCCGGTCGCAGTCCATCGGCAGCTGGCTCTGCGGCACGCGGCTCAGCCGACTCTGCAGCACATGCATCGGCGGGACAATCAGCAGCCGGTCTTCGCTGGACTTCGGTGGATCGTTCTGGTACTCCGCATCGAATGTCAGCGGGTGATCAATCTTGAGATTGAAAGCGTGCTGCAGCGCCGAGGCTTCGTCCGGGTTGAACCGCACCGGCCAGGCGATCACCGCTCCCTCATCCATCTCGCTGCGGTTGCGGAGATAGAACTCGGTCGCCTCGCGGCCGTCGCCCCCAGTAGCGAGGCTTCGCCGGCGCACCTCGGCGTATTCATCCCAAAGTCGCTTGGCTTTCTCACCCGGCGGCCAATCGTAGACGAGCTTACAGCGGAAACCGTGGAACTCCGGATGGCGGCGAGTGTCCAAGAGTTGGTCGGCGAGGTCGTTCTGTTCGATCACCGTCAGCGGGAACATCGCCGCGATCTTCCGCTTCGGACCGGCGAGCCCCAGCACGGCCCCCTTGATGATCTTCATCCGTTTCTCGGTCTGGCTCGGACTTCGGGCCGACTCATCGGTCTGGACGTCATCGCCGATCACCAGGTCTGGGCGCACCGTCTTGCCATCGGGCCGGGTGAACTTCATCCCGCGGATGCGGCCAGTGAGTCCACGCATGCGGATGATCGCGCCACTCGCCTGGCTCCCTTCGACCGATGGAAAGACAATCGTCGAGTCGGACCACTGCATCTGAGTCCGGGTGCCGTTGCAGAGTTGTCCCTTGCAGCGGTTGGCGATCCCCTCCAGCCGCTGAATCGGATAACAGACCTCCGGCCAGTCTTCGGCCAGCAGGTCGTTTGACTCCAGCTCAGACTTAATCGAGTTCTGCAGTTCATCGGCTGCTTCCTGGCTCGCCCCGAGCAGCACCACAAAGTTCCGCCGCCCGGTCATCGTCGCCCAAAGCACGGCGACTTCGCAGTCCGTCGTCTTGCCGCTGCCGCGGGGAAGTGCAAACGCTCTCAATCCGCCGTTCTCAATCGTCTCCTGGAGGTACTGCCGCAGTTGGATTTGGTCCCTCGAGGACTCCAGTGGATATCGCTCGGGAAAATAGGTCTGCCCAAAGTAGGCCAGCGACTCCCAGGCTTTCGCTCTCCGCTCCGGCTCCTTAACCAGCGGCAGCGGCGCGATGTCCCGCCCGGTGCGGCTTGCCTCAGCGTTTCGTTCCCGCTCCCGTTCCTTCTTGCGGGAGTAAGACTCGCCCGGGACCGCCTCGTTATCCGCAGGCAACTCCTGCAAATGCCTACGCGCAGCAAGCCATGCAGTGAACCGCAGCAGGTCCACCGTCTGTCCATCGCCGATCCGGCTGCCAGCCTCGGCGCGGAGTTCCCGCAACCAGCGATCATCAATCACCGGTCCCAAAGGCGTCGAATTAAGCAACTGCACTAGCCTTCCCGGCTTCAGCCGCCGCGGATCGGGCTTTTTTCTCTCACTCAATCAGCACTCGCTACGCGCCCCGCCCGGAGTCTCCCCGCAGCAGCAGCCAGCCTCGACCAGCTCAATCTTTCGAGCGCGCAGCCAACCAGGCCGCGTAGTGAACCAAATTGATTGTCCCATCGCCATTCGCAGGGGCACCTGCACGAATATCCACCGCAAGCATTGACGAAGAAATCATCCGGCAAGCAGCATTGCTCAGCAACTCAGAAAGTTGTTCGATGGAAAGAGAGTCAGGACGGCAGGCAAATTTCATGTGAAAAAAATAAAAATAACGGTATAGACCATTTGGTCTAGTGAGAACATCCGTCGAATAGATACTGCTAACACAAGCGTTAGCTCATTTGTCGTTACTATTTTCAGAACGGTTTTTCTTCGGTGGCCTATAATCTAGTATCACCTCCGTATTGAGATGCGACAGCTTATGTTGTTCGATAATTCCTCCAGGCTTGTCTTGAACTACTATGGTATCGCAAAGCAACTCCCCTTTTCGGAAATAGTGGGGTTATCAAGCTTACTACCTCTTCCGATGAACAAACATTCGTAAAGTAAAGCTCGGGCGAGGGCACTCCCTCTTCTCTTATCGCTTGCATTCCAGATGCAAGCGCAGCCGGATTGAATCCAACCCCCCTAACGCCTTGGGGCTCAGCGCCGAGCAGCTGCACGAGCTGCTGCCCGACCGCTGGCTCCAGGCCCACCTCGCGCACCGCTGGACCATCGCCGAGGTCTGCCGTGAGGAGCGAAACGCCAATTCTTAGGGGTGGTGTTCACCGCGCGCTTACCCATATTAATCATTTTCTAGGCCGAGTCGCGATGGGGGCATTGTTAATCTAATGGTGCTGGGGACGCTTACGGATCAACAACCTCCCGGTGGAGAAAACCAAAACATCGACGCATAGATTGCAATAAATGCTATCGCAAGCCTAGTGTACGGAGATAATTCAACCGACTTATTCAATCGGCCTAAGATACGCCAAAAATGACGCAGTCGAATGTTTGGTCTGCTCGCCAAACAACTGCCGAATCTTACGCTTTTTCCCGTCATCGCAACTGTCACAAACGGTCTTAATCCACCAATCTTCAACTTCCATTGAAGCCCGACCGTATTCATCTAGTGCATGCTCCATTCTTGACATGAACTTCTCCAACTCTTTCGTCCCTCCTGGCAAAGAGCGTGACAATGGTCCAGATTCAATATCAACAAATAGACCTAGTTTTCGAACTAACCCTTCCTTAACCAAGCTCTCGAACCCATTCCAATGGCGGCCGAAAATTACTTGCGCCTCGTTTACAAATTCAACCTCCACTTCTGCAAGTCTTGTCCGGTAATTTTCTTTGACCTCACCAACTAATCGATCAAATCGTGCATCCCGTGGCAAACCATCAAATTCTCTTTGATATTTTGACTCAACTTGCATTTCCTTGAGCTTGTAGCGTTCCTTCGTTTCAACAAGTTGGATAAGTTGGTCGTCTGAAAGTGCAAGCTCTATCGCGGCAGGATTATCGTCAATCAGCGATTTAATCTGCACCGCCATCACACTTTCAACACTTACGTTATCAATGTCGACCGCACGAAAGTTTCCCGTGATGTCGTACTCCAATGCTGGCAATCGTTCAACATACTCCTTTAGCGAAAAGTTCTTTAGATTTGAATTGGCCTTGCCCTTTATATGCCGCCAGATAGCGAAGTTTAGCCGAATCGTCTCGATGTTTCTAAGGCTGGGTTTTGAAGCATCCAAGCATTCCCATTTGGACAAAATCTTATTTCTGTCCGTTTCGTTAAAGGCGTCTAGAGTATCTTCTCCAAATTCCTTGTAAAACGCTTCGACCAGTTTTTTCTCTAATTCAGGTCTTTTACTAATAATATTCGACGAAATAGTCGAGTTGTCTTTTGCTGTAAGCCCCGCGAACTCTTTTACGAGTTCTGACCTTAGAATTGAATCAATTCCAACTCGTCTAGAAAGAAAACGTAATTGAATTTGCGCCAATGCGTCCAACTGTCGTTCTATCAAAAAACTTTCAAGGGAATCCAAAAGCTCTTTGACTGGTTGGCTCTGATTTAAGCCGTCAGGTGCAACAGTGCCAAAACCATCCTGTTCAATTCTCTCCCGAAAATCTTCAACAGCATTCAAATAGTCCTTCCTTTGAAAATCTACCAAATCCAATTCCTCCAATACGGCTTGGTCGTCAAAAAAACCGCAAAAGTAATCGGGTGTAAAAATGCGTTCCGTGCTATCAACAGTTAAACCCCGATTCGGATCAAAATGCGCTCGATAACTTATTAGAGATTCGCTATTGGCCTTCAAAATGGACGCAACTGATAATTCAGAAAGCGATAATTGATCTTGACAGCCTGCTAAGTCTGCAACTGATATCGCAATATAAAAAACACAATAAAACAAAATATTTACAGCTCGCACCGGACTACTCCTGTCTAGGCCGAGAAAACAACTTACAAACCGCTATCGCGCAACTAAACAAGCCAATAAAAACGCATGTTTCGATGGACCGCCCCCTTCTCAAAAACCTTGCGCCAAAGTGTGACTTAGAATGATTACAAATTTCGCTCATTATGGCTTGGCCTCCGGGACATGCAATTTGAGTACCTGAATCGAGGTCAATCGTAACGCGTCCCTGTTCGTCCATCAGCCGAAATAGATTGCCTTCGCTCGAAAGAACGTTGCACTCTGACGGTTGGTACTTTGTGTTTGCACTCGTCGTTCATGGAATCCCGATTACCTCCAAGCCACCCACCGTTTTACCATTGTGTCTCTTTTCGCGATTGATTCCATACGTCATAACTTAAACGTCGCATGGCTGTCCTGGGCAATCGCATTTGAAATCCCCCAAATCGCGGGTTTTTCTCGGCACTTCGAGCGTTAAAACGACAAAAAGCTAATAATTCTTGCGATGCGGAAGCGCTTGGCATTTCAGGAATTTGCGAAAAGTGCCTGCTTTTCAATGGTTTTCAGTGCTAGCAGCAAATGCGATTGCCCTGCGTGGCTGTCTTCATCGCCTCAGCTCCACATCTCGCGGGGTCTCGGGGAAGGCCGTCCAGCCGAACTGCCAGTTGCGACAGGTGGAGAACGCTTTAGGAGCGGGTGGGCCGAGGTCGGGGACGATTTCGATGCGCCGGAAATTCTCCAGCCGCAGCTCGACTCGCTCGTCGGCGTACTCGGTCAGCTCCCCCGGCTCCAGTCTGCCGGCCACATGCACGTTCCACTCCCACTTGGCCGTGACCCCGCAGATGTAGACCAGTGGAGCGGCGTGCTCGTCGAGCACGGCCCGGACCAGGTCCGTGTGCTTGCGGTACGCCAGAAGCGAACTGTACTCGCCGATTAGGCAGCGGGCGCAGTGTTTGCTCGGGTCAAACCCCCGGACATACTTGATCCAGAAGTAGCGGAACCGCTGCGGCTGGTGGAACGTCAGATCCAGAATCATCTTCGTCATCGTTTAGTCCTCTCCTTCGAGCATGATCGTAATCACCGGCTCACCTTCATCCCCCGGCCCGATCAGGCTCCAGAGGCTGACCGTTTCCCGCTTGCCTTGTTCACTCTGCACGCCCACCTTGAAATGGACCCGGTCGGTCGCCTCGCCCTTGACCGCGATCGCGTAGCGGAAGGCGTAGAGTACATCCCAGAGTCTGCCCTCAATCGTCTGGCCCGGAGGCAGCGGCTCATCTATCCCGCCGATGGTCGCCGCCCATGCCCCGCTGGTCATCGCCACGTTTACCCGGATACCCAACTGCCGGCACAGGTCGCCGAAGTCTGCGTTGCTGCAGTCCACCAGCACCCCGTCCCGCATCGCCTGCCGGCGGGTGTAGCGGAAGACAATGTCCGCTTCGCTGAAAAAGTCTTGATGATCTTCGCTCATTGTCGCACCTCGTTTAGCTTTCTGTAAATCGTTCGACTGCCGTCTTGACCCACTCAATCGCGTCCCGCTCGGACTCAATCTGCCGGTCGACCGTGTACCCTTCGGCCCGCAGGTCTTCGGGCATCTCCATCGGGAATCCCAGCCCGCTGTGCAGTCGCCCCGGGAGCATCCGCGCCGTGCCGATGACCAGTCCCATCCGGACCACGCCCACGTCGCAGCAGGCCGCCGCGAGGTCCGCCACGCTCATCGGCTGGTCGCTCCGCTTCACGACCACCTTGCTCACCGTCTGGGCCGCTTCGTCGGTCTTCCCTCTGGAGCACCAGATCAGCTGGACCTCGACGCTCGCTCCCCGTTCGGTCAGCGCGTCGGCCAGTGCCAGCGCTGCCGCCGCCCGGTAAGCCATGTGCCGTTCCTTCTGGCTCCCGGAGACTGCCGCGTTGACCTTTACCACGACCCGGTTGGCTGGAACCTCGTCGCTCTCGATGCGGTTCCACATCTCGGGGATTCGGCTGAGGAAGCGGTCCGCGTCGATCTCGTCGCCGCTTTCCCGGCCCCGCCGCACCCGCCGCCTGTTGGCCGTGGGAATCGGGAGCTCGCTGGAGATCCGCTCCCGCATCTTCTCGACCATCGCCGTCAAATCCTCGCGGCCCTGCTCGAGCACTTTCCGCAGCCCCTCGGTACTGCGGAATCCCAGCCACTCGGTCCGCTGGTGCTTTCTAACCCGGCTGTCGAGGTCCGCGACGCTCTTGCCCGGACCCTGTCCCAGCGCCGTGGCCGTGTCGAGCGCATCGACCATCCGCTCGAACTCCACGTCGAAGCGGTCTCCGCTGCGCTGCTCGACCGTTCCTTTGAGGCCCGCTGGCTTTTGCGCCGCGGGCTGCTTTGGCCGGGCGACCTGCGGGCCGCGGAGCTCGCTCTTGCCGCTTCCACTGCAACTGGTGCATTGCCAGCCCAGATTCTGCGACCACCATGCGGGGGTCCCCTTGGTGATCCCGGTGCCGCACTGCTTGCAGACTCCCGCTGCTCTCGACTTCTCGTAATACGTTCTCATCTGGATTCTCCTTTCTTGTGTGCGGGGACTAGCTGACCTTGGCGACTTCGTCGGCGGTCCAGCTGCGGAAGTAGCGAGCCTTGACCTCATCCAGCGTCTTGCCTGCCCGGAGGGCCGCTGCCGAGCCGACGACCAGCCGCGTGCTGGCGATTCGGCGGAGCTTGCTTCGGCTGATTGCCGTGCGGAGGTCTCGGACCCAGCCGAGCAGCTCGTCTTTCTGGGACTTGCTTAGCCCCGAGCAAATCTGCTCTTCCAGCTGCGGGTCGTAGTCCACGAACGCGGTGCTCATCACGAATCGGTCGAGCGTGCTCGCGTCCAGTGCGTTCCGCCCGACATAGGAGGCGTCTGCGCCGCGTCCCCAGGTGTTGGCCGCCGCGATGATTACCGTCTCCGGATGCCGCTTGTGAATCTGGCCGTTGGGATTCGCCAGTACCCCGTTGGCCAGTGCCGCGTTAATACTGACCATCAGGTTCGAGTCAGCCGCGTCGATTTCGTCGAGGAGGAATACCCCGCCGCCCTCGAAGATTTCAATGAACCGCGTCGGCTGGTACTGCCAGCTGCCGTCTTCCTGCGGAAGAATCCGGCCCATCAGGTGGGACTCGGTCACGCCTTGGCTCAGGCTGATGAATCCGAACTCCCTCCCGAGCGCTTCGGCGAGGTTCTTGGCGAGGGTCGTCTTGCCGCTGCCGGCCGGGCCGACCATCATCACGTTCTGATGTCCCTCGCCGACCAGGCTGAGGATTTCCTCCAGCTGGTGGTGCGTGCTCTCCAGCGTGCGCTGCGTTCCGTCGGGAAGCCGGACTTCAATCGGCCTCGGGAGCCGGGCCGCGGCGACTTCGGCCGCGACAATCTCGCGGACCTTCTCTTCGCCAATCGCGTCTTCGGGGAGATGCTCGTGGATTGCATCCGCGAGCAGTTTGAAAATCTGGCCGTTTGATTGGCTGCCGTTTCGGCTGAGTGTAGAATTCTGTCGTGACATTCGAA
>Ga0315902_10012750_pt1 | contig 10914 bp, 9 predicted proteins | sample LakEriMetagenome_9_FD_203523 | JGI IMG/M metagenome (GOLD analysis project Ga0315902, IMG submission 203523) | Freshwater fungal communities from buoy surface, Lake Erie, Ohio, United States - Buoy 12 MA117 | ecosystem: Environmental > Aquatic > Freshwater > Lake > Lake biofilm | place: USA...
TGCGGAAGTAGATCGCAACGGAAAAATTTACTGGATGTCATTTAAGCGTGGAGTTGCTGGAATTTTTGATGGCGATGGTCCGAAAGCAGAGTTCACTCCACAATCAGGCTTGCGCACAATCGGAAAAGTGTCGGCAAAGGTAACTGGAACGCGAATCAAGTGGTGGTCTGATCGCCAGATCTTCTTAAAGGAAGCAGCCCTTGATATTGAAGAAGTTTACGCTCGCGCGCGCCAGACATCTTTCTTAGTTCCAGGGTTAACGCTGATTGTTAACGATAACCGCACCAAGACAGCAACTACTCAAACTTTTTATCATAAAGGCGGAATCTCCGAATTCTGCGAGTTTTTACAACCGGATGAGCCAGTTGGTGAAGTAATCCGTATTTATGGCACTGGGCATTATCAAGAGACCGTTCCAGTGTTGGACGATAAAGGCCATATGGTTTCAACTGAAGTAGAACGCGATATGGAAGTGGATATTGCGATGAAGTGGGGCAACGGATTCGATGCCACCTTGTCGTCTTTCGTAAATATCATCGCCACCCCAAAGGGCGGAACCCACGTTCAAGGTTTCGAACGCGCGATCACCAAAGCATTTAACGAAGCGCTTCGCTCTAGTGGAACGCTAAAGAAGAACGAGATCGATGTTATTAAAGATGACATTATGGAAGGCCTCACCGCCGTCGTCACCGTGCGTATGTCAGAACCACAATTTGAAGGACAGACCAAGGAAGTTCTTGGCACAGCCGCTGCAACCCGAATCGTTTCTGCAGTAGTTGCCGATAAGTTAAAAGAATTCTTCAACACCACCCGCCGTATCGATAAGGCCAATGGCCGATTGATTATGGAGAAGGTGGCCGCTGCATCGCGCACACGTATTTCAGCTCGAACACATAAAGATTTACAACGTCGCAAGAACGCCCTTGAATCATCAGCGCTTCCTACCAAGTTATCTGATTGCAGATCTGAGGATGTAACTCGCACAGAGCTCTTGATCGTGGAAGGTGATTCCGCACTCGGCACCACAAAGGCTGCGCGTAACTCGGAATTCCAAGCGATTCTGCCGATTCGCGGCAAGATCCTTAATGTGCAGAAAGCATCACTTTCTCAGATGCTCGATAACTCCGAATGCGCATCGATTATTCAGGTAATTGGCGCTGGTTCTGGAAAGTCTTTTGAACTAGCCGATGCTCGTTATGGCCGCATTATCTTGATGTCAGATGCGGACGTAGATGGTGCGCATATTCGCTGTTTATTGCTCACACTTTTATATCGCTATATGAAGCCGATGATCGATGATGGTCGCGTCTTTGCAGCGATTCCTCCTCTGCACCGCATCGAATTAATGGGTAGCGGCGGCAAAAAGGGTGAATACATCTACACATACTCAGATGATGAGATGAAGAAGTTAACTGCAGAATTTAAGAAGGCCGGCAAGAAGTGGAAAGAACCGATCCAGCGCTATAAAGGCCTTGGTGAAATGGATGCTGACCAGCTTCGTGAAACCACAATGGATCCAGATGCCCGCACGCTTCGCCGCATCACAATCTCAGATGCCGCAGCGGCAGAGGCGATGTTCGAGCTTTTGATGGGCAATGATGTTGCGCCACGTAAAGAATTTATCTCAACCGCTGAAATCGATCGCGATCGGATCGACGCTTAACAATTAACTAGTCGATTGCAACTAGATCGAAGTATTCGTCTTTCCAAATATCTTCATCGCCATCTGGCAACAAGATCACGCGCTCTGGCTTAAGTGCCTGTACTGCGCCTTCATCGTGAGAAACCATTATTACCGCGCCCTGGTATTCACCGAGTGCGCCCAAGATTTCCTCACGAGATGCTGGATCTAAGTTATTCGTTGGCTCATCAAGGAGCAGAACGTTTGCGGCAGAGACAACGAGGGTTGCAAGTGCGAGACGAGTTCGCTCGCCACCAGATAAAACCTTTACTGGCTTATGAACATCATCGCCGACGAATAAGAATGAACCGAGGACGTTACGGGCTTCGGGTTCGCGTAGGTCATCTTTGGAAGACATCATATTTTCTAAGACAGTACGTTCGAAGTCGAGCATTTCGTGTTCCTGGGCGTAGTAACCAAGCTTTAATCCGTGGCCATGTTCAACCGTGCCAGTATCGGATTCAAGTTGATTAGCCAGAATCTTTAGAAGAGTTGTTTTACCAGCACCGTTAAGGCCCAAGATAACAACGCGCGATCCCTTATCGATTACACAAGATACATCGGTAAAGATTTCAAGGGATCCATAGTTTTTGGAGAGTTCTTCACCCGATAGGGGAGTCTTGCCACAAGGAGCAGGTGTTGGAAAGCGGAGTTTTGCGACCTTATCTTTTACGCGCACATCATCGAGTGATGAGCGAAGCTTTTCAGCACGACGTAACATTCCTTGCGCGGCAGTTGCTTTAGACGCTTTAGCGCGCATCTTCTCGCCTTGCTTCTGCAAGATCTCTGCTTTCTTTTCGGCGTTAGCGCGCTCTTTCTTGCGGCGATGCTCATCTTGTTCGCGCTGCAATAAGTACTGTCTCCAGCCGAGGTTGTAAACGTCAATAACGTTTCGGTTGCCATCGATGTAGAAGACCTTGTTTACTACTTGCTCGATCAAGTTCACATCGTGAGAGATGATTACGAGCCCACCTGAGTAGGTGCTTAGGTAGTTGCGCAGCCAGACGATCGAGTCAGCATCTAGGTGGTTAGTCGGCTCATCCAGCAGCAAAGTTTCGGCGCCAGAGAAGAGAATGCGCGCCAGTTCAATACGACGACGTTGTCCGCCTGAAAGTGTGTCCAAGCGATTACCAAAAACTGCCTCAGTAACACCGAGTGATGTTGCGATCGCTTCCGCTTCGGCAGTTGCGGCATAACCACCGGCAGCTTGAAATTCTGCATCCACTCGGGTGTAACGCTCCATCGCTTTTTCAAGTGCGGCGCCTTCAGTTGTGGCCATCTCTTCTTCGACTTGGGTCATACGTGCAGCAATCTGATCTAAATCGCGAGCGGATAAAATTCTTTCAATCACGGTGCCTTGATCTTCGCCAGTGCGTGGATCTTGTGGCAGGTATCCAATTTTGCCGGTGCGAATAACTGCGCCGCCTGCAGGGAGAGTTTCACCAGCTAATACTTTGGCTAGCGTTGATTTACCAGCGCCATTTCGACCAACGAATCCGATGCGATCTCCGTGATTGATGCGAACTGTGACCCCTGAGACCAGAAGGCGCGCACCCGCGCGTAGTTCAAGAGCATTTGTGGAGATCATTTGACCAAGTCTCCCACAGTGGGGAAATTAAACGAAATTAAGCAGCGCCAATTCGGGTGCGACGCGGGGTAGCAAATGATTTGCCGACAGCAGTTAGTTCTGCAGCCACTTGGGCTTTGATATTTTCTTCAGATTTTAGAAGAGTATTTAGCGCAGTAATCGTGGTCTTGAGTTCTTTCTGCTCGGTCTCAAGTTCTAGCTTGCTCATCTTTGTTAAACGACGAAGTGGCATATCCAAGATATAGGTGGCCTGTTCATCATTTAGCTTGAAATCTTTTATTAACTTCTCTTTGGCAGCTGCGGCATCATCGCTGCCGCGAATGATTTTAATTACCTTATCAATATCAATGATCGCCTTAAGCAAGCCATCAACCATAGATAGGCGACCTTCAGCCTTGGCCTTACGGTATTCAGAGCGACGACGCACGACTTCGATGCGGTGATCGATAAATACTTGTAGAAGTTCCTTCAAACCAAGGGTCTGCGGACGGCCCTTAACAAGTGCAACTGCATTAATCGCGAAGGCATCTTCCATAGGAGTTAACTTAAAGAGTTGTTCCAGTACTGCTTCTGGCTCAAAGCCATTCTTTAGCTCAATAACCACGTTGGTGCCGGTCTTGCCATCAGTTAGATCGATAATGTCGGAAATGCCTTGGATCTTCTTCGCTTTCGCAAGATCGGCAATACGTTCCACAACTTTTTCAGGCCCGATATTAAAAGGCAACTCTTTGATGGTGATACCCATTTTGCGAGATGTAACTTTGCTAATTTCGACGCTTGCGCGCACTTTAAAGGAGCCCTTGCCAGTGGCGTATGCATCGCGCACGCCTTCAGCGCCAACTAATTCGCCACCGGTTGGAAAGTCTGGTCCAGGAATATGTTTCATCAATTGATTTAGCGTGGCCTTTGGATTATCAATTAAGAACTTAGTAGCAGCGATTACTTCACCTAAGTTATGAGGCGCCATATTTGTCGCCATACCAACTGCGATTCCCGATCCACCATTTACCAATAAGTTTGGATACGCGGCAGGTAATACCAACGGCTCAAGTAATTGACCATCGTAATTTGGGCCAAAATCAACGGTATCTTCATCGGCTTCAGCAACCATCGCCATAGCTGCTTGTGCCAGGCGCGCTTCGGTGTAACGCATTGCAGCAGGTCCAGAATCAAGTGAGCCAAAGTTTCCGTGGCCATCGATTAGCGGCACTTGCATAGAAAAAGATTGCGCCATACGAACCAAGGCATCGTAAATTGCGCCGTCACCGTGTGGGTGCAACTTACCCATAACTTCACCAACCACGCGTGCGCTCTTTACATGGCCACGTTCTGGACGCAGACCCATATCTGCCATCTGGTGCAAGATGCGACGATGCACTGGCTTTAGGCCATCGCGTGCATCAGGAAGTGCTCGTGAGTAAATAACAGAATACGCATATTCTAAAAACGATTCAGACATTTCAGATGAGACATCGATATCAACAATCTTGCCGGGATATTCGCCAGGTTTAGGACCAACCGGTTTTTTCGCCTTGGTTGCTGTCGCTGTCTTCTTCGTTGCCATGCGGGCATTCTGCCAAGTGAACTAGCTAAATTGCGGTACCTACACGCGGTCTGCCACCGACGATTGCAACACATTGGGCCGCCAATTCGGTTCCGGCGGTCATGGCTGCAGTGAGATCGCGTTTAGCGGCAAAAGCTGCAATAAATCCGGCCGCGAAACTATCTCCAGCCCCAGTTGTGTCGATCACTGTGGCAGAAACAGCAGCAACGCTAATTGAGTCAAAGCCTCGAGCTTTGGCGATCGCACCAAGTGAGCCGCGTTTGATTACAACGACCTCGCTATATTCCAATAAATAATCTAGCGCACGTTCAATCTCGATTAGCCCGGTAAGAAAAATAGATTCTTCCTCGTTTAGCAAGAGCACATTCATCATCGAAAACCATTCGTGAATGTCTTTATCCGATACATCTTTCATCGCGCCCACTGATGCTGGGTCAAAGTAAATTGGAATTGAATCAGCACGTATTTTTTCGATCATCGCCAATACGCCAGGTCGAGATAGTGGATTTAGTAGTGCATAACCAGAGATATAGACAGCTTGGTAATCAGCAAGTGGCGGCAAATCAGCGATCTTTAAAGTGGAATTTGCGCCTTTATCGGGAAACATTGTGCGCTCACCGGAAGAGTCCACAAGAACAACAACCACCCCGGATGCTTCACCTGGGACAATCAGATTTTCATGTGCAACGCCTAAAGAATCAAACTCAGCGATTAGCGCTGAACCGGCTGGGTCATCGCCCACGTGGCTAACGATTGTGCTTTTTGCAGTTGTGCGAGTCAGCCAGGCGGCAACATTCCCCGCTGCACCACCGCCATTGGTACTAGTTCGACTTGCAGTGTCGCTACCAAAATTGATCTTTTGGGGAGAAACTTCTATGCGTGCTATCACATCAAGCATTACATCACCGATGCAGAGCACGTTTACGGGCATTTAGCGCTGCTTTACTACCGCAATATCAGCGGCAAGTGCTGAGTTAGATTTAATGATTTCGATATTTACGGAAAGCGATTCACCTTCACTTGCGGTATGAAAATGTTCTAGCAAGAACGGCGTAACTGCCTTGCCGATAATGCCTGCCTTGCGCGCGCCTGTTAGCCCGCTCTTTAAAATGGCGTCGTGGCGCTTGCGATCCATCTCGTGTTTTACGGGATTAGCAACAATTAGCGCGCTCTTATTCGTGCGCAGCAGCTCACGGGCGTGGATGATCTTGGCAATTTCGGCGGCGCTATTTACTTGGTGTTCAATCGTGAAACCCGAATCAGTTAAGTAAAAACCCGGAAAGGCGATTGTTTTATAGCCAACAACCCCGATTGCCAAAGTCTCAAGGCGCTCAAGTGTCGCCGCTACATCCAGAATTGATTTAACTCCAGCGCATACAACAGTGATATCAAGTTGAGAGAGCGCAGTTAAATCTGCAGATTCATCGAAAGTTTCATTAGCATCGCGATGTACACCGCCTAAGCCACCGGTTGCAAAGACGCGAATTCCGGCAAGTGCTGCCAGGTGAGCAGTTGCTGCGACCGTTGTTGCAGCAGACTTTCCGGCGGCAGCGATTATGGCCAAATCTCGACTTGATGCTTTTGCGATGTCATCTCGATTTGCAATCGCCTTTAACTGATCATCGGTTAAACCGATATGAACAACGCCATCTAATAAGGCGATAGTTGCGGGTACTGCGCCGTGATCACGGACGATATCTTCGACTTCACGTGCAACTTCTAAATTCTGTGGCCGCGGTAATCCGTGGCTGATAATCGTTGATTCAAGAGCGACTATTGGACGCCCTTCAGCCAGCGCTGCTGCAACTTCTGGTGATGGAGTAAAGGACATGCGGTTGCTCATAACCCCAACCTTACCCGTGAGAAGATACCTCTGTGCATCTCTCGCAAATCACTCCTTCGCTCTTTGCGAGCCTGGGTTTAACAGATACCAGCGACCAGATTCAATGCGGACCAAGCCCAGTTGGGCGTGAGCTACTTTTCTTAGTAGATGGTTTAGGCGCAGATGCCGTTGCTAAATATGCGAGCTACATACCTACTTTGTCATCTTTAATTCGCCACGGCGCAGTTAAGACTTCCTTTCCATCGACTACCGCAACTAGTTTGGCAACACTAACTACCGGTGTAAATCCCGGAGAACACGGAATGCTGGGCTACACCGTGCAAGTTCCGCGCAGCGGCGGGCGGATTCTAAATTCGCTGAAGTGGGATGAGCGAGTAGATCCGTATATCTGGCAACCTGTTTCGACGCTCTTTGAACGCGCTGTCGCCCAAAATATAAACGTTACCCACGTCGCCGCAAAGCGTTATGAAGATACTGGTTTTACTCGTGCGGTTTTCCGTGGCGCAAAATATCGTGGCGCAAATGCTCACGCTGACCTAATCACTGAAACTGTCGCTGCACTAAAGGAAACCCCAGCATTTGTTTATCTTTATGTAAATGATTTAGATGTGGCCGGCCACAACGATGGCGTTGGTTCCGATCAATGGTTGGCAGCACTTTCTGGGATTGACCAACTGGTTGCATCCTTGCTGCAGAAACTTCCGCGCCAAACTCGCTTATGGCTTACGGCGGACCACGGAATGATCAATGTGGGAGAAAAAATTGTGATCGGGCAGGGAAATAACTTGGCTGAAAACATTGCCACCATCGCGGGTGAACCACGCGCACGCCATCTTTATTTAAGTGATGGCGCAGACGCATCAGAAATTGCTGATGTGGCATCTCGGTGGGAAGAGTTTTTGGGGGAGAAGGCGAGTGTTTACACCCGTGACAAGGCGATTGCCGCTAATTTATTTGGCAATCAAGTCTCCGCTGATGCTGCAGATCGAATGGGAGATGTAATAGTGGTTGCCCACGGTGATCTAATTTTGATTGAAGCTGAACGTGAAAAGCAAGAAGGTGCAATGGTCGGCCATCACGGTGGAGCAAGTGATATCGAAAGTTATGTTCCGCTATTAACCGCGGTAATTTCCTAATTTAGCTATTGTTTTCAGGATCTTCTTTCGGCTTTTGGCCGAACATAATTTCATCCCAGGATGGAACCTTGGCTCGAGCGGTTATGCCATCTTGCTTATCGCCAGGAGCCGGTGTTTCACGGATAGAAACCAAGCGTGGTGTCTCACGTGTAATTTCCGCTTCAAATTCTTCATCGGTTGGGTCATTATCTGGCAGATCATCTAGTGAAGATGCGATGCTGCGAATTGGTGCGCTGTCGATGCGAATTGGCTCACGCGGTTCAATTCTTTCAGTGCGTGATGGGTGTGTTGGCTCAGAATAAATAAGCCCAGGTTCAATGCGACGAATCGGTGCATCTTCACCCATCATCCAAGCGGCGTTGTCATCTAGTGGAGCAATTGTACGACGGTGGGTGTCATAACTAAATTGAGCGGAGCCCATTCCATCGCGATTTGGATAGTGAAGTTCGATTGTCCAGGTGCCATCATCTAAACGCCAAGTGTTCCAATCGAGAGAATCAACATCTACTCCGCGCGGTGCCAATTTCGAAATGATAATGTCAAGGTAAGTAAGTGCTTCACGCCCGTTATCTTTTCCATCGCGACGAGGTGTTAGCGAATGAACTTGATCGATAATAAATAGACGCTCTTGCAATATTGGCCCAGAAAAACGTTCAACTTTATCTACTGAAATATTTCCATCACGGGCGATTGCATCCATAGTTTCGCCAGCGCGCAGGCGTCGTTGAATTTCCTTAACGGTCATTGCGGCGTTCTCGTCTGCAACCGGCACCGAAGTTAGGCGTGGTTGGTTAACGGTGGCACGTAAGGTGTCGCTGATTCGCAGTGTGTACTCGGCCCCGTTGTTATCGGTGAGCGCTATGTGCACCCCATCGGGGGTCTTGCCAGTTAAGCGCAGCTCACTCATGTGGGCGAGAATACCCGCCAAGGGTGAAAAAGTAGGTGAGGAGGGAGTTGGGCTGAACGGGGGATTTAGCCGATTTACGCTCGGAGCCCCATCTGTGGCAAGATACGCAGTCTGCACGGCAGTTATAGCCGCGCTGCAATCAGCAACAAATAGCTTGAAAGAGCTTTACTTAGATGAGGACCAAACGATGAATATTCTTGATGCCGTTGATGCGAAGTCACTTCGCCATGACATCCCACAATTTCGCGCAGGCGATGAGCTCAAGGTCCACGTTCGCGTTATCGAAGGTAGCAAGAGCCGTATCCAGGTCTTCCAAGGAATTGTTATCCGCCGCCAAGGCGATGGCGTTCGCGAAACTTTCACAATCCGTAAGGTTTCCTACGGTGTTGGAGTAGAACGTACCTTCCCAGTTCACACACCAGTTATTGAAAAGATTGAACTCGTAAAGAAGGGCGATGTACGTCGCGCCAAGCTTTACTACCTCCGCGATCTTCGCGGCAAGGCTGCCAAGATCCGCGAAAAGCGTGACGGCATCGAAGGTTACGGTGATGGAATTCTCTCAACTCCGGTTGCGGCAGTTATCGAAGACGTCGTTGTAGAAGCGCCAGCTGCGGTTGAGGTTGTTGCAGAAGCTCCAGTGGCTGAAGTTGCGACCGCAGAGGCTCCAGTTGAAGCAGTTGCGACTGAAGAAGTTGCAACTGAAGACAAGCCTGCTAACTAAGTAAATTCTTTCAATGCCACGCAAGGGCTCGCTTTTACGCGAGTTTCCTGTCCTAGTAATAATTGCGCTCGCCGTTTCTATTGTCATAAAAACTTTCTTGGTCCAGTTCTTCTTCATACCTTCTGGATCTATGGAGAACACCCTTCAGGTAAGTGATCGCGTCGCGGTAAATAAGATTCCCTTCATCGGAAAATCAATAAACCGTGGCGATGTAGTCGTCTTTCGCGATCCTGATAACTGGTTACCTGAGCCTTATGTCGGCGAAGAAAATAAGTATTTAGGAATTGTTAAGGATGTCTTCGTCGCGGTTGGAGTCTTACCGAACCCCGCAAAGCAGTATTTGGTCAAGCGAGTCATTGGTGTTGCTGGCGATAAAGTTGAATGTTGCTCAAAGGATAAGAAGTTGATGATCAATGGCGTGGAAATAGAGGAGCCTTATATATTTGCAGGTAATACTGCAAGTGATACCAATTTCAATGTAACCGTACCAGCCGGAAAGGTATGGGTGATGGGAGATCATCGCGCTGCCAGCGCTGATTCACGATTCCATCAAGATGATATAAATAACGGAATGGTTCCAAACTCAAAAATCACCGGAAAAGTTGTAGGAATTGTCTGGCCGTTTAAAAACTTAAGTATTGTCGATTCGTACTCTTCTCTGAAATAAATCCTGCCGAAATTAGCCTATGAAGGTTATAGAGTCGCTACTGATCGATGCAGGAATCACTCCGCTAGCTGGAGTTGATGAAGCGGGTCGTGGTGCGTGCGCTGGTCCACTCGTAATCGCATCAGTTGTACTGTCCGATCCATTTGCGCCAGAACTTTCGCAAGTCAGAGATTCCAAAGATGTATCAGAGGGCGAACGTGAAAAACTCTTTGATGTAGTGACAAATGCAGCACTTGCTGTCAGCGTGATTGTTGTTCCTGCGGCAGAAGTAGACCAACGAGGCGTCCACGCCGCAAACCTTGATGGCATGCGTCGTGCGGTGCAAGGCTTAGCAATTACACCAAGTTATGTACTCACCGATGGTTATGCCATTGAGGGCTTGGCCATTCCCAATGTGGCAGTCTGGAAGGGCGACCAAGTCGTAACTTGCATCAGTGCAGCTTCAATCATTGCCAAAGTAACTCGTGATCGAATTATGCGCGAATTAGATTTGCAGTTCCCAGATTATGGATTTTCCAAACACAAGGGCTATATCACCAAAGTCCATACCGAAGCACTCCAGGCGCACGGTCCGTGTATAGAACACCGTCGTTCATTCTCAAATATCGTAACGCTTTTACAATAATTACCCACAAGTTAATCAGTGGAGGTCTTCGCATTGCGCGATGAGATCTAATCTGCGCGCTATGAACAAGGGCGCCAGGAAGCGAAGTAATTTAGTAACTGGGGCTTTTGGCGAAGATGTAACCGCCAGATTTATCACGGCGCGTGGCGATGAGATTCTAGATCGAAATTGGCGAGTGCGAG
>Ga0315902_10012751_pt1 | contig 10914 bp, 3 predicted proteins | sample LakEriMetagenome_9_FD_203523 | JGI IMG/M metagenome (GOLD analysis project Ga0315902, IMG submission 203523) | Freshwater fungal communities from buoy surface, Lake Erie, Ohio, United States - Buoy 12 MA117 | ecosystem: Environmental > Aquatic > Freshwater > Lake > Lake biofilm | place: USA...
CTCATTTCTAATTGTACCTTCGATGGTTTTTTTCAATCTGGTACGCATATCATTGAACAGTTTAGGATCTGAGCCCAAAGCCCTAAGCAGAATACCGTGGCCAACTTCGTGCGCCATGGTGGTTGTTGTAGCCTTATCTAAGTTTATTTGTATCTCGACACTATAAGTACCATCTCCATTTTTTCTATATGTAAAGTTACCGGCACTACTTTCTCTGCCTTGTACTTGTTGCATGGCAGCAACATAATCATCATTGTTTAAGAATACTATTTTAGCACCGGGAGCAATTTCATTTAAGGCACGTTGTAATGTAGATGCCTCATCCAAAACAGTATCGACATTTTTTTGTCCGCTTTGGCGTGCTCTTTCTGCGATTGCGCTAAGTTTTTCTTGTTCTTGAATAGTGGCTCCAGTTTCTCTTGCTATGGTTTCAACAGCAGTCAATTGTTTTGCTCCTTTATCAGTTGCTTCTTGAAGTTCTTTTTCCTTTTGCTTTTTAGTCTCTTCTACGACTTTATTTATATTACTATCTGAACTTTCAACCTTTGTTCCTTCTTCGGTTATATCATCTAAAAATTTAGGATTCTTAATGTAAGACTGCATTTCAGTATTATCAGCAACTATAGTACTTCCATTTTTAAATGTAATTTTAGTTATTTGGAGTGGTTTACCACCTGCTACATCTGCAATTTTTTTATCGATAGCCTTTACTTTTTCTTCTAATGATTTCTTGAAATTTTCATCTTTTGATTCTGCTATTTGTCTTTGCACATCTAGTTTTTGAACAGCAAGCGTAACATAATATTTTTGAGCATCCTGATCTTTAACCAATTCTTGTGCATTTGGAATTTCTTTAACAACAGCTTCAAATGCTCTTCTCATGTCCTTTAATTCTGCATCATTAATTTGCCCAGTGCGATACAAATATTCAGGAATAATCATCACTGCTTTTGATCCTACAACCTGAGCAGCATCAGAAATATTTTGTACCATGCCTAATCTACCCAAGGTTGCCATAACTCTGCTTTTAGCTTGCTCAGTTTGCTTTTCTCTATAATTCTCCATTAAAGCAGAACTACCACCTAGAACAGCAACTGTAGGAAGAACATCTATGGCAGTATTCAAGCCATTCTGACTTACCCAGGAAGAAAAACTTTCCGGATTATCTGTACCAAATTTATAACTTAAATAGTTCTGAGCAATTTCAATGGGAACTTCCTCAGTTAATTCCAAAGCAATACCAGCTCCAGCTTTCAATCCTAAAGCTCTAAATCCTGTACCCGGAGCAATTTTGCTTAAGAATCCTTTTGTAAAAGGAAGCATCGAGATAGTGTACAAAGGCGCAATCTTGATTTGAGTTTCAAGTGTTTCTGCTGCTGCATTTTCAGCCTTTTCAAGAGAACCAGTTCTCTCAAATGTAGTTTTATAATTTTCTCCGGCCTGATCAGTAGACTCTTGTACAAACATGATTCCACCGCCTATAAAGGGATTGCCGGATAAAGCACTTGCTGCAATGCCAGCAGCTAATGTTGGTGCTTGTTGAATAGTATTTTGAACAATGCTTTTGAATGCCTCTCCGCTAAATAAACCTTGCTCTTCTAATACCTTGCTAAATGGTTTTACATTCACTTGACTTTTCACTTGAACATAATCCATAAATTTCAATAATCCAGTTAGGGGATTGTCTTCGTAACCAACAGCAGCAGTAAGAGATTCTATAGAATTACCAAATATTCTTGCAGAAGCAGCTTGAACAATATCAGTAGCTCTGAGACCCAAAGCATCGCTGTTCATCTCTTCTTCTTTTTTCAGACTATTATATTCTTTTCTATATGCATCTCTATACTTTCTATAAGCAGCGGTTGTCATCTGACCTTTTTCGTCTTTGTCAGATACTATTCCATATTTCTTTTTTATTTGCTCTAATTCGCTATTAGCACTATTTTGAATTTGCAATTTATAAGCCTGTAAATCAGAATCTGCTTGCTTTTTTATAGCATTTGTCTGCTCTTCATATGCTGTTGCATTATCATTTACTATCTTTAAGTAATTTTGATATTCCATTGTTTGCAGCTCAGGGCTCATCATAGGATTACTCTGCACCCTTACTTTATAAGCATCATAAGCTAACTGATTACTTTGTTTTGCCGACTCTGCTAATTTATTTACTTCTGCCTGAGCATTTGATACTAAGTGTATACTATAATCATTTACTAACTTTTCTGTTTTTTTAGTCAAATCCTTAATATCATCAGATAATTGTAAATTTACTTTACCAACGTCTTCTTTAAATAAGTTAACATCGGCCATCCTACGATCAATGATTTCAGAATCTAATTTTTGTTGAGCAGAAATTTTAGCCAATCTATTGAAACGAGGCTTCATAATTTCAATAACCTCATCTCTACTATACTCACTTAAACCAGATGCTTTTCTTTTTTCATTTAATGCTCTAATAGTTGCCGGAGTTATAGGCCCTTTAGATGATTTTAAATAACGATCAACTTCTTCTTCTAAGAATACAGGATTAATTTTTACATTACCAGCATCATCCAACATATATAATCCGGCTCTATCGTCATCAGGTCCTCCCCATAACAATCTACGATTTGGATTTGCTTTTGTTTCTAAAGCACCTTTGTCTATATCAGTTAATGAAGCAAAAGCGGATTTGGTTGTTGTTATTACAGCAGGAGAATCAAAAAAGTTACCGGGCAAGTTCGATTGAACTGCATCTAACATCTGATTTACATCATTTTGAATAATTTTATCAACTCTCGGCTCTTGTTCTGCTAGTTTTGCCGATAAGTATTCGGGCTCAGCAAAAGATTGATCTAATTCAGGACTTGTTAATTGTCCAAATTGATAACTCCAATTGTTTGCAAATCTATCATAGACATCTAAGTACTCTGCAATACCCAAGTCTTTCTGTGTAGGAGCAACAGGTTTATTTTTCTCAGCTAATATCTGATCTACCGTTTGAGGTTTAAATGGACCTTTTTGTACTACCCCGGTAACCATATCAAAAGTTATTGGTTTTTCCTCTGGCTTCTTAAATGCTATTTTTGCTCCTTCAGCACTTACATCAAGAGATATATTTCTTTTAGCTAGATTTGTTTTTGCTTGATTTATAATGAAATCAAAGTCAGATTTAACTTCTGCATCCGGCTTAAGTTCTTTATAGGCAGATACGAATTGATTTAACTTACTTTCAAGAATTTTAGGATCGGTTGAAATCGTCTTAGATAATTTCTCGATTTCGCTGTACAAAGGTAAGTATACATTCTGATGGATTCCCTTACCATCTTTATTCCATACTTTCGTACCAGTGCTTACAATAATATCTGAAGGTTTCTTTCCGGGAGGCTTTGTTGTCTGAGGCCCAACGCCTGCAGCTTTGCCATAACCTATCGGCTCTATAAAAGGAGATAAAGATACTGCCTCTTGGCCTGTAGGTTCGATTGCAGTTGTTTCAACTACCTCTGCGCCTTTCTCAGGTGCAATTGTAGTTGTAGTGACAGCTTCTACAGCTTTATTATCTTGCGGAACTCCCATGATGGGCTGTTCCACCACCTCTGTAGTCTCAGTCTGAATCGGTCCAGCCGAAAGAGATGGAGAAGAAGAACTTTCTTCTGCGAGGTTTTGGATGATTGGCTGGTCTTTTTTTTTTAAATATTCTGAAGCAGATTTGATACCGAAGATGTTTTCCATACTTTGGTCAGCACCTGGATCATTTGCTAAATATTGTTCAAATTCATCTTGAGTTTCAAATAAACTTTTGAATCTTTCGTCAGAAGTTAAATTGCTGTAGAGTTCGTCTAAATTTTCAGCCATTATTTATTTTCTTTTAACAAAGGTAATACAAGTTTATCAAATTCTGATTGGTTTTTCCAACTTTTTCCTTGAAGTCCCTTATTTATTTTTTCTGATGTAGCATAAAAATCGGCAAAGATTGGAGTCCAAGTAGATGCGTCATATTTATCTCCGGCAAATACATTTTTATTGGCGTATTTTACAAGAGGTGTATAATATATTCCTCCAGTTGTACTAAACTGAACAAACGGAGCAACACCTGCAATCTTACTTGCCTCATCGGCTCTAGCAAGTACTTTTACATCTTGACCACTGCTTCCTTTTACTATTTTATAAGGGTGCAAGCGAATAGATGAAATTGTTGCATCAGTAACATTACCAGTCAATTTATTTCCAAATTGATCACGTACTTCATCTGAGGCCTGAACATATGCCTTTCCTACACCTACATCCATACGAGCATAAGAAGATAAGTTACGAGGTATTCTTCTTTGGGCCTCAGTAGCAGCTACTCCATCTATCGATTCTTTAGGAGTTTGTAAGTTAAGGTTTTCGTATTCTTTTGTAATTGTGTCCGGTGTAGTTTTACCAGGTCCACCAAGACTAATGTTAAAGCCTCCTTTTTCTACAACAATTTTGTCCTTGAGTTCCGGATTAGCATAAGGAGCCATAAACAGAATCAAATTATTTTTAACTCTTTGTCTATCTGCATCTGTATAACCTTGAGGTCCTCTTACAATACCCATATTAAACTTGGTACTAGCTTGTGCAATTAAATCATCTCCATATAAAGTCATATAACCATCCACCTCATCTTCTAGTGAGCGAGGTCTTGTTTTATACATACCGGGGTTATCTTTCATTGCTTGCTTAGCATCTTCTATGTAAAGAGGTCTACCCCACATTGTCTGTAGTTCTTTTGCACCTTTTATACCTTCAACAGAAACCATACTCTTATACTGAACAACATCTCCTAAAGCCTTGGCACGATTTTGCAAATCTTGTTGAATTGGAATTGCTGCTTGTTCAACTAACTCAGGAATACCATTAGGATCAAGTCGAAGATTATAATCCATAGCATTTGGATTCGAAACAGCAAATTTCTTAAGATCCTCAAGAGTATTTGCTTTTCTATATGCTTCCATAAATGGCTGTAAAGCATCACCATAATACTTGGTATTTGTATTTAAGTATTTTACTTGATTATCGAATTGATTTAACTGATTGGAAAAACTCTTCAGTTCCATCATACGACCTCTTACATCTCTTTCTATCTGTGCATATTTATTAGTAGCAAAAGGATTATCAGAACTTTTGGCCTCAGTTATTTTTGTCATTGTTTCATTCAAAAGATTGTCAACATCCTTAAGTACTTTAGGATGTAAGTTTCCACTTTGCATAAACAAATCGCTTATTTGTTCTTGTTGCTTATCGGCAGCTTTTTTAGCTTCTAAAAATAATTTATTACCAGCAGCAGCTTGTTTCTGCGCTGCTTGATATTGTAATGTACCGAGATCTTCGGCTATTCTATTTCTGCCTTGTAGAGCAATCGCTCCACCTAATGATGGTTGTTCTGCCATATCTTATTCGAAACGAGTTTTTGGTGTAGAGTATCTAGTTCTTAGAGGTGGTATGCCTAAATCATATCCTTCGTAGCCTCCATAGGATCTGTAAGGATCAAATGGACCGCCCATAAAAGTTTCATAACTAGGAGTTGGTAAAATTGTTACTGGACCATTTAAATTAGGAGCTATTCCTTCCGGCATTGCAGATCCTGTTGAGAAAGGACTCGGTGTTGAAGCACCGCCAACAATTGTTACTGAACCATTTAAATTAGGTTGTATAGTTCGTTCAGGCATGGCCGGACCAGATGCAAAATTAAGTACAGGAGCATTAGGATTAAATACGTTACCAGCAGTAGTTGGTGCAGTTCTATTATCTGCACCATATAAATCTCTATATAATTGTCTTTGTTTTTCTGCTTCACTTGCTGCCATTTGTGATTTAGCAAATCCTCCGGCAGCACCAAGTACATCTTGGAAGCCTTGTTGCATGGCTTGACCATATGCTTGCTCCATCTGTAAACGCTGTTGTAAACGCTGTGCAGCATCTGCTCTCTGTAATCCAGATATGCTTTGATTTGCTCCTATCATTCCTACCATACCTGCTCTTTGAGCTGCTTCGTTCTGAGCCCCAAGACCAAGTGCAAATTGACCAGTATTCAGCGCACCTAAACGAGATAAAGCAGAAGACATCTGTCCTCCTGATAAATCAGCAGCAGCTCTCTGTTGACCTAACTGAGTAGCAGCAAATTGCTGTTGTGCTAAATTTCTTGTTGCAGGAGTCAAACCTTGTCTAAACTGTTGTTCGTAAAGTCTACGATTCTCTTGTAAAGGACCCATGGCTTCCATTAAACTAGGCATCCTCTGTTTCTGGAGTGCTCTCAAACCCTGTTGTGCTTTGATGCCACGATACAAACCGTAACCGGCTTGTGCGAGCATGGCAATAGTCATTGGATCCATATTACAAATTTATACTTTTTTTATTGATTATACAAACGTGGACTCGGACGGAACTTAATTATAAAGTTTTTAATCTTCTGTCCTCCGGCAGATTCAAGACTCATTTTTACTTTCAACCAGTATCCCCACAAACGACTTGTGTCCCCATTGTTTAACATGGTGTTGGTAGTATCATTCTTTATGGGACTATACCACAAGTCTTCTCTCAATTCGAATTCTGTTTCATCCAAATTAGAAATGTGATTCTTAGTTGTAAAATCAGTATTGAAAGGCATTTTATCTGAGTTAACCAAAATAGCTTCGAAATTCTTAATTAAGTCAGGGTCATAGTTCATCACTGCGGTGATGTTTGGAGACACATAAGCACCATAGTAATCGGACTCAGGGCCTACATCATGCAACCACAAATATTTCTGATCAGTTGGTTTGGGTGAGTAGTAAATATTATTGTACTTCAAGAAAATATTAGGCCAATAAGAGTGGAAAGAAACAAACCCGTTCTTTAACTCATCATATACCAAAGTAAAACAATTTGTTGCATACGAGTCAGTACCGGGAGTAACTTTGGTCCAATAAGTTTGCCACGATGCTCCGGTCTCAGGTTTATTTCCAACTGCTGCTGTATGAGCCAGCTTGCACTTATAGAAGTATGGCAAACCCGAAGAATGCGTGTACGTACCAATTGGAGTAATGTATACGTAGTCTCCTGGATTGTAAGAAACAGTTGTTTCCCAAAATGGGATATTGCTATTGTATCCTTTGAATGTAAAAATTGCTTCTGAGTATTTATCGTTCCATACTCCGTGTATGCCTTGTCCTGTGAGGGGATCATATTTACCTGAGGCCCATTCGGTATTATTATTCAAGAAACTAACAAAACCCCTATCACTTATAACTCTTACACCATCCTGACCAAAACGCATCATCTTTTTGTTCAGCTCATTATACCAATATGCAGTATCTTTTCCAGTATTTGTCTTACCTTTAACAAACTGCCATTTTCCAAAAAGACCAATGGAACTAATTTGCTGACCACGATTACCTAATATGCTACCACTACCTACAACTACATCACTACCAGCTGAAGCGTTAGAATAAGTTGCATCCCGGAAGTATTGTCTTTGAAAAGAGAAAGGTTGCCACGTATAAAAATTATTGTCAATTATATCGTGATGTGTTATAGGACCTAAAGTTAAATCCAAATCAGCAAAGTCTAGAGGTTGGAAGAAACGATAGTTATCTTTCTGAGACCCAACCACTTTTTTTGCTGACCAAATAATTCTGTTTGGAACCTCACCAGTGTAAGTAGAATTTGGATCATATCCCAACTCTATTATTGTTCCGTCTTTTGGTGTATATGCATCATTATAGTCTTGTTGTTTTGATACTTCGGGCCATTGTTCACACCAATATAAAGCACCAGATGCCCAACTACCTTTAGGATATGTACCCCCATATGTTTTTTCTGTGAGCTGAGGATAAACATTTCCTGGACCATTAAAATCACCACTCTGCTCTATAACATTAAACATCTGCGTGTTTAAAGCATTTTGAGAATAAAAAGAAAAACCGACACCATACCCTTGTAAAGGATTATTCCACGGCTGTAATCTCATAAGCATATGCGATTTTTGGCTGAACACATCTCCACCAAAAATCCTTACATTATCTACTACTCCATTTTGTCCAACAGACAAATAAGCAATATGACCAGTAGATTGATAAACCGTTTGTTCTTTATTTATTGGATATTTTTTATTAGCACCTAAATTTCTGAATATTTGTCCGTAATGATTACCAAATTCATTTGCATTGTATGGAGCACCAAGTGCTGCTACAGGCGTGGTCAATTTGAAAACTTCACAACTATATTGCAAACCTACACCATCAGCTAACGTGTAATTTTCTCCGTCCATATTTCCTTGATTTCCTGTATCCAAAGAAATATGCGATATTAAAGAATAATCAACATAGTTGTACGGAAAATTAATCTGATCACCAAAATATCCGATTGTATCGCTATAAGAAGAAAATCCAAAAGCTTGTGCAACACCACGAATTTGTGTTTCATAGTTTACATCATATGGTAAAAGTATTTTGAGTCTATCAGCAGTGCTAAATTCATAATTCTTTCCGAAATACAAATCAGGCGAATAGAAAAACAATCTTTGAGATCCACCAAGACCACCGGGCACTGGTGTTCTAATACTTTTTTGTTGCCATAGATTTGTAATTCTTGAAGTCCAACTAGTTCCACCCACCAAACTCGATGTGAAAAAGAAACCCGTTGCTAATACTTCCGGTATTCTTTCTGCACGAACAAAACGATAGCCTACAATCAAATCACGAATGGGCGTGTCTCCTAATCCGCTACCATCTGTATCAACAAGATAATCTAAATCTATATTGTGAAATTTGGGGTAATATACTTTTGTTAATGTAGCAGTTGTATTAGTTAAATTAGGATCTATTTTTGCCAAGCGCACACTTCCTGTTCCTGCGCTTATAAGAGGTTGTATAATCTGAGACCCATAATAATCACTTGTAACTTGAAAATTATTAGCGGTAGAATTGATAACAAAATAAGTCGCATTCATTACCAAACCAGCCAAACCTGATGTTATAGTAAAGCGTATTTCATCGCCATCTTCATAGCCATGATTAGTGATAAGAATCCTATTATTTACTACATCTACACCGCCTATAACTCTATTGCGTATATCTCTCCTCGAACTACCTAAATCAATATTATAATCTAAATCATCAATACGTACATCATCTACCCAATAAGGCGCACTCCACTTACCAGTGCTTTTCCATTGAACCTGAATACCAAAACGATAGGTATCATTTATCATGTATCCTGTATTGTTCAATACGTTTTGAGGATCTTGATATTCTCCAAATCTATAATTAGGAGTTGAATGAGAAAAAGACGAACCGCTTCCACCTACACTAGTTATATATTTTTGTGTAACGGAATGAGTTATTTGAGAACTCCAAGCGGTCAAATCGTAATCAATTTGTTCGGTCAAATTACTCATTGTCATTCTATTATCAAATATCTTCAAAGTTTTTACTGTAAGATATTTAGAGGTAATAGCGACTAACTCATTAATTGACAGAGGTATATTTTCTTGGCCTTGGTTATTATGTACCAAGTCTAATTCTGTTTGTTGATTTTCTATTTTGAAACGCTGTACTATTTTGGATGAAAATACTTCTCCTTCGTATTCTATAGCAACCAATTCGAAAAATTTATATACACCAGGAGTAAAATTTTTTACTTTCATTCTCACAGATTTACCTGTGATTACGTTGACAGCATCTCCAGCAATTAAAGAAGGTTTTGTCTGTACAGCACTATATAAATTAATTAATCCTGTTGGATATAAAAAATCTGTACCAATTAAATCCTCTGTCAGAAAACGACCTGTGTATCTTTTGTTTCCTGCCGACAAAAATCCTTCTCCCTCAACAACTCTAATTTCATCGATGTACGCAGAAGGATTACGATAAAAGAAAGATGTTTCCTGATCAATTGTTTCGTATTCATATCTACCACCGGTAGTAAATAAGAAACCATCAAGAACTTGCAGATTTGAAGTCTTTAGATATATTGCCCTTGGTTTATTATTACCATCGGTCCAATAGAAATTTATCTGAGTCCCAATCTTTTCTATTTCGGCCTCAACTCTCTTGCTCTGCGAAAGACCTAATTGTTTAGCACGTATTAATCTTTTGTATAAGTATTTTCCCTGATTTACACCAGTCCCTTTTGATAAAACCCCTATCTCACTTACTTCAGAAAAATTACCAAGTGTAACAGAACCAGCTAACCACAAAAATAAATAATCATCTAATTGCTGAGAACCCACAACTGTAAATGTGCCCGCTGTACCAATATATTCTTGTTCTACTTTAAAACTACACAAAGAAGAAGTAATATTTTCAATTTCGAAAACATAATCTGTATCTGTAGCAGGATTAAGTGTTACAGTAAAATAATATATATTTGTTCCACTAGGAACCAAAGGTCCAAACGTAAATGGTAAACCATAACCAGCAGCAACTCTTAATAATTCAATTTGAGTTCTAAGAGTATTTGAATATGTTACAGGATTGGTTGAACTTATAGAAATGTTGCCGGAAGAAAACGGAGTACCATCAGAACGAACTAAAGTGATAACACCAACATTTGCCGCTGTCGAAAGACTTATTAACGGATTTAAATCGAAATAAACCCGATAAATCTTTGTCTTTGTCGTGTAGCCTGGAATATAATCAACCGTAGCTCCGGCATCATCGGTTGCTACTATTACATTCTTATTGCCCAATACAGACATAATACCACCAAAGTTCTGATCACCAGTGTGACGATGGCGAATATCATTGGCATCAACATAGTTACCTTGGTTCACATAAACCAATTCGGTATCTTTATCTAAATTTCCTGAAGGTGTTACTCTTACCTGCATTATACGTTAGCGAGTTTTTGTGTTTGGTATTCCCTTTGATAGTTCTGCATTACTCCCATACCGAAATCGTTGATATACCTACGAGTATATTTCCAACCGAT
>Ga0315902_10012754_pt1 | contig 10912 bp, 9 predicted proteins | sample LakEriMetagenome_9_FD_203523 | JGI IMG/M metagenome (GOLD analysis project Ga0315902, IMG submission 203523) | Freshwater fungal communities from buoy surface, Lake Erie, Ohio, United States - Buoy 12 MA117 | ecosystem: Environmental > Aquatic > Freshwater > Lake > Lake biofilm | place: USA...
TATATGAACATAAGAAGTTTGGTATTCCAGCATCTGTCACATTAGCTCAGGGAATACTAGAATCAAGAAGTGGTCAATCTGAACTAACCAAGAAAACCAATAATCATTTTGGTATTAAGTGTTTTAATGGATGTAACTATAAGAACTCCAAAAGATTTGCCGATGATAAACCAACTGATAGGTTTAAAGTTTATGAAAGTAATTGGTTTAGTTTTCGAGACCACTCACAATTTTTGATGGGTAAAAGATATAAGAGATGTAGAGAGTGTGGGGATGATTGGAAATGTTGGGTCAGGAATCTAAAAAGGTGTGGATATGCAACATCGAATACATATACCAACACATTGACCTCAATAATCAAAAAGTATAAGTTATATCAGTATGATAAAAAAAACCCTCAGGTGTGAGGGTTTTGTGTTTTTAGAACTCTGTTCTTAATAAAGTATCAACTAGTTGCATTTCATATTCGTAAACATTTATACTCAAATAAATCATATCATCATTAAGATTTATTTCGAATGAGCCTGAAGAACCAGCATCTATTTCCCAACCTGAAAGAGTGTTGTTTAACATATCGTATAAGTAATCTTCAACTTTACCGAATCTATCTAACGGAGCTCTTCCACTTCCTCCACCACTGAAATCAATATTATTTTCAATATATCCACTATCACCACCACCATTGAAATATACATGACCAATAGTATATCCGTGTTTTTTCATATATTCAATGAGACCTCTGAAGTGTTCATCCTTTGGTATTTCGTCACTACTTCCATCGTCAGTTGAAGTTTGAACATTTTCATAAACTTGTAGGGTTAAATCTTTTTCAATACAATCAATCAAAAACTTAACCTCACCATAATTGTCACAATCTTCCATAGAATCGATAGCATCTTCTTTCAGTTCATTTGCGATTCCTTTTAATAATGTTGAAATCTTTGGGTAACTATCTAATTCAGACCCACCTTCTTCATCATTAAACTTTCTTACATCAAAATATAATTCACAACCTTCAATACTTCCCCATGCCGAAACTTTCTTTTTACCATATCCTCTTGCATACATTGAGAATACTTCTAATGTTTTCTTTTGTTCTTGTGTTAATTCCATTTTAATCGTCAATTTCTATATCTAGTACTCTTAGTATCCAGATTGGTTTATCTTTTTCAGTCAATGCTTTTAGGAACTCTCTTGCACTTGGTATATAATTATAGCAATCTTCTTTCACATGTTGTTCTCCGACATATCTTGTATAAACAATCTTGTTATCGGAGTTTATGAATGTTGAACCGAATATCTTTTCACATTCAAATATCCCTTCACTATGATGTCTAAAAACTCTGTGGTCTGAATGTCCAACCCAAGCTTTAGTTTCATCAAACCAATTATGGATATGGATATAATCTTCCCATTTCCCACCGAATTTCTTTACTGAAGATTTTGCATGTAATACTGGGTGCATATTGTTCTTATATAAATATTTATAATGATATTAAATTAATTATGAACCCTAAAGTAAAGAAAGTATTAGATAAAATCAATAATGAGGGGATTGACTCAGTTTTACCATTTTTCAACGATAATTTTGAAAAAATATTGGATTATTTAAAGTGGGGTAATGCTATTGAAGGATTAAGACTAGATGACTCAGATTTGATGAATGATTTTTATTTGTACCTAATTAATAATGGTTATGAGAACAAAGCTATGACCGAAATTGTTAGAAGTATGGGTAGTGTAAGTTACGATGGTACAGATTATTATTATGAATTGAGATATTTGGATGATATGGCGGAATGGTTTAGTACTAGAGGTGGAGATTATGCACCTCGTGAAATAGCCGAAGCTGTACTCAAGGAGAATTCTTGGGAACCATTTTATTTTTATAGAGGTGACATTAATTTGATGACCGAAGTTTATGATGACTTGGATAAGGAAAATCAATCCTTTTTGAAAGATTATATAATTAAGAACTATGGTGAAGAATATGCTCAATTGGATGATGAAGAAAAGATGAACGATTTATTTGAATATGAATTAGTTGATGTTGGTGATAAATTGAGAGAAATATATACAGTTAGTTACAACGATGCTTATACTAATGAATATTATTATAAAGTTTGGGGTGAATTAAGAGGGGAGTTTATAGACATTGATGCAAAACCTATTGAGTTTAAATATGGCATGGGATATAGCACAAAACTTAAAATAACGGATGTTTTACCAAGATTAATCAAACAATATGTAAATAATGCGAGATGTTATGATATTGATAGTTTGGGTGATTATTCCTACTTAATTAGAGAGGGAATTGGTTGTAACGCATTTGAGGTACTGACATTTAGAATTGGAGATTACCCTGACTACAGAGAGTTGAAAAGAGTTTTAAATGAGAACTTTAAAGAATATTTTTAGTTGTCTATGTAACTTTTTTATCCTATATTGTGACTAACTAATTTTAATTTATATGAAAAAAATATTATTGTTTATCTTATTTTCTTTGAGTTTTAGTATTACTCAAGGACAATTTTGTAGTACAACTGCTTTATCCAACAGAGGTAATTTGACACCAACGGGAACTTTTCAAAATGTCAATGGTAATGCAAGTTTCAAAAATTATTGGACATTTACAGCAACAGCAGGTTGTACTTATGATTTTTCTACTTGTTCAGGACCGAACGGAAACGACACTTATTTGAGATTGTATCAAGGGATAACACCAAACACTGCAATTTTAAGAGCTCAAAACGATGATAATGGTCCTTTTTGTACTGGTAGTAAAGCATCGTTATCTTGGGTTTGTCCCACTTCTGGTACATATTCTATATTACTTACAAATTATTCTTGTGCAAACTTATCGGCAACAACTACTTTGAGTTATCGTGTAATTTGTACACCTCCATATAATCCATGTTCTAGTATTCCTACAATTTCTGCTTGTGGAGTAACTACGACTGCTAATATGTCAGGTACAGGTGCTGGTTGGAGTATTACCTCTTGTGGATTTTCAACATCAGGACAAGAAAGAATATTCCAATTTACGCCAACAATATCAGGCACATACCAATTGAATGTTAGTTCAATAACTGGTGGTTATGTTGATTTCTTTTGGAAACAGGCCAGTGGTGGTTGTAGTAATGTTGGATGGAATTGTATTGATGACATCAATTTGACTGGAACTTATAGTGGAATAACTTCTATGACATTTGTTGCCGGAACAACTTATTATATATTATTAGACCCTGAAACATCTGGAACTTATTCTGTTAATTTTAGTATGACTTGTCCAACACCACCTATTTCAGTTTCTGTTGGTTGTACTGGTTCTAATTTTTTTGATAGTGGAGGTAACGGTGGTAACTACTCAATAAATGAAGATAGAACATATATTTATTGTCCTCAAAATAGTACTGATAAAGTAACAATTAACTTTACAAGTTTTGATATAGAATCAGGTTTCGATTATTTGTATGTTTATAATGGTAATAGTACCACATCACCCTTAATTGGAACTTTTACTGGTACAACTACAATCGGACCTTTTACATCAACAAACACAAATGGATGTCTTACATTTAGATTTACTTCTGATGGGTCAGTTAATCTGACAGGTTGGGCTGCGAATGCAACTTTAACACCTTTAGTATCCCCCACTCATAATACCACTATGTTAGAGGGTTGTGTGGGTATTAATCCAAGTTTATTAAATTTTGTTACATCAACATCAGGTGGTGGTCAACCTTACAACTATCAGTGGTTAGAAAATGGAAACACAATAATTGGTGCCAACACAACTTCGTTTGACCCACCATCTATTAATACATCAGGAGTATATCAATATAATGTTAGAGTTACAGATGCTTGTGGAACAATAGTAACATCAGTACCAAAAGAAGTTAGAGTTGTTCCTGACCCTACAATTCCTTCTGCAACACAAGTGGGTATTGGTTGTATTGGTGACTCAGTAACATTAATTAATCCACAATATGGTACAGAAGCCGGAGCCTTTTGTCAATTTGAATATTCATCTTCTTTAGATAATATTTCTTGGACAACTACTTCTAACACTATACCATCCTTTTATGTTAATTATAGTATCTCTGATACCAATTATATAAGAATGAGAGTAAGTGGTGGTTGTGCTAATGGTTGTAATGCAAGTCCTTGGATGATATATAGATTTTACAACGAACTATCAATTTGTGACCCTTTACCAATCTACTTAGCAACCTTTGATGGTCACAATGAAGGTAGAGAAAATCATTTGTATTGGTTAACAGACCAAGAAATTAATAGTTCACACTTTGAAATAGAGAGAAGTAACAATGGATATGATTTTATTAAAATAGGAATTGTGCAAACTGACCCATCCAAAAGTTACAACTTTATAGATAACTCACCTTATAGTGGTTCAAATTATTATAGATTAAAAATGGTAGATTTAGATGAAACTTTTTCATATTCCTCAATCATTTTTTTAGAAACAAAAAACCAAATAGAATCCAAAGTTTACCCCAACCCATTTGAAGATTCATTGATTTATACTTACGAAAGTGAACAAAATGAAGAATTGGAGATACACATTATTAATATACTAGGTCAGAAAGTATTTCAATATAATGTAAGTTGTCAAACTTGTGGAAATTATGTTTCAATTAATACCTCCAATATTCCATCAGGAAAATATACCATAAGGATAAAACACCTATCATCTTTACACGAGACAATCCAAACAATGATAAAGAAGTAAATTAAAAACCCCACCATAAAAAGTGGGGTTTATTTTTACCATAATCTTATTTCTTTTTTATCAGGGGTGAAATATCTAATGCCACAAGTATTTATCATATATGTATTGTCGAATAGAGTTGGTATTTTAGACCAAGTATAGTCCATCAAACTAGTGAATAAAGTATCATTAACATAATCGAAATAACTATCCCATTCTTTGTAATAATCTAACACATCTTTCAATTCATCATAAGTTAAGTACTCGTTGGTTTCTTTATTAAATGGATTTTTACAGATTACACTGATAGTAAAATACATTCCATCACTATCCATCGTAGGATAAACATCAAAAGCCTGAATATCTATGAGTAACTCTTTATAGTTAAAGGTTGTAGATTTTTTGGCGTGTTGTAAAAACTTATTTTCTTGTTCAGGTGTCACATAAACTGCTTGTGGTGTTTCTAACTTTTGTTTTGGATTTACTAATTTGAAGAAATCCCTATTAGTCATTTTACTAAAATCATTTACACTTTCCTCTATGTAAGCTCTTAAAACATAACTTGAATATGAACTATCATTTGGATTATTCATTGTCCAATAAACTCTATCACTATATTGGTCATATTCAGGTAATAGAGTAATATCACTTACCTGAATTGTTTTATTACCACTTTTTAAAAACTTATAAAAATATAACTTGACTGGTGAATCTATTTTTGGTGTCATTTAATTTTTTCTTTAACCATAAATATAAGTCAATTAACTTAATATTTATACTAATAGACAAAAACATATTTATGAAAAGAATATTACAAGAGAAGAAAATAATTGAGATATTAAAAGAATACAACAACAAGTATGGTGTGTTGTTGGAGGGTTCAAAACTCAAAATACTAACTGACAAAGTTGGTTTCAGTGAACCAATCGCAAAAATATTCGATGAATTATGTGGCCCTTTAGCCGTATGGATGGCCAACAAATTATACAAACATTATGTTCAAAGAACTAAGAGTTATAATCCTGAAGGTAATATGACTCCTCAAGAAATAAAAGAGTTTACAATTAGTGAAATTAATAAAATACATACACCAACATTAACTAGAATTATTATTCCAATGATGGATTATATCCGTGTTGGATTAAATGGAAACAAGTCATCACTTGAAGATGATAAATGGTCAGAGATTTTTGAAAAACAAAAACAATGGCATGATAGTTTAGGTGTTGGTGAGGGTAAAATCAACTATATTGAAAATGCTCCAATTTTAATTGATTTTAGAAATGAAAATGGTGAAGGTTATTATTGGGCTGATTTGAATGTTAAATACTCACCTGAAGAATGTGAAAGGATGGGACATTGTGGTAGAAGTTCATATGGATATCTGTATTCATTAAGGAGTGATATGAAATTACCTGGTGGTAAGTTTAAATTGAACAGAAGTCATTTAACGGCAGCAATAGGTACTGATGGTATATTATATCAATTAAAAGGACCGAAAAATGCTAAACCAAAAGAAGAATTTCACAAGTATATTTTACCATTATTTTATACTTTAGGTGGTGGAGGAGAGGAAGATGATTATTTAATCCAAGGTTTTGGAACTGAATACGCAGCACAACAAGATTTCAAACTTACAGATTTACCAGAAGAAACTATTAGAGATTTATATAGAAATAGACCTGAATTATTCAACACGAGAGGTTTACAGAGAAAGTTAGGTGAAATGGGTATTGTTGATGTTCCACCTCTTCAAACAACATTTACATTAGAAATTGAACCAAAAGATGTTGGTGATTATTTATCCGGTGACTATGTTTATAGAACTTATGGTAGTCCAAAAGACCAAAAAGTGAAAAGAGTTTATTTCTATGAAGCAATAATGAGTGATGATGTTTGGGATATGTGGGATAATTGGGATGCTGACTGGAAATCCGCTTTAGATTATGAGGTAGACCAAAACAATGAAAAGAAAATTGAAGAAATGATAAAGTTGTGGGTGGAAAAAGAGGGTGTTGAATTGGAGGAAGATATGGGTATTGAAGATATGATTGAAGAATACGATGAAAACGATTATATTGATGAAATTAAAAGGGCTATCACTTATGCTGTTAATGATGCTGAAAGAGATAGTTATGTTGAATATTTGAGAGATACCATCAAAGATGCCCTAAACGAACTTGGAAATGTATTTGAGTTTACCTACGACAAAATCAAAATACAAATCGACTTGAAGGATTTCAATTTCAATGAAGATGAATTGGACGAATACTATGAAAATTGTTATGATGACCCAGCTTGTGTTTTTAGAGAATTAGTAAGCGAAGGTAATGTAGATTTACCAAAACCAAGTTTTGATGACAGGTGGTACCCTGATATTGATAGAAACACTTTCAATCAATATCTTAAAGACAGATTGAATGAAATATAAAACTTAACTATAACTTAATGTTATTCTATTGACAATGTGAATTATAATTCCTATTTATGATTCGCAACAATATCATATGAAAACATTATTATCTTTATTTCTCATATTACTACCCCTCCTTTCATATTCCCAAAATGTCTTATTCGGTAAAGTAACTGATGCAACAACTGAAGAACCTTTAGTTGGTGTAACAATCATAATTAAGGGAACATCTACAGGAACAATCACCGACTTTGATGGAACATTCTCAATTAATACAGAATTGGACACAATTGATTTGGTCTTATCTTATGTTTCATATCAAAAAGTAACAATAGAACGAATCCCATTGGTTGGTGATTTGACAAGTTTACCTGATATCTCAATGAAAGAAGATGTCTTGGAGACCGGTGAAGTTGTAATCACAGCTGATAGAATTGTTAAGAACGAAACTGCTTTGATTGATATGAAAATGAAGTCAATCACTTTGATAGATGGTATCAGTTCAGAGAAAATGAAAAGTACTGGTGATAATAATGCTGTAGATGCAAGTAAAAGAGTTACAGGAGTTTCAGTCGAAAATGGTAAATATGTTTATGTAAGAGGATTGGGGGATAGGTATTCCAAAACTTTATTAAATGGTATCGAAATACCAGGTTTAGACCCTGATAGAAACTCATTACAGATGGATATATTTCCAACTAATTTACTCAATAACATTGTCGTATCAAAAAGTTTCTCACCTGAATCACCTGCTGACTTTACAGGTGGTTTGGTCAATGTTGAAACAAAAGATATACCCGAGACACAACAAGGTTCATTCTCACTATCATTAGGATATAACCCCCAAGTTCATTTCAACCCCAATTTCATTAGTGAAAAAGGTTCAATGACTGATATATTGGGATTTGATGGTGGATTAAGAAGATTACCTGATGAATTAAATAGAAGTTATATTCCAACTCCATTTAACAAACCTAGTAATGTTAGTTCAACACAACATCAACAAAACATAATCAACTTGTTGAACAGATTGAATCCAACCTTGGCACCAACAACTGATATGAGTATGATTGATTTTGGTGGTGGTTTTTCATATGGAAAGACAAATAAGAACTTTGGATATGTGGTTTCAATCAATCACAAAACTGATTATAAGTTTTATACTGATGTAAAATATGGTGAATATCAAAGGTCTTCGAATATTAATGATAACGAATTGATATATGCAACAAAACAATCAGGTCAATTAAGTGAAATTAACAATTTCTTGGGTGGATTAGTTGGATTCAATTTCAACAAAGGTAAGAGTAAATACAAACTAAATCTCATTCATTTACAGAGTGGTGAGAGTAGAGCTGGTATATTCAATATTTACAATAATTCAAATGCTGTTGGACAATCAGGATATGAGGCCAAATCATATAACTTGGAATATAATCAAAGAGGTTTAACCAACTTGTTATTAAATGGAAAACATAATGTTAAGGATTGGATTATTGATTGGAAATTATCCCCAACATATTCTTCATCTGTTGACCCTGACATAAGAAAGACACCATTTAGTTATGATGGGACATATACATTTTCATCAGGTGAGGCTGGCAACCCATCAAGAATATGGAGAAACTTGGGTGAGTTTAATAACAATGTGAAAGTTGATGTTTCAAAAGAGTTTAAGAATTTCAAATTAAACTTTGGTGCATCACATTCATACAAGTTAAGAGATTATAGTATTAAGTTATATGAACTAATGTTCTCCAAACCACAATCTTGGTTAACACCAGATGCTAATCTTGTAATGAATACAGAAAACTTATATCCAAGTGAAGTTAATGGAACATATATTCAATCAGGCAATGTAAACCCAAACCCAAATCAATATTCATCGAATGTTAATAATACTGGTGTTTATATATCAGGTGAATATAATATCAAAGACAGATTTAAAATCAATGGTGGGTTGAGAGCGGAATATTTCATCCAAAGACATACAGGAAGAGATATAAGATATGCCAATGGAGATATGAATGGAAACAATCTTGTTAACGATATTGTATTAAACACATTCAATTTATTCCCATCAACCAACCTCATTTATTCAATCACACCAAAACATAACTTAAGATTATCATATAATAGAACAATAGCCAGACCATCATTTAAAGAAATGTCCTATGCTCAAATATTAGACCCGATTACAAATAGAATATTCAATGGTGGATTGTTTAGTTATACTGGAACTTGGAACGGAAATCTTAAAGAAACAAATATCGATAACTTGGATTTGAGATGGGAGTTAGCCAAAGATAAGGATTTTTATTCAATTTCAGGATTTTATAAACACTTCAATAATCCAATTGAATTAGTAAGAATACCTGAACAACAAACATCAACGGAATATCAACCAAGGAATGTTGGAAATGGTGATTTATATGGAATTGAGTTTGAGTTAAGAAAATCGTTTCTAAAGAACTTTTCTTTCAATACCAATGTCACCATTGTCCAATCCAAAATAACAATGACTGAGACAGAATATCAAGCAAGGAAACAATATGAGAGGGAGGGTGAAGACATAAAGAACACAAGAGTTATGGCGGGACAATCACCATTTGTTATCAATACTGGTTTAAGTTATAATGTAGAAAAGATTGGACTGAATGTTGGTGTCTTTTATAATGTCAAAGGTCAAACATTATCAATCGTGGGGACAGGATTATCACCTGACATATATGATGAACCATTTCATTCGTTAAATCTATCTGTAAGTCAAAAGATTAAGAATACAACCATAGATTTCAAAGTACAAAACATTCTTAATGATAGAATTGAAAGTTTCTACCAATCATATAAAGCCGAGAAACAAATATTCAATTCATTAAATCCTGGTGTGAGTTTCTCATTAGGTGTGAGTCATAAGTTTTAAAAATAAAAAAACCCACTCTTGTAAAGTGGGTTGATTTTATTAATTTTAAGCTGTAGCTTCACAAAATATTTTTAACATATCACCAGTCAAAGTAACTTTCTTCTTTGTTGCTATATGTTCAATATATGGTTGCTTAGGTTTACCTGTTGTAGGGTCAACATTAGTTGAAGTACAACTCACATAAATCTTATCACCATTTTCTGATGTCCAATCTTCTCCCATATCAATTCCTTCGTTCATTACTCTTTTAACTAATTTGGTTAAATCTTTTTCTGTTAATCTTACTATCTTTTTCATAATTCTTTTTTTAATTTTATTATAAAAATAAATATCTCATACTTTTGAAAATATCAACTAGATTGATTATATTTGATTCTGTATATGGAAAAGAAACTTAATATCAATTCAAGGACAACAGGTTTTGCATCACCAGCAGAAAGTTATGTTGATAAACGATTAGATTTGAACGATTTAATCATTGATAATGTTTATTCCACCTTTTATTTCAAGTATATGGGGCCTGACACATTAGGTGTTAAGAAAGGTTCGGTATTGGTTATTGATAGAGCAATTGAACCCCAATCTGGTGACCTTGTTGTCATCACCGATAAGTTATGTCACAAGATAAGAAAGTATGAAGGACAAACAAATCTGTGGGGTAAAGTAACTTGGGTATTAGAAAAGAAATAATATGAAATCAAAGAAGATAGCAATAATTGATTGCAATAATTTTTATGTCTCGGTCGAAAGAGTTTTTAACCCAATGTCTGTTGGAAAACCTACGGTTGTTCTATCAAATAATGATGGGGCGATAATCGCCAGGTCCCAAGAAGCTAAAGACCTT